>Ga0315901_10000457_pt1 | contig 60552 bp, 72 predicted proteins | sample LakEriMetagenome_10_FD_203761 | JGI IMG/M metagenome (GOLD analysis project Ga0315901, IMG submission 203761) | Freshwater fungal communities from buoy surface, Lake Erie, Ohio, United States - Buoy 2 MA116 | ecosystem: Environmental > Aquatic > Freshwater > Lake | place: USA: Lake Erie, Ohio... | reverse complement strand
CAACAATAACATCTTACAATACGACTCTACTGATCAGCTTTGGAAAAATCAAGTACTAAGCACAGGCTTAACCATAGGCACTACACCGATAGCTTCGGGGACAATAGGAAGAGTATTGTTTCAAGGTACGGGGAATGTGTTGCAGCAGTCAGGCAACTTGTTTTGGGATGGAACTAACAACCGCTTGGGGATTGGGACGAGTACGCCATCTTATCAACTTCACGTTGTAGGTTCTGCAGGATTTGATAACGGAGCAAGTGGAGATTCCATAACTCTTTTGAATGGTGGATTTATTCAAGCGGGTTTAATAAGATTTAGAGGCTTTTCAACTAATTTCATTTTACAAGACAATTCATATAATACTAAATTTGCTATTTCTACTGCGGGAAATTTATCGTATTTTAATACGGGAGGCAACGTAGCAATCGGCACAACAACCGATGCAGGCTTCCGTTTAGACGTCAATGGTACTGCGAGGGTTAAAGGTACGGGGACGACATCATCAACAACTGCGTTTACTGTTCAAAATAGCGCAGGAACAAATATGCTACAATTGCGTGATGATAATTACCAACTTTTTGGCGGTTGGTTGGCTATGGAATCAAGCCGATATATCTATAAAGCAAATAACGCAACAGGTATACTAACGCTTTGTAATGATTCAACGGTAGCTTCATTCGTCAATTTGTACGGAAGTTCGCACGCCACACTACCAAATGTTATTGATTTTGGAACTGCTTCGACAAGTAGAATGATAATTAATGCAGCAGGCAACGTAGGTATTGGGACGAGTACGCCTTTAAGAAGATTAGATGTAAGCGGAGTTTCGAGATTTAGAAGCTTTATCGGTATAGATACTTCAACTGATGCTGAAAGGGCTATATTTTTTACAATTGGAGATAATTTAGGTAATTACGGTTCAGGGCAAATTCGAGCATCTCAATTTTCTATTTTTAATGGTAGCACAGAAGTTTTTAAAATATTCTCAACGGGCAACCTACTACTACAAAACGGAGGAACATTTACAGACGCAGGCTATAAACTTGACGTTAACGGGACTGCGAGGGTGAGTGGAATAATGAGGTCAAACGAGGTTTTTGTCATTGGTGGAACTGCTACAACCAATACAGCAAACGCTCGTTTTTGGTCAACGGGTGGGCAAGCACCAACAAACGGATTTTTTAGGGCATTGTATGCAGATACAACATGGATTCCATCAAGTGGAAATGCTGAATATTATGCACTGGATTTAAGATTTACAATCAATCAAACGGGAACAGCTACGGGAGTCACACGCGGTCTTTATATTGCGCCAACTGTAACTTCAGCTTTTGATTTCCGAGCAATCGAAACAACCGTTGGTAATGTATTGCTTAACACAACAAGTGGTAGTGTTGGAATTGGCACATCAAATCCCAATTTTAAATTAACTATATCAGACGGAACAAGAACGGGTGGTTTTAATCCAAGTGCTGGACTTGACGCTTTTTCTTTTGGTACTTCATCAAATCATCCATTAGTTTTTGCAACAAATAATAACGCTGTAGGAAGAATAGCGACAACGGGAAATTGGTTAATCAACACCACCACAGACGCAGGATTCAAACTTGACGTTAACGGGACTGCGAGGGTGAGGGGTGCAAGTAATTTAAGTACTACAACTGCATTTACCATTGCAAATAGTGACTCAACAACTCTTTTGCAAGTTCAAGATAATGGGTATATTCGAATAGGAAGCCAAGGCACAAGCGCATTTCGTGTTTATGCAACTGATGCTTCGGGAGATTCTGAGCCTTCGGGTTTGCATTTAGTTCTGAACTCAAGAGTTGTTTCTTCGGCAACTCCAGCAGGAATTGGGATGGTAATGCTTAATGGTATCAATGGAACGGCTACAACGGGAACGCAGAATGTATTTTTAATTTCAAAAGGTTTTGCACCAACAAGCGGAACGGCTACATATAGTTCAAGTGTAATTATTCCAACTATTAACCAAACGGGCGGAGCTAACGGCATTACACGGGGATTGTACATCAATCCAACGCTAACAAGTGCGGCAGATTTTAGAGCAATTGAGACAACGGCAGGACGTGTTGTATTTGGCAACTTACCAACCTCAAGCGCAGGACTTCCAACAGGCGCAATATGGAATGACGGAGGAACATTAAAAATAGTTTAATAATAAAAATATGAAAACACAACCAACACAAGGAGTAGCAATTGAACCAATTGTATACCCACTAAACGCAGGAACGGCTACGCAAATGTCCGTTTTAGTTCTTAACTTTACAACTGAGGCAACGACTTGCACAACGTATTGGCAGCTCCTAACGGAAGACGGACTACAACTATCGCAAGGTAACTACACTTTGACTGAGGAAGAGTTCGCAGCTTGGGGTACTGACAACAACGTAGTGAACGAGTATGTTGCTGCCGCTATTGGCGTAACTTTAATTTAATATCACATGATCACTTTAAACGAAGAACAAGTAAAAAAAATCGAGGTGTTATTATCAGAAATGCCTGGTAAATTTTGTATCCCATTATTAAACATCTTAAATGAAGCATCTGCTAATAATACTGACAGCGCTAACGATGATAGCGTGCAGTCCGAAAGCTAGGTTCACTCGACTAATTGAAAAGCATCCTGAGTTAATAACTACCGATAGTATCACCATTCATGATACTATCAGAGTTGTTGTACCTGAGGTTAAGGTTGACACAGTTGTCAAGGTGAATGATTTACTTGATACTATCTTCTTAGAGAAAGAGCAGTTGAAGGTAAAGGTATGGATGAAGGGTGATCAGGTGTTCATTGAAGGTAAGTGTGACACTGTCTACGTAGATAAAATTATCGAGCGAAAGATACCTGTTAAGTACTATGAAAAGACTCCATGGTGGAAGAAGCTGTTAAATAACTTGTTGCCGATTTTAATTATCTTTGCTATACTTTATTTTGTTTATAGATTTATCAAAAGATAATGCAAGAGTTGATTCAGTTTGGAATGGTTACGGCCATAGCTATTATAGGATATTTTTTAAGAATGGTACACGCAGATGTTCGTAAAAATACTGAGGATGCAGGCAAGCTCAAAGGAAAAATTGAGCTTGTAGAACAGGAGTCACGCCTTAAATATCAAGCCATACAAGAGCAAACTCAACTTGAGATAAAGAACTTAGCTAAAAGTGTAGCTGAGCTATCAGACGCAGTCAAACAATTAATAATTAATAGATAATGGACACAGTATCAACGGCACCCGATTTTGGTGTATTTAGCCAATTGTCTGAATATGGACCAATTGGATTAGTGGCACTAGCACTTGGCTATGTGGCTTGGGTATTTATCAAACGACACCTAGATAACAAATAATGTCATTTGGTCCTTTTGAAGTATTAACTCAGTATGGTGTGTTAGGATTTGCTGTCCTAGCGCTTGGTTATTTGTGTTGGATGTTTCTCAATAGGCTTATGAAGAGTGAGGATGATCTTAAGGCAAAGGTAAACGATCTAGAGGGTGAGTATCGTGAGAAGCTTGACAGCAAGCTTACAGAAAGCACTGAGAGCTCTAAGAGTCTCAAGGAGATAGTTCTTATGTTCTTAAGTAAGAAATGAAACGTAAGCTCATCATTGTAGGCTCTCTGTTCATTACGCTAGTGGTAATGCAAGTATTCTCAAGCGGACATGGTCACGTTGTTGTGGTTGAGGATAACATACAGCTTACTGGTGAGAACAAGAAGCTCACAAAGAGTGTAAGTACATTAAAGGAGGCAAACAAACAGCTCACAGAGGATAAGGCTAATCTTGAGAATATGGTGTCTGAGGTTATTGGTGATTTGGATAGCACAAAGTCTGTGGTAAAAGATATTAAAAAAGAACTAGCAAATGAAAAGGATATTGTTCGTAGGCAGTCTAGCGGTAAGCAGTTTGAGTTTCAGCCAATCACGTTACCCACTTCAGACGGTAATTGATGGCGATTCAGTTGTCATCCTTACTAAGGCACAGGCTGATACGATAAACGCAATATTCGAAAGCCAAAAGGCTAAGATTGCCAGATTCAAATCCGATGTAAAAACAAAGGATTCTATTATATCAGTTAGGGATACAGTGCTTATGATGTATAGTCAGCAAGTAGTTCAGTACAGAAATGTAATTGATCTTCAGATTGTACGTGAGGATAAGTTAGATACCATAAGAGGATGGCTGATTGACAGGGCAAAGGAAGGAAGTTGGATATACTACTCATACATTAACAATGAGATAGTCGCTGTAGATCTATCTGATTACGTTGTAAGAAAGGATGACTATACGGGTGATATAATCTTTTACAAGAGGACAGAAGATTGCCCTAATGACGATAAACAAAAAGAACCGCCTGTTGGTTGGCACTACGATGTAGTAAAACCAAAGAGACCTAAACTAAATATTTTTAAATTATGAAAAAGTTTTTCAGAGAGTTGATCTCAGACGACAATCAAATTAATGAGCAAGCCTTTGTTGGTGTCATCTCGTTTTTTGCTATGGTATTTGTATTGATGACAGATGTCATTACAGGAATCATTGGCAACGAACTAGTAATCCAAAAGTTTATCTTTGATGGATTTATGTTACTAACTTTGGGGGCGTTTGGCATCACAACTGCCGGGCGTATCATGAAACTCAAAAACAAAGATAAAAATGAAGATAACTAAGACAGGTACAGCAGGTATTGATCTTATCAAGGTATTTGAAGGATTTAGATCAGCGCCATACAAATGTCCAGCAGGTATCCCTACCATTGGATACGGAGCCACATTCTATCCTAATGGCAAGAAGGTAACTATGGCTGATAAGTCTATAACTGAAGCTGAGGCTGTAGATTTGCTTAAGCATATGCTCGTTAGCTTTGAGAAGTATGTTGACAGCTATTGTAGAGATGACATCAATCAAAATCAATTTGATGCGTTGGTGTCGTTTGCTTACAACCTAGGTCCTGCTAACTTAAAGTCTTCTACTCTATTGAAGAAAGTAAATGCCAATCCAGAAGATGAGTCTATTAAATTAGAGTTTATGAAGTGGGTTAAAGCAGGAGGTAAAACATTAAAGGGTCTCGTCAGAAGAAGAGAGGCTGAGTCAGTATTATATTTTAAAAAATAAAACATGCAACTAAGTAAAAATTTAGCATTGTCAGAAGTAACTCGTAGCGAAACTGCAAAACGTAAAGGCATTAGCAATATGCCAACACCTGAACACATTGAGAACTTTAAGAAGTTGGCTGAGAAGGTCTTTCAACCAATCCGTGACCACTTCGGTAAGCCTATCCGTATTTCATCTGGATACAGAAGCAAAGCTTTAAATACTGCGGTTGGGGGCTCATTGTCCAGTCAACATTGCACGGGTGAAGCGATTGATATTGACATGGATGGTACTGACATTACAAATGCTCAGATCTTCCACTTCATCAAGGACAATCTAGAGTTTGACCAAATGATTTGGGAATTTGGAACAGATACTAATCCTGACTGGGTTCATGTTAGTTATGAGTCTACCGGTAAACAACGCAAACAAATTCTTGTTGCTAAGCGTTCAGGAAGTAAGACTGTTTACGTTCCATACAAGTAACATTTTTTTTGTTAACTTTGCTACATGAAGAAAATTGAACAGTCAGCCAAGAAGGATATTAAGGTTAGTCGCCCTGGCGTTCATGCTAAAAGCAAAACGTCAAAGTTAAAGTCTTCTAAGAATTACGTAAAGAAAAATAAAGGCCAAGGAAGATGAAAGTACAAAATTATAACACTGAAACTCCAAGCACAGGATCAAAAGTATTTGGTTCTAATGCTGCTGGTAATACTGTTAATTTCAGCGTACCAGCTTTGTTGGCTTTAAATCAATCTCCTTCAGTTGTCGTAACAAATGCGCTAACTGCCGCTACGTTGACAAACGTAAACACGTACTTCACTGGAACAGCTGGACCGTCTTTTTCGGTTACTCTTCCAGCCGCTAGCTCAAATCTTGATGGCGTTAAGTATGTTGTTATGTCAACAGCTACTCGTGCAACAACAACTTGGTCTTCAAGTGGCGCGTCGGTTGTTGGTGCACCGTCTACACTTACGGCAAATACACCAGTATGCTTGCAATACAGCCATACATTTTTAACTTGGTATATATCAATCTAATATAATATGAATAAAATCACAAAAGAAGAGCTCGACAAATTAGTCGCAGCCAACAGAATGTATCGCGATTTAAAGTTCGCTGTCGCTGACATTGAAATGTCTTTTGAGCGCCTTAAAGAGCAGAAGACTTTAACCATGGAACAACTTAAGGGAGCCACTATGGATCTTTCTGTCACACAGCAGGAGATCTATGATAAGTATGGCGATGTTCAGGTAAACCTTTTAACAGGTGAGTATAATTAGAAAGATATCTATTGGTCCTGATTACATGAAGTGTATGCACTACATGGTTGGTCAGGAGATCCTCGATAAGACTTGGAAGATTAATACCATCAGAGTAGAATCAGATGGTAGTATCTGTGTTTGGATTATTAAGGAAGGAGAGATTATACGATGGAAGTCTTTCTCTCCAACAATGCCAATTGCAATTGAGTATAAAATAGACTACTGATGAAATCCCCATACTGCTTCATTGTAGAACCAATTGGTCTGAGGCGGTACGATAACATTAAGAAGTTTGGTGATACCGACTTCGTAATTAGTTCCTCCCAAGAAGACCACAAGGCTTCTAATCGTTTTGCAAAAGTAATTGCAACACCTATTTACTATAACGGTCCTGTACAACCAGGAGACACCGTCATAGTTCACCACAACGTATTTAAGTTCTATAACGACATGAAGGGCCGTCAAAAGAGCAGCTGGAATTACGTCATGGACGATATGTTTTTAGCTGAGCTTGATCAGGTCTATGCGTTTAAGCGTGATGCTGATTGGCAGGCCGTTGAGCCATTTGTGTTCATTAAGCCTGTACCATCAGAGGATAAGGTGTTTAGCACAATAGGTGGATTCGAAGAGTTGTGGGGTGAGGTTGTTTATCCTAGTAATGATTTTGTATCTAAAGGAGATGTCGTATCTTTTACTCCAGATAGTGAGTATGAGTTTAGGATAGATAATCAACTACTCTATAGAATGTATAATAAGAACCTATGTCTGATACAAAAATAAGAATCATAGAGGCTGGTAAGAAGGCTATAAATGAACTGATCAAGGTTCTTGAGCAACCTATCATTACACATGCTGAGGACGATATATCTGCCGATAAGATGAAAAATGCTGCCTCTGCTAAGCGTTTGGCGTTTGAGGATGCCATGTTTATGCTTCTAAAGATTGATGAGGAGGAGAACAAACAATCTGAAACTCCAATAGCTGAGGTTACTCTAGGAAAGAGTGGTTTTGCTGAGGGTAGAGCAAAGATGAAGAATGGAAAATAATCTGTACCGTATAGTCACTGACCATGTTCACAAGACTGCTCTTACTACTAAGAATAGCAAGAAAAGTTGGGATTATGGGTACAATAAGGAATATGATATTATTGTTATATCTAAGGATGGAACCATTGGCGAAATCTATGAGATAAATGGTCTAAAGATCGCAGTTCCGGCAACTCCAAAAAATATAGACGACCGCGGCAACAAATGGGTTGCACAAGAGTATCCTGCTGAGTTGCAAAAAATAAAATCAATATTTGATTGGAACCGTAGAGACAATTCGTTCAAGTCTAAGTATGTCGATATGATCGAGACTGAGTTTGATCGAAGAGAGTATGGTTATTGGTTTAAGAACAATGGTAAGCCAACATATATTACAGGAACACACTACATGTACTTACAGTGGACCAAGATTGATGTTGGTCTTCCTGACTTCCGTGAGTCCAATCGAATATTCTTTATATTCTGGGAGGCTACCAAAGCAGATAGTAGATCATTTGGCATGTGCTACTTAAAGAACCGTCGTTCTGGCTTCTCGTTTATGTCTTCAGCTGAGACGTCTAACACAGGTACAATTGTTAGAGACTCTCGTATTGGTATATTGTCAAAGACAGGTGCCGATGCTAAGAAGATGTTTACCGATAAGGTAGTGCCTATCGTTAGAAATTACCCCTTCTTTTTCAAGCCGATCCAGGACGGTATGGATAACCCGAAGACGGAGTTAGCCTTCCGTGTTCCTGCAAGTAAGATTACGCGCAAGAATATGGATGAGGAGCGCGATGATGACATAGAAGGGTTAGATACTACCATTGACTGGAAAAATACAGCAGACAACAGCTATGACGGTGAGAAGTTACTTCTACTTGTTCATGACGAGAGTGGTAAGTGGGAAAAGCCTGAGAACATTCTAAACAACTGGCGAGTTACTAAAACGTGTTTACGATTAGGTTCTAAGATCATTGGCAAGTGCATGATGGGTTCTACGTCAAATGCACTCAGTAAAGGTGGGGAGAACTTTAAAAAGTTATACTACGATAGTGACCCAACCAAGCGATCTGCAAATGGTCAGACAAAGTCAGGGCTCTACAGTCTATTTATCCCCATGGAGTGGAACATGGAGGGCTTTATTGATGAGTATGGATGGCCTGTGCTTGATGATCCAAAGAAACCAATCTTAGGTATCGATGGCGAGGATATAACAATGGGTGTTATTACTTATTGGAATAATGAGGTTGCTGCACTTAAGACTGACTCAGATGCACTCAATGAGTTCTATCGTCAGTTCCCTCGCACAGAGTCACACGCGTTTCGTGATGAGTCAAAGTCATCACTATTTAATCTGACAAAAATTTACCAACAGATTGACTATAATGACTCTTTAATTAAAGATCAGGTGCTTACTAGAGGCTATTTCCATTGGAAAAACGGTGAGCAAGACAGTGAGGTTATTTGGACGCCTGATCCAAACGGAAGATTCTTGGTTTCATGGATTCCTGAACAAGCTATGAGAAATAGAGTGATTGTGAAGAATGGGAGAAAATCACCAGGTAATGAACATATCGGTGTGTTTGGATGTGACCCTTATGATATATCAGGCGTAGTTGGAGGTGGTGGATCTGCCGGAGCACTTCATGGATTAACTTCGTTTCATATGGAGAACGCTCCAACTAATCATTTCTTTTTAGAGTATATTGCCCGTCCTCAGACTGCTGAGATATTTTTTGAGGATGTTTTAATGGCTTGTCATTTCTACGGAATGCCTATACTTATTGAGAACAACAAGCAGCGACTACTCTACCATTTCAAAAACAGGGGATACCGAGCATTCTCTTTAAACAGGCCAGACAAACATATATCTAAGCTATCAAAAACAGAACTAGAGCTTGGCGGCATACCTAACTCATCAGAAGACGTTAAGCATGCGCACGCTAACTCTATCAACACATATATTGAAGAGTATGTTGGCCTTGATCAAGAGGGAACATATAGAGACTCAGACACTATGGGAGATATGTATTTTAATAGAACATTGAATGACTGGGCTCGATTTGATATTAATAACAGGACAAAACACGATGCTTCGATTAGCTCAGGACTCGCGATTATGGCGTCCAGAAAACACTTGTTTATACCTAAGAAAGAGGAATCTAAAATAAGTGTTAAATTTGTAAGATATAAGAATACAGGCATTAGAAGCGAAATCATCGAATAATGGATAAACCATCAGTTGTTATCTCTGCACTACCTTTCCCGGACCAGATGGCTCCAGACGAGGTTAAGGCTACATATGAATATGGTCTAAAGGTAGGTAAAGCCATCGAAGGAGAGTGGTTTAAGAGGAAATCAAACTCAAGTAGATTTTATCAACAGTGGGGTGAATTCCACCGTTTGAGACTATACGCTCGTGGAGAGCAACCAGTACAAAAGTATAAAGATGAGCTTGCCGTCAATGGTGACATATCTATGCTCAACCTAGACTGGACTCCTGTTCCTATCATCCCTAAGTTTGTTGACGTTGTCGTAAACGGAATGATAGACCGACCATATACTGTAAAAGCTGAAGCTCAAGATGTAATGTCTGCAGAGAAGAAGAATATCTTCCAGGATATGATCGAGGCTGATATGGTTGCTAAGGACTTCCTTACACTTACGCAGGAGCAGTTTGGCATTGATGCTTTCAATGTTAATCCTGATGAGTTACCTGCAAATGATCAGGAGTTGTCATTGTACATGCAGATGAACTACAAACCATCTGTCGAAATTGCCGAAGAGATTGCTATTGACACTGTCATGAAAATGAATGAGTACGAAGATACACTTCGTCTCTACTATTATGACGTTACTACTCTCGGTCTTGGCGTTGTTAAGCATGAGTTCTTAATTAACGACGGCGTAAAAGTTGAGTATGTAGATCCAGCAAACTGGATTCACAGCTATACAGAAAAGAATGACTTCTCAGATTGTTTTTATTTTGGTGAGGTTAAGCAGGTGCATTACACTGAGCTTCTAAAAATGAATCCAAATCTAACAGATGAGGAGCTTACTGAAATTAAGAATGCTGGATCAGCATGGTATGACTACTTCCCTGTAGTTAGAAACTACCAAGATGATGCATTCTTGAATGAGGTTGTAACGTTATTGTATTTTAATTACAAGACACACAAGAAGTTTGTTTGGAAGAAGAAGATTCTTGAGAACGGAGGTGAGCGAGTTATTCGTAAAGAAGATACGTTCATGGCTCCAAACGGTGAATACTTTGAGGTAATTGAAGCAGTTCGCGACGTTTGGTATGAAGGTGTTCTTGTTGGTGGATCAAACATAATGATCAAGTGGGAGATGATGAAGAACATGGTTCGTCCTAAGTCTGCATCACAGCGCGCACTTCCAAACTATATTGCTTACGCTCCACGTTACTATAAAGGAAACATTGAGTCGTTAGTTCGACGCATGATTCCATTTGCTGATCAGATTCAGTTGACACACTTGAAGCTACAGCAGGTTATGGCTCGCATTGTTCCTGATGGTGTATTTATCGATGCCGATGGTATTAATGAAGTTGACCTAGGTACAGGTGCAGCATACAATCCTGAGGACGCGCTCAATCTATACTTCCAAACGGGTAGTGTGATTGGTCGATCTTATACTACAGAGGGTGAGTTCAATAATGCTCGCATTCCTATCCAAGAGCTAAATACAAATAGTGGTCAGGCTAAAATGGCTGCCCTTATCGGTAACTACAACCACTACTTAAATATGATCCGCGATGTGACGGGTGTAAATGAGGTGCGTGATGCATCTACACCACATCCAGATGCATTGGTTGGTGTTCAAAAACTTGCGGCACTAAACTCAAACACAGCTACTCGCCACATCTTAGATGCTGGTATCATCACAACTAGACGTGTAGCTGAGTGTATTTCTATACGTATTGCAGACATCTTAGAGTATTCTGACTTTGCTGAAGAGTTCGCTATGCAGATTGGTAAGTATAACCTATCGATCTTACAGGACGTTAATGAGTTATACCTACATGACTTTGGTATCTTTATTGAGGTAGCTCCAGATGAAGAGCAAAAAGCTCAGCTTGAGCAAAACATTCAAATGGCACTACAGCAGCAAACGATTGATCTTGAGGATGCAATTGATATCCGTATGATCAACAATGTTAAGCTTGCCAATGAGATGCTTAAGATGAAGCGTCGTAAGCGAATGGAGCAAAAGCAGAAAGAGAAGGAGATGGAGTTCCAAATGCAGATGCAGACAAACATTCAATCTTCTCAAGCAGCTTCTGAAGCCAAGGCGCAGATCATTCAATTGGAAGGTCAAACCAAAGCGCAGATCAAGCAGATGGAAGTTCAAGGTGAAATCCAAAAAATGCAAGCTGAGTCTGAACTCAAGAAAGAATTAATGGCTATTGAGTTCCAATACAACATGCAACTTAATGGCATGCAGATGCAAACATTAAAAGATCGTGAGGCTGAAAAAGAAAAGGCAAAAGATAAGCGAGTAGACCTACAGGCTACACGTCAGTCTGAACTTATTAACCAACGACAAAACAACCTGCCTCCGCAAAACTTTGAGAGTACAGAGGATTCCCTAGATGGCTTCGATTTAGAGTCATTCGGGCCTAAATAAATAATTATTAACTTTGTTGAAAATTTAATTAAATGGAAGGTGAATTTAAAGTGAGAGCTGTAGATTTCGAAGAGAAGTCTGTAGCCGAAAAAGAAGCAGAGCTTCTTGATGGTTTAGAAGATCATAGCGGTGATCAAGATACAGTTAAGATTGACTTATCGCAAGATCAACAACCAGCAGAAGACCAACAATTAGAACCAGATCCGGTAGAACCAGATCTAGATGATAATAAAGTTCTTTCATATCTTGGTAAAAGATGGAACAAAGAAATTACATCTTTGGATGAATTAGTTCAAGAGCGCGAACAAGCTGAAGAACTACCTGAAGATGTGTCTGCGTTCCTAAAATACAAAAGAGAAACAGGACGTGGTATTGAAGACTTCATGAAGTTGAATGTCGACTACAGTGCCATGGACGAAGATTCTCTACTTTATCAATACGCTAAAGATCAAAACCCAGAGCTTGATGCTGATGAGGTTAGGTTCGAATTAGAGTCCAAGTTTTCATACGATGAAGACTTTGATGATGAGAAGCATATTAAAAAGGTAAAGTTAGAGAGAAAAAAAGAGCTGACTAAGGCTCGTGAGTACTTTAATAAACTTAAAGAACAGTACAAGGTTCCGCTTGAGTCAAGGGAATCCTTTGTTCCGCAAGAAGAAAAAGAAGCTTACGAATCTTATAAGCAATATAAACAAACCGCGACTAGCGAGCAAGAGGAGCAACAAAAGCGGTCTAAGTATTTCGCTGAGAAGACGAATGAATTATTCTCTGATAAGTTTGAAGGTTTCAAATTTAATATTGACGAGAATAAAGCAGTAACGTTCAAGCCAGCAGATGCAAAGACACTCCTTAATGAGCAGTCTTCATTAAGTAACTTTGTAAATAAGTTCTTAAACGAAGATGGCTACCTAAAGGATGCTGAGACGTTCCATCGAGCAATAGCGATTGCTTCGAATCCCGAAAAGTTTGCAAAGTTCTTCTATGAGAAAGGCATGACAGAGGCTGTTGAGACAGTTTCTAAAGAGTCTAAAAATATTGACATGACTCGTCAAGCCACTCAGGTAACTAACAAAACTGACGGAACATTCCAAGTAAGAGCCGTAGAGTCTGGTTTCGGTAACAGATTAGTTATTAAACAAAAACCTAAAAACTAGAAAAAATGGCTGGTACATTACAGGTATCTCCGGGTGTAAATTTAACTCCGAGTTCCGTTAAGGCAACATTGCCTACAAACTACATTACTAACTTTGACTTCTTGAATCAGTATCTTCCTGATACTTATGAGCAAGAATTCGAGCGCTATGGTAACCGTTCAATCGCATCTTTCTTGCGTATGGTTGGTGCCGAGCTTCCTACTAACTCTGACTTGATCAAATGGGCAGAGCAAGGTCGTCTTCACACTAAATACACTGCGGTTACTGCTGTTGGTGCTACTGCTGGTGACGATACAGTTGTCTTTGATATCGGTACAGGAACTTGTGTTTTCCGCATTGGTCAAACTGTATTCCTTTCAAACAACGCATCTTCTACATCTTCTTACAAAGGTGTAATCACTGCGCTTCCTGCATCTGATCGTTTCACTGTTGCTTTCTACAATGCTTCTGGTATTGCTGCTGGTGACACTGGTGCTACATTCACTGCATTTGTTTACGGTTCTGAATTCCAAAAAGGTACTAGCGGTATGCAAGGATCTTTGGAAGCACAAGATTTGTTCTTCGATAACAAACCAATCATCATCAAAGACAAGTACACTGTTGCTGGTTCTGACATGGCTCAAATTGGTTGGGTTGAAGTAACTACTGAAAACGGTGCTACAGGATACTACTGGTATATGAAGTCTGAGCATGAGACTCGTCTACGTTACGAAGACTATCTTGAGATGTCAATGGTTGAAGGCGTTCCTGCTGAAGTTAACTCAGGTGCAGCTGCTGCATTAGGAAGTGCTGCTTACCCTGCTGGATCTACATTGCCTTACAATGCAGGTACTCAAGGTATGTTTGCTGCTATTGAATCTCGTGGTAACGTTTGGGCAGGTGGTAATCCATCTTCTTTGGGCGACTTTGATACAATTGTACAACGTTTGGACAAGCAAGGTGCTATCGCTGAGAACGTATTGTTCTTGAACCGTCAGTTCTCTTTTGACATCGATGATATGTTGGCTGCTCAAAACTCTTACGGTGCTGGTGGTACTTCTTACGGTTTGTTTGACAATAACCAAGAAATGGCTTTGAATCTTGGATTCACAGGTTTCCGTCGTGGTTATGAGTTCTACAAGACTGATTGGAAATACCTTAACGACGCAACTCTTCGTGGCGGCATCGTTGGTGGTGCTATCAATGGTGTTTTAGTTCCTGCTGGTACAATGAGCGTTTACGATCAAGTACTTGGTAAGAATGCAAAACGTCCATTCCTTCACGTTCGTTACCGTGCTTCTGAAGCTGAAAACCGTCGTTACAAAACTTGGATGACTGGTTCAGCTGGTGGTGCTCAAACTAGCGACCTTGATGCTATGGAAGTCAACTTCTTGTCAGAGCGTGCGCTTTGTACAATGGGTGCTAACAACTTCTTTATCTTCAAAGGATAAGAAAACCAATAATACGAGAGGGGTTTCGGCCCCTCTCTATTTTTTAATAAGTTAAATTATATCAAATGAAAAGAGTAAAACTAGAGGCGAAAGATCGCACCTACCTATTAAAAATTGAAAATGCTCCATTGAGCTATTTTATTGCGCATAAAGATACTCCGCGCAAACGTCTACTTTATTATAACGAAGAGACAAACACAAACCATCCACTTCGCTACGCGCGAAATTCTAACTCACCATTTCAAGATGAACAAGATGCCAACGTTATCGTTGAGCCTATTGTATTTGAAGATGGAATTCTAAATGTTCCAAAAAATAATCCTGTACTTCAAGAATTCTTACATTACCACCCTGGCAATGGAAGTGAATTTTATGAATTTGATTCAGAGAAAGATGCCCAAGAAGATGTTCAAGAATTATTCTCAGAAATTGATGCATTATTATTGGCTCGTGATTTAGCAGATAAAGATATCAATACATTGGAAGCAGTCGCTAGATTGGTTTTAAAAGGTAATGTAGATAAGATGAGTTCTGCCGAAATAAAAAGAGACATGATGTTATTTGCTAAGCGTTATCCGCAAGACTTCATGGAGGCAGCTTCTGATCCAATGCTTAAAATCAACAACTTCGCAGCACGCGCATTTACATCAGGATACTTAACCTTCAGAGGAAACAAAGACATCCACTATAACTTCAAGGACAATAAGAAGCGTCTAATGACCGTTCCGTTTGGTCATGACCACATCCATGCATTGGCTTCTTATTTGCAGTCTGACGAAGGGTTAGAGCTATACAAATACCTAGAAGATAAATTTTCTGAGAATTAGTATATTTGCATAGTTATTAACTATTAAAACGTTTTAAGATGAACAAGAAATTTTTACAATTTACGATTGGAGCAGCAGATGCACTAGTGAAGAAATTAATTCCAGCAAACACAGAGTGGTTTATTGAATACACAAGCACTACTGTATTGACTCTTACCGCTGTAGGTGGGGTTGCTACTGCTGATGTTATTACAATTACATTTACAACTGCTGATGCTACTTACGCATCTCATGCAGCTGTAGTAAATGCATTGGCTTTTGCTAACCAAGCTCTCTCTAATCCAGATGCAATTATTATTCCTGCACTTCCTTTGGTTGGCGCTACACAACAATTGATTACATCTGTAGCTATTGCTTAATCACTAGTAAACTACTACTAAAAGGGCACTTCTAATGGAGTGCCTTTTTTTATTTATCTTTGTACAAAAGCAGTCAGATGATCAATGACGTTCGAAATACCGTCCTATCAATAATTAGCAAAGACAACCGTGGCTTTATTACGCCATTCGAGTTTAACTTGTTTGCAAAGCAAGCACAGCTTGAGATTTTCGGGCAGTATGTATACAATTACAGCAATGCAATCAATAAGCAAAATGCTAGAATGCATGGAGAGGGATACACTGATATACCAAAAAACATAGGTGAAGTAATTGATACTTTTTCTGTATTTACATCGGCAACATATAATATTGCTACCAGTAAGTTTAATTTCCCGGTAGATCCATCAACTGGTATTGAAAACTATTTCTTCTTGGAGAAACTTGTTTACAATAATTCTACTGAAATTGAGAAAGTTAGCCACAGAAAGATATTGAATTTGGTTAACTCAAATCTTACAGCACCAACTACTAAATACCCTGTATATACAATGGATCAAAACGGTTTATTGGTTTATCCTACAACCATTACATCTAATGTAACTATACAATATATAAGGTATCCAAAAGATCCTGTGTGGACATATCAAGAAACGTTATCAGGCGATCCATTCTTTAATCCATCAGATCCTAACTATCAAGACTTTGAACTTCCGTTAGATGATTTTGCCAATCTAGTTATTAAGATACTAGAGTACGCTGGTATATCAATTAGAGAACAAGAAGTTGTGTCAGCAGCTAAAGCTGAAGAAGTACAAGACATTCAACAGAAACAATAATGGCATATATAACTAACTATCAGTACTATACCAACAATGGTAATGTCCCTGAAGATGAAAATTGGGGATCATACCAATATGTTAGTCTTGACTATATGGTCAATAACTTTATATTAAACTATGTTGGCAATGATAAGTTGATTAATAATGTCGACAGATATACTATTTTATTTCATGCGAAAAGAGCTATACAAGAGCTTAATTATGATGCACTTAGAAATATTAAAGTACTTGAATTTGAATTAGGGGACCAACTTAAGTTGATATTACCACCTGACTATGTAAATTATGTGAGAATATCAATGCTTAGAAATGGTGTTTTATATCCACTTACTGAGGCAAGACAGAGCATAACAGCAACTGCATACTTACAAGACAACAACGGTCAGATTATATTTGACTCGAATGGAGAGGTAGTTATTGGCGAGTCAAGATTAGATATCTTACGACAGGAGAATAAACTTTATGTTGGCCCTGGTCCATACTATAACCAATGGGGTTGGGAGTATGACGGGGAATGGTATTTTGGGTATCCAATTGCACAAAACTTTGGTTTAAATACAGCAGATGCAAATATTAATCCTAAGTACTATATCAATAAAGCAGCCGGTGTGATTGATTTCACATCAGGTGTAGAGAACTCTTACATTGTACTTGAATATATATCTGATGGAATGGAGAACGGCGACACAAGCGCTATCTCTATCAATAAATTAGCAGAAGAATATATTTATGCTTATTTAAAATATGCCTTACTTAACAATAAGTTCGGTGTTCAAGAATACATTATTAATAGGGTTAAGAAGGATAAAACAGCTGCCCTTAGAAATACCAAAATCAGATTGAGCAACATGCACCCAGGCCGATTGTTGATGGCAATGAGAGGCAAGGATAAATGGATTAAGTAATTATGGCTGACCTACAAAGAACATTTCTTGCCGGGAGAATGAACAAAGACCTCGATGAGAGGTTAGTTCCTGATGGAGAATACCGTGATGCGGTAAATATAACTATTGACACATCAGAAGGATCAAATATTGGTGCTGTTCAGAATTCCCTTGGTAACACATTAACAACAAACATAAATAACATACTTGCTAGTTACCAGATCCCTGCGGCAGTAAATGCGGTTACTATAGGAGCATTAGCATATGAGCCATCAAACTTATTATATTGGTTTGTAAAGGCTGATAACTTTGAGGGTATATTTGAATACAATGAGATTACTAATGCATCATTGTTAGTACTTGGATGTCAAATACCAAACTCAAATAATGTTAGATTGAATTTTGACGCTAATTATCTAATTACTGGTGTTAACTACATTACTGACGGTATGGGTGGTGGTTTTCTTATTTGGAATGACAACTTAAACCCACCTAGAAAGATTAATATTAATAGATGCAAGACATATAGCGTTAATGATACTAGAATTGACGACGATATTAATCTAATTGTCGCTCCACCACTTAACTCGCCTTTTATATCATTAAGCACACTTCAGTCTACAACATTAGACCCAAATAATATTGAGGACAAGTTTGTTTATTTCAGCTATCGATATAAGTACTTAGATAATGAGTACTCATCAATGTCTCCATTTTCATCTACAGCATTCAATCCAAAATTCTTGAATATTGATATAGAGACAGGTGAAAATAAAGGCATGCTTAATGAATTTAATCAGGTTGAAGTTACATTTGAAACTGGAAATGAGTTTGTTAAGGAAATTCAATTATTAGTTTGGGAGTCTAGAACTCTTAATGTAAAAATTGTTGAGACGTTAAATAAGGAAGAAATAGGTATACAAGATAATTCTACGTATAGTTTCTTCTTTATGAATAATAAAACATACGCAGCTCTTCCTTCAGATCAAGTAACTAGATTATTTGACAACGTGCCTCTTAAAGCTTTAGCTCAAGATATCATTGGGAGTAGATTAGTTATGGGTAATTACACTCAATTCAGAGATTTAATAGGATACAGTACAAATGATTTTATAGATGTTAATTATACTGTAGATTATATTTCAGAGCCCATCACATCACTACCAAAACAAACATGGAGAAGCGATCGAGATTATGAGATTGGTATCGCCTATTTAGATGATTATGGTCGAATGACTACTATATTAACATCTGTTGATGGGGCATCTACTAGTTCAACTCCAGGCAATAATCAGTCTAACTCAGTATATATATCTCCAGATAACTCAAGTACTGCAAATTCTTTGGTTGTTAATATAAAGAATGAGGCTCCTGTATGGGCTACTGGGTACAGATTATTTGTTAAGCAGTCTAAAGGAGAGTATTATAATTTGTTTCCTGTTACTTTTTTAAAGGATAATTTATATAGATATTTTTTAATTAACGAAGCTGATAGAGATAAGATAAAGGTTAATGGATATATAATATTTAAGTCAGCAAACGGATCCCCAACAAACTCAAATAAAAAATTCAAAGTACTTGAGCTTGAGTATAAGCAATCCGGTTTTAATAATATACCTGGAGCCTTAGAAGGGTTATATTTTAAGATTAAAGCTGATTATATAGATACTTTTTTAGACATACCTACTCAAAACACTTATTCATATTTAGGAAGTGGAAGAGGTCCTGATAACAATTCATCAGGAACTCAAACACCTGCTGTTGCACAAAACAATATTTTCTATATTTCCGCTCCTATATATTATTCTATTAATGGAACACCGAATACGGGCCCAGGAATATCTGTAAGCCAATCGTCTTCTAGTTCATTAGACGATGTTAGGATTTCTATAGAAATACTTAACTCAACTACATTTAGATGGACCACAGATGTAGCTCAATCTTGGTGGATAGCTAACTTACCAATTAGCACATCACCTATAACATTAACATCCGGCGATACCACATTGGTTTTTAATTTTGACTCTTCAAGTGGATATACAAATGGAGATAAATGGGTTATAAATGTTAGAAGTGGAACTCAATTCCAAGGAACACCATTACAACCTAATGGAGGATATGGCTTACCTAAACCAAATACTCCTTATTTAGCATCTTATGATCCTCAAGTATATGGTGGCCATGCTGCTATAAAAGGACCAGGAGCAATATATGCAGGTGCAAATATTTCAATCGATATATTAAATGACGGTGCAGCTATAAATGCACCTGGCCAAAATGCTACTTCTATGTCTTGGGTATCAGATAAAGATTATGCAGATATTGAGGAATGGTTTTGGCAATCTGGAGCATATCAGTCATTTATACAATACAATCAAAATGGAACAGATATACATGCTGCTGCCGTTACATTTAGAAATGCTATTGATGTAACTCAATCATATAGCACATTTGGATTTACTAGTAATGTTATTGAAGTCGATCCTGCTAGTTCTGAAAAATGGATGTTGGTAAGAGGATTTGGATTAAATCAAGGATCTAGCAGAAATGAAATATCTGTTCAATTGAAAATAACTCAAACGCCTCCAGGATCTAAACTTACTGCTGAAACTGTGCCTGCAAATGACGATGTGGACATCTACTATGAAATGAGTAGAACATATCCGATTGTTAATGGCAACCACATAGCGTTATGGAGTTATGATCAATGTGTTGCAAATGGAAGCAATGTTTATTTAGTGCAGGATCCACAAAGACTGCCACATTATTTTCAAGACGGTCAATCAGTTTATGTGACAGCTACAAACATACCTGCTGGTTTTTATAATGTTGTCAGTGTTCCTAATAGATATTCTATAGAAATTGATTATGCAGCTGCAACTGCAAATATACCTGGAGGAGTTTCAGACAATAGCTTTGACAAAAACCAAACTAGTTCACTAAATGGTGCAGTCATTGTCTTAAATAACACCAATAATAAAAACTCAGACTATAATGCTTATTGCTATGGTAATGGTGTAGAGTCTAACAGGATTCTTGATGGATTTAATCAACCATGGTTAAAGTATAGTTTAAGAGCTAGTGGTGTTATTGAGGATTATGAACAACAAGTAAAAGAAGCATCACTTACTTATAGTGGTCTATATAGATGGGATTCATCAATAAATAGACTCAATGAGTTTAATTTATCTACAGCAAATTTTAAAAACCTAGATAAGAACTTTGGTTCAGTTCAGAAACTATATGCTAGAACTACTGACTTAATTGTATTGCATCAAGATAAGATTACATCAGTTTTATATGGTAAGAATTTATTAGTTGATGCTGTTGGCGGTGGATCAGTTGCATCAGTGCCTGAAGTACTTGGAACACAGATTGCATTACCTTATGAATTTGGTATATCATCAAATCCAGAAAGCTTTGCTACTTGGGGGAATAAAATGTATTTCTCTGATGCAAGAAGAGGGGCAGTACTTGAAATGTATGGTGATCAAGTAATGGAGATATCTAGAATGGGTATGTCTGATTACTTTAGAGATCTAATGATTAGCACGCCTAATATGGCAAAACTTGGAGCTTATGATCCATATAATCAAAACTATGTATTTGCCTCCACATCTAGAAGAAATACGCCTTGTGATATAACAATTAATCCAACGGCAGGTAGTTTTCCATATAATACAGCTGGGGAACTTGAATATTTATTTGCTTTATCTGGAACTACAAGTTGGTCTATTGCTGTAATTAATAATGGATTTGGAACTAATTGGGTTGAATTACCTCCGTATTGTCAATCAGGTGTAGGTTCTCAAGACATATATGCTAGAATTCAAAACAATACTACGGGTACGCAAAGGAGTGTAATATTTAGAGTCACTTATTGTAATACATCAATAGATTACACTCTAATACAAGGGCGTGGACCTAGAACAGATTTCAATATTATAACGTTAGGTAAAGATGAGTTCAAAAACTAAACAATCTTTTAGCTACACAGGTAGCTCAACATATACCATTGATAATGTGGTATTAAGTGGAAGTGCAATTGCTTTGTTTGATTCATCTACAGGTATTGGTGGTGTTGGATATGTTCCTTATAATGGATCTACCGTAACTGTTGTTGCTGGTGATGCATTAGCTGATTACAGACAACTTGCCCCGACACTAAATAATAAGCTTTACTATTTAGTATCTAATGTTGCCTATACTGCCGATGACAAGTCAACAATACTTAGCCTTGCTACTGAAATACCTGTTGTTTTATCAGGCGGTGTATTCACAGGTCAGTTTGTATTCTCTAATCCAAACAACTATGAGTATGTGTACTTATTATGGGATTATGAGGATAAAATGAATACAGTTGCCTCTTATAAAGGTGTAACTGAAAGTCGATCAATTGAAATGAATTATGGAGCTAATATCGGGAGAGCTGGTATTAGTTTTAATACCATTGACCCTGATCAACCTACAAGATACCAAGTTGAATGGAATGGTGAGATTGTAGCTGATACAAAGTATGTTGGGATTAATTCATCATCTAATTATAGCGCATTAATAGCAGCAGGTGTTCCTGAAGATGAAATTGGATTAATAGCTCCATATACAGGGCTTATTGATAATGGAACAGGTGTTATTGAGTTTTATAAAAATTTGCCAACCGGAGAAGCTAATTTAATTGTATCATCGCCATTCAGTGGATCAACATGGATTGTAAATAAAATTAGTCCATACTTAACACAATTTTACTTTGATAGAGCAGCTGGAATACCATCAGATGTTTGTAGTCAGTGTCCTGATTTTTCTCTATACCATAATGGAACAGATGTATTACCAAGTGTTGGCGACCAACTATTTACTTCTTCAGACGGATCAAGTGTATATGTTGGAGATGATTATCTTCACCTTATAAACACAATTCTATGTGTTACTCCTCCTATATCAAACTTAAGTTACATAACCGTAGGATCTACAGGTGATGTTACTTCAAAACAAAGTTGCAGATGTTCTGAATTTGCCGTTCCTTTTATTATTGCAGACCCTATAAATGTTGATACAAATACAGTAGAAAATGTAATAATAGAAGTTGTAAACAACCCAACATCTTGGAGTATTCTAGCAAGTACATTACCAAATGAGGCTGTTTTTTCAGACGGTATTATATACTTTAATAACTGTCCGGCTGGGAACTACTCAATTACACTAAGAGCAACAAACTGCTTTGGAATATCATCTGCTGCTGTAATACCTGTTAACGTTACTAATCCTGGAGACCTTAAACCATTCTTAATTGATGTGGAGCAATTTAAAGAATCTGGAAGTGACGCTTGTTTGGTTATACCTACATTCACATTAATGTATTTTAATGGTAATGGATATATCCCAAATACTACAGATACAATTTTCTACGATCCTGAAGCACTAAAACCATTCATGGGTGGCGGTAAGTGGTATTATATAAATGACTCAGACTATACAATACAAATAGATGAGGATGGTACAGTTATAGGTGAAAGCACATGTGCTGGAACCACAACGACAACTACAACTACAACTACAACGACACTTCCTGCTGGTAATTATTATAATGCAGATTCATGTTCAGATCCATCAGTATCTGTCGTATTAAGAGATACTACCGCGGCTGTTATTGTGACCGGAAATATAGTTAAAACAACTGATGGAAACTGCTGGAGGATATCTTCAGTAGCTACAGCATCATCACCATATTACAATATGCTAACGCCTGTCGTTATATATGCAGATTGTACAGCATGCACAGGAACTACAACAACTACAAGTACTACGACAACCACAACAGCAACTCCTGTAACTGGTTTTGATATTGATACAAGTGGATTTACAACAGCTAGATCGGCATGCCTAGAAACGCCTACATATATAACCTACTATCACACAGGTACATTTGCAGTAAACAGTTTTGTTTACACTAATGCAGGCGCTACAACATTATTTAATGGAGGTTTCCTGTGGTATCTAGTTAGAAAATCAGGAATTACTTACGCATGTCTTATTGCAAATACAGGTCAAATACTTAATATATCTGCATGCTCTGGGGTAACCACAACTACAACTACAACAACTATTCCTGTTAGATACTACTCAGGCACAAAATGTGTTGGCGGTGCAGCTGTATTATTGCAATACACAGGTTTTAGCGCGTTGACGCTTCCTAATTATGTAAAAGATAGTAATGGAGATTGCTGCACAATAACAGCGTCTGTAGGCCCAGGTGTTGTCAATGGAACTATATTTTATACGTATGGTAGCTGCTCAGAGTGTGCAGCAACGACAACTACGACAACGACGACAACTACGACAACGACGACAACTACGACAACGACGACAACGACTACGACAGCTGCGCCATTGACTCCGATTACGCTGTCATACTCTTCTTCACAATCATCTGTTTGCTCAGTTCTTGATATTGATAATTATTACGTCAATGGAGCTATTGGTGTTCCAGGAAATTATATCTTTACAAACTTAGCTGGCACAGATCCTGCGCCCGCTGGTTGGTATTTAAATTTAATTACAAATGTTGCGTATGAGTGGAACGGATCAAACTGGACCGGCGCAAGTAAAACCTGTTAATGAAAACACTTAGGATGTTGTCAGCGCAACCAGCGCTTGACTACTATGCATGGCAGATTGAGGTATGTATACATAACTTCGCTTCATTAGGTTACAAAAACATTGACATAGTTGCTGGTTATCAAGATGAGATACCTGAATCTTGGAATAAGTTATATCAGACTTATAGTGATATTGCTCGATTCTTTTTTTATAAGGATACAATGGGTGACTGTAATTACCCACCAGCTATACAAGCACATCTTTTGGAAAAGCACTTTAAGAAGCATCCTGATCTAATAAACGATGCAATTTTTTTTCATGATGCTGACTTTGTTTTCACCAAGTATATGGACTTTACTCCATATCTTCAGGATGACATATGGTACTTCTCAGACACTATCTCATACATAGGTTATGACTACATCATGAGCAAGGGAGAAGAGATCTTAGACGCAATGTGTAATCAAGTGGGTATATCAAAAAAGTTAATTGAGTTTAATAAGAATAGAAGTGGAGGAGCTCAAAAACTTATGAAGAACTTAACATCTCACTACTGGAAGAAAGTTGAAGAAGATAGTAAATCGCTATACAATCTATTAACTGAAATGCAGCACATTAAAAAAGAAGGAGATCCAAACGGCATACAGGCTTGGACAGCAAGCATGTGGGCCGAATTATGGAATGCTTGGTTTTTTGGACATCATGTTGAGGTACCTAAAGACTTTGATTTTGCTTGGGCTACGTGTCCATCTAGTTTATGGGATGAGCTTTATTTTTTCCATAATGCCGGTGTAATGAATAATAATCAAGGCATGTTTCACAAAGCGTCATATATGCATATTTTACCCTTTGGTACAAATCTGACGGTAGATACAAATAGGTGCTCATATTACTATTATCAAATGATCAAAAGCATGAAAAGCTGCTTAGTCTAAAATTCGTAACTTTGTTATATGGTTATAGATACGCTTACTTTTTCAGATAAAGCTGAGGGATGGACTTCTAGATGGACTTATCGCCCTGAGTGGATGATGGGATTGAATAGTTCATTCTATTCATTTAAGAATGGTAATTTGTATAAACATGATACTAATATAAATAGGACTCAGTTTTACAATGAACCTATTAATTCTCTATATGGATTTAGTATATCAACTGTAATAAACCAATCGCCAACAGAGATAAAAATGTTCAAGACGTTAGCGCTTGACTGTACACATCCATTAAATTTTGTTGGTTATACAGATCTTGATGATGCCCAAATGAGTATGTCTCAATTTGTAAATAAAGAAGGAGAATGGTATTCATATATGAGAAGGCCAGTAAATCAAATCAATTTTGACCTAATATCTGCTCAAGGTGTTGGAAATGTATTGTCTACAACAGCACCTGATATTATAACTACTCAAAGCAAGTTCACAAATATTAGCAAAGGGGATGAGATTTATAAAGCATCATTTGCTGGTACTATGATTTCAGGCGTTAATTATGTTGGAACAATAGACTACGTAGATCAGTCCAATAATGAGATTAAATTAGATGCTGCATTTGCTACACCATTACAACCTGGTGATTTTTTGGTATCTTTTAAATCATCATCTGCTGAATCATACGGAACAAGAGGATACTTCCTTAACCTTACACTATCAAGAAGTGGATCTGACGCTACTCCGGAAATAGAGCTATTTGCTGTTAGCACCGCAGTATTCAAAAGTTTTCCTTAAATTTGTTACATGGAAGTTAGGTTTTTAGATGACCGAGACTACGATGTATTATCCCAATGGTGGAAGGACTGGAGATGGTCAGCACCACCAAAAGATATGCTACCGCAAGACGGAAGGGGTGGATTAATGGTAAGTAAAGATGGTGAAGATATTTGCGCTGGATTTATTTACTTTACAAACTCAAAGACGGCTTGGATTGAGTACATCGTATCAAACTTTCAATATAGACAAAACGATCGCAAAGAAGCGATAGAACTATTAATAAAATCACTTGTTGAGGTAGCTGCTGAAACAAATGGAACTAAATACTTCTACACTTCTTTGAAGAACGAAAATTTGATTAACCGATATGCAGCATGTGGATTTGAAAAAGGATCAAACAACTGCACTGAAATGATAAAGATATGGCAGCAGTAACATCAACATTAGTAGCCTTAGGGGGAATTGGCGTTAGTGCCGCTCAGGCTATCAAATCACAAAGCCAAATGAAACAAGCTGAACAAGCTAGTGCATTGGCAAAACAGCAACTAAAACAAATTAAAGAAACCAATCCATTCAAGGCCTTACAGGTACCTACACTTGGTCTTGAGATGGCCCAACAGCAACAGTCTCAACGTGAGGCTCAGATGGTTGGTGCATTACAAGGCACAGGTGCTGAAGGTGTTTTAGGTGGTATAGGTCAGTTAGCAGCAGCAGGCAACGAGCAAGACATGGCTCTTGCTGCTCAAGCAAATCAACTTCAGTATGGTAGAGATATGGCTCAAGCTGAGGCTGAACTTGGAATAGGAGCTCGTAAAGCTGAAAGAGATTGGATGGCTGGAATAGGTGAGGTTCAAGAACAAAACATGAGACGAGCTGAAGCTATTGCAAATCGTAATGCTGCTATTGAGGGAGCACTTGGATTTGCAGGATCAGCGGCATCAAGTTTGGATGACTTAATTGGTCTTTATAAAAAACAAGGTAACAAAGCACAACAAAGCTGGAATGCATTAACTGCTAATACAGCATATACTGCTCCAGGTGGTCCACTTACTAAAGAACAGCAAGCTGCTTATGGTCTTAGTATATTACAAGGAACAAACTACCAACCATAATGGCAACTAGCAATCAAAACATATTTGGCTACATTCCTACCGAGTCGGTAGATTGGTCTAAGGCTATTGGTGGTTTATATACTACTGTTAAGGGTATTGAGGAAGGTCGAGAAGAGCTTAAGTTAGAGCTTGATCAACTTAAAACTGACAACATTAAGACCATTCAGCAAGCTGATAATTTTACTAGTCAGACATTCCAACAAATGATGCTTGGCGCATCTCAAAATGGGGTATCTACAATTAAAGCCTGGAATGATGCGCTTAAAAGAGGTGAGCTTGATCCTAAAGAATATAAGCAAAGAATGAATAGCCTAATGGAAAATTGGGGTACGCTTGCTAATAACGTAAAGAGCTTTGACACCAAGAACGCCGAGATACAAAAGCAACTACAGAGTGGTGAAATATCAAAGGCCTCTGTAGAAGCTGGTGAGTATTTTGCTAGAATGGGCGATCTTAAGAATTTGCAGGTATTTATTGATCCATCTACTGGATTAGTTAGCACAGGTAGATTAGATGCCGCAACAGGTCAGGTTATTCCTGATACTATCGAAAGCGCCAAAACCACAGGTGACTTAAGCAATTTAATCTTTAATAAAACAAATGTTGATAAGGCTGTAGCTGAAACAACTAAGTTTTGGAAAGACTACATGGTTGAAAATAACATTACGACTACTAGCGACCTTAGACAAAGAGATGAATTTGCCAGTAAAATGGCTGACCTAACGGGTGCACTAACCAGTAATAACCGAATGACATTAAGTATTTTAATGGACAACACAGACGAGGGTTATACCACTTACTATACGGCGGCCGATAGGGATTCAAAGTTAATTGAAATGGTTGAGAGAGAAAACCAAAAAAGAGCATACCAGGACAAGTCGAAGTTGAGTGGAGAAGATCTAAATGCATTTATTAAAGAAGCTGAAGGTAAACTCATTCCAATGCAAAAAGATGCGTCAGGTGTATACCAACCAATGATATCAGAAAAACAAAAGGAAAGAGCTAAAAAAACTATTGAGTCAGCTGTTGCGCTTCAGCTTGGATATAAGTCATTACAAGACGAACCAAAGGTAGTAGGAGGTGGGTCAAATAATAGCCCAGAGAGTGAAAAATTAAAATACGAGACGCTTGCCAATGGGGTTATAAAAAATTGGAATAACAGCGAATGGCTTAGCTCCCAATCAAAAGAATATGACTTTAAATGGGTAGCAGGTGGAAAGCTAGAAGTTTATAAGCAAGTTTCTGATGGAAGAGGTGGATTTGATGCTGCTCTTGTTCAAACAATACCAAATCCTACACCTGAGACATTGGGTCAATATTTAGGTATTACCACAGCACAAGCAGATAACTTTAAAAAATCACTTGATGTGGCTAGAGGTACTGTAAATAGAACAACAAATACCACTACAAAAAGATTGGTTTCAACAACTACAAAATTTAACGGATAGATATGAACGACAAGCAGCAACAGCTTTATAATTATTTAAAAGAGAATGGGTTAACAGATTTAGATGCTAACACATTTTTCAGTAAATATTCAGATCAGGGGAAAGCTCAGGAAGTTTGGTCTTACTTAAAAGATCAAGGAATGACTGACCTAGATGCTAATTCGTTTTACTCTAGTTATTTTAAAAAAAAAAGCCCAGGCACTACGGACTCCACCTCGGGGACTGGTTCATCGGCGTCATCAGACGGTGAGATTTTTACAGGATATCCTGGTAAAGAAGCTAAGAGATATAAGTTTAAGAATAATGCATGGTATGAAGAAGCAGTTGTATCTTCAGGTAAAGATGCACCAAATACCACTATTAAGACAAAGTACTCTCAGATTACAGATCCTAATAGGATAAAAAATCTAAACTATCAATTCAAAAAAGACGCGTCTGTTTCTCAAGAGGAGCAAGTTTTCTCTAATTACGACGAAGAGAAAAAAGACAATTTATATCGTATAAATAACAACCAATGGGAACGAAAAACTCCTGGTAGTGAATTTGTACCCATCAAGAATGAAGGATCAATAAATGCATTAAACAAGCGATATGGTCAATCAGTAGGTACTAAAATTGTACCCACTACTACATTACCACCTAAGAATTTTAAAGAGATTACGTCTAGTTTTGTTGGACAAACTGAAGAGAAGGCTATTGATTATTTAACTAAAAACTACGCCAAATACGGATTCACATTCGAAGAAGAAGGTGCATTTGCTATTGACAGAATTAGAGTCAAGACTCAAGATGGTAGTAAAGAAGAGGTATTTGAATTTGATGAAAAGAATCCAGAGCAAGCTGCTAAATTAAAAGCATTCTTAGAAGAAAATGCAACTAAAGCTTATAGTAAAACATATTATGATGCTGTAGGAACTTTAAGAAAGCTTGAATATGCAGATCCAAAAACTGGGCAAAGAACAAGTTGGGATGCAAAAGATCCGGCAAAAGCATCAGTCAATGTAGGTAAGAAAATAATAGATCAGGATTTTCAAAATCAGTTTAAGAAATTGTCTTTTGAGGAGCAAAAAGAACTTATTCAAAACCACATTGTAGGGGTAGATTTACCTACTAAATATGTACAAGAGTTCTATAAAACACCTGCATATCAAGATTACAAAAAGAAAAAATCTGAGGCTAATAAAACATATGAGCAAAAGCTAAATGATCTTTATGATCAATATAATTATGCTAAGGAAACTAAGGATCCCAACAAGATTAAAGAAGCTAAAAACAGAATCAACTCTTATCTTACTGATGAAGTAATTCAAGACAATGTCAAGAATTATGATATGCAGCTCAATGATTTGCAAAAAACAGCTGAGAATATACAGTCAGATATGAAAGCATACGATATTGAGGTTGCTAAATTTAATCAGTTGGCAAAATCAGGCTTACTTACTCAGGAGCAATACAACGAGCAAAAATTACTCATAGACAATAAGGCTGAAGATATTGAAACTAGACGCCAAAAATTTAAAATTCAAAGAGATCAGACCATTGCATCTCAGAGTAAACTAAACTATGTAGCTGGTAAATATATCGCTGCAAAAGAGAAAGAAGGTGGGACTGCTGGGTATTTACTTAACAAGGTGCTGTCCGGTGTATCCATGGTAGTTGCTGAGCCATTTGCATATCAAGCAGCACTTGGTAAAGATAAATATGACGAGTTATCTCCAGAGGAAAAGGCATACTATAAAAGCTTAAAATATAATGGCAAGAATCTAACCAAGCAACAGATTGAAAATTTACTAGATAACCAAGCTATCCTTCAAGCAAAAGAAGATGCCAAAGCATCAATTATTAAAGCAGTAGGTAGCGAGGGTACTACACTTGAGTACATGAAATCTGGAGACAGAGGTTGGTTTACTCAAGCTATTGGTGGTGTATTAGAATCTCTCCCAGCTATGGCTTCTGGTGTTGGAGGCAAGGCTACTTCTTTTGTAGGTCTAGCCGCACAAGCATATAGTGGTATTGAGGAAGAGATGCTTAGCGATCCTGACTTCCAATACAGCTCATCATTAGATAGAGCATTAATTGCTGTGCCATATGCAGCAGCAATGGGTGTCCTTGAAAATGTTGGTTTAAACAACTTAGTAAAGGGTGATTCATTTGCTGGTAAAGTATTAATGGGTGTTGCTTTAAAAGCGGCTAAAAAATTAGGCGCAAATGCAACTGTAGATGCGCTTGAAAAAATAGCTGAAAAAGAAGTCCAAAGCATGTTAGCTAAGGGACTTATCAAAATAACTCAGGCAGGATTAGCTGAATTTGAAACTGGAGCAACTCAGTCATTAGTTCTTGATAAAGGATGGAAAGATGTAGCTAACTGGTGGATGTCTAAAGATCTAACTGAAGAGCAGAAGAAAAATCTAACTAAAGGTGAATTCTTTGAAACTCCAGATGGATTTAAGGAGACAGCATTTAAGGTTTTTGAAGATGGTCTTGCTGAGATGGTTGGTGGTAAGACCATGGGGGCTGTTGGTGTTATTGGCGAAAGATTAATTAGAGGCAATATTTCACTATACAGCGAAGACGATTTAAAGTTTTTAGAAAATGTAGCTACAGATACAGAGTTCAAAAAGTTGATGGTTGCAAACCTAAAGACTCAAATGATTAAAGGTAATATCACTAAGTCAGAAGCTAATGCACAATTAGAGGCCATCAACAAAATTGACGGAATAATATCTAGCATGCCAGAACAACTTTCAGACAGAGATAGAATGAATGCGTTCAATCTTATTGTTGAGAGAGATAGATTACAGAAGGAAATAGATAAAAGCGACCCTGCATTAGTTACTGCTCAAAAGGAGCGTGTCGCTGAAATTAATAACCAACTAGATAAAATAAGTAAAGATGCCGTTCAAAAGCAAACAACAGGTGAAGTACCTGTACAGTCAGGAACCGCAGTTAGCGGAGAAATGGCGGAAGGAGAATCCGAAACAGGACTTAAAGAAGCTACCAAAAAAGGTAAAGAAGAAGTAGCACAATACATTGCAGATATGGGTGCAGAGGCTCGTCTTGGGGCCACTATAAACCCAATCATGGATAAGATGTCTAACGCTGAGTTCATCAACGATAATGACATTGACACTGCTATTGAAGCCATCTTTAATGAGGTAGAGCAACTAGAAAAGTCGGATCAATACAGCCCTGAGACAAAGGCTGCCATGTCTGAGAAATTATTAAACATTGCAGATAAATTAGATAACTATGAATTTAGAACAAAGACTGAAACTGTCGCAACTACCAAAGCAGGGGCAGCTAGCCCTACTAGAAGAACTTCTGAAGCGGTCCAAAAAATCAGAGCCGAAAAATACTTCAATGGCGTCGAAGCCGAAGTCAATGGACAACAAGTAACTTTATCAGACAACAATGGTCGCGTAGAGGCAGCTATGCCAAACGGAGAGGTGATTGTGATAGACACTCCTACCATGGAAATCATCGAGGATGGTTTTGAGTTCGACAATAATGGCGCACTACAAGCTGTCACAGTAACCGATAGGCTTGGAAACACGGTTAAACTAACTGGTGAACAAGCCCTTGACTTTGCTATCCGTGATCGCGAGAACAAACTTGGTGTTGTTGAGCAAGCTGAGTTTGAGACTGTATACCAAGAAGTAGAGAAGCAATATATTAAAGAAAATTTGCAGGATACGCAAAAACAAACTAATTTAGCACAAGATGAAAAAGGAAAACCAAAAGCTGGAAATAGACTCTTCAACGAGCCGCTCAAGGCAGTTGCAGAAATTGCTAATCGATACTTTCAAAGAGTTTTCGGATCTCAAAGACCAACGTTCGAAGGTACAACAGAGCTTGATGTCGAAAGAGCAAAAAGGATAGCTGCTGCTTATGAAGCTATGGAGGATAACCCAAATGACCCTGAGGTCAAAAGGGCTTATGAAGCTATGGCTAAAGAAACTATTGAGCAATACCGAGCGTTCTTAGATGCCGGATATGTTGTAGAGATTAATAATGAAGAGCCTTACGCTACCTCTGAAGAAATGATAGAGGATTTGCGTAATAATAAGCGCATTAAAATATTCTCTACGGAATCTGGTTTTGGAGATACACCAATTACTCCGGAACAACGTGCTGCAAATCCACTATTAGCAACAACTGAATTTACTGATGTCAATGGCCAACCTATGTTGGTAAATGATTTATTTAGAGCTGTTCATGACTTTTTTGGTCATGCCGAGCTAGGTAATTCATTTGGCCCTAAAGGGGAAGAGAATGCATGGAATGTACATGCAAGAATGTACTCTCCTTTAGCGCGTAGAGCCATGACGACTGAGACCAGAGGGCAGAATTCATATGTGAATTTCTCTGGTGTTAATGAAAGAGTAGAAGCATTAAGAGAAGAGGCTAGAAAGTTAAGAGAGCAAGGAAAACTTGATGAAGCTGCTGCTCTTGTTAATCAGATCTATGATGAGGCAAAATTTGCTGATCAAAAGATTGGTTTGCTTCCGGAAGAATTCTCAATGATAGATGGTGAGGTTCAGGAAACTGTAGATGCTGAAGCCAATCTTATAACTGAGAAGAACGCGAAATTAATGTCTGTTAAGTTCAAGCGTAACCCTATAGTAAGGGCCGCTCTTAACATCATGAAGGCACTTCCAGGCGTTAAGATATATCTTCATGAGAATACAGATCAATATGCCAGTACATTAGCCGATAGAACAGGAGAAAGCAAGCAGTCAATCACCAAAGAAAATAGTGCTGGATCTTATATAGATGGTGAGATTCATATTGACATGACAAAGGCCGATATGGTTACGCTTCTTCACGAGGCTGTCCACCATGCTTTTGCATCGTTAGGTGTTTCTGAGAATCTATTTATCGACCTAGCAAAAGGGCTTCGTCCATTAATTACAAACAAGACTAGACTAGCTGAGCTTGATGCTTTCATTGATTCATACGATGGTGATGAGCTCAAGGCTGAGGAGTTTATGGCTCAACTTGGTGGTATCCTCGCTGATAACAGAGAAGAGCTTACTGTAAGCAAGCTTACTCAGTTCAAAGCATTGATCAACCGATTGATGAAAAAGATTGGCCTAGGTGTTATATTCAAGGCGTCTGCAACGACTAAAGAAGCTGCCGACCTTATTAACGCCATTACTTTTGGTATATCTACAGGATCTAAAATATCTGATCAGGTTGTTGGTAAGACCGGTAAGGCAAAGAGACAAGCGGTTACAATTATGCAAGGAAAAGAGTCCATGAAGAAATTTGGACTCAAGGAGGGTAAGAATGTAACTAGAAAAATTGGTGAAGCATTAGAAGCTAGACAAAGGGCTAAATACGGAACTATTGCTCAAAAAGATAACTCACCTGAAGCCAGAAAGAAAATATCAAACTGGATGGTTGATGAGGTTAAATATTTTACAGAGCTAATGGGTGACAAGAGTGGTAAAGGATGGTATGGTGAACTATACCAAAAATCACTAGATGCAATGTCTAAAATCTTTCCAGAGATGAAGACAGATCAAAATGCTAGAGATTTATTTACAATGCTTGTAGCTATAACTTCAGATGGTCAGAAAGTTATGACTAATTTCAAATTAGCTTCTGAGGCATACGACTATTACAAAAAGAATGGAGTAATGCCAGTCACTCTTTCCGGTCTTAGAGTTGCATCTTTTGAGGCTAACTTAAAGAGAATAAACGAACTACTTGTTGAATACAACGGAGATATAGCTGCTATTAAAAAAGACTTAATGGATGTTAGGTCTATTCAAGATATAAATAAAGAGAGAAAGACAGAGGGACTTCCTCCATTAAAAACTAGCTGGCCTGTTAGTTTCAAAGCTCCGTTTGCTGCTTCTGTGTTTGGAGCAAAATTAGGAATGTTCTTCTCTAATCTATCAGGAAATGAAGCATATCCAACACTTGACAGATGGTGGTCTAGAACTTTTAATAGGTATCGTGGTACATTAATTCCCGGACTAAAAAGTGGATTCACTAAGAAAGGTGAAGCTATTGGACTTGATAGATTTAAGGGCTTACTTGGGAATCCAGGTATGAGTAACGAAGAGGCTTTACTAGCTTCTAAATCTTATCGTGATTCTTATGCTGCTAAAGGATATAAAAATGGAACCGAAGTAGAAAAAGCAGCAAATACAATATACAAAACTGCTTTTGAAAATATTAACGATGCTCCATTTAATGGAGGTGATCGTAAATTTATGTATGACACTATATCTGATGCTGTCAATAAATTAAATAAGGATGGTTATGAGTTAAGTATAGCTGATGTTCAAGCAATACTTTGGTACTTTGAAAAGAATCTCTATAAGACACTTGGAGTTCAGGCAAAAATTGAAGGTATTAGTTATGAAGATGCTGCAAATTATACATATGATAAGTGGAAAGAATCTGGTCAGAAATTTAATTACGAAATTAAAGCTGAAGAAGAAGGCCAATCTGTTGAGGATGCTGATGAAGATATAGAGGAAGAAGAAGCTAAACCAATTAAACGTAAGAAACAGTTAATAGCACCTAACGGTAAGCCATCTAAACTAAACGCTCAGCAATGGGAACAAGTTAGAACTCCAGCATTCAAGAAGTGGTTTGGGGATTGGGAAAATGATCCTGAGAATGCTAGTAAGGTCGTTGATGAGAATGGAGAACCTAGAGTGGTATTTCATGGAACTAATGCTGAATTTGATGAGTTTAAATCAGAACTATTAGGATCTAAAAATTGGCTTGCTGATTCAGCGTATATGGGCTTCTTCTTTGCTGGTAATCAAGCTACATCTGAAGCATATACCGGAATGAATTCATCTGATATGATTGGATTAAATATAAGCGATAGTCCAATACTAAAGAGAGCTAATGAAAAATACGGTAAGGAAATTCAAGATGTTAAGGATTCCATCAAAGAAGTTTATCAAAAAGAATTTGACGATGCCTTAGATAAACGAAAGAAAGAGTTAATCGACGGTTTAACAGAAGATGTCATAAAAATTTTCTTTCCAAAAGGAATAACCAATGAAACAGTTAATACTTTAATAAGTTTTGAAAAGAGGGAAGAGATATCTAAAAAAGCAGATAAGATTAATAAAGATAATGGAAATGCTAAAAAACTAGAAGATTTAGAGAAAAAAGCAATTAAGTATATTAATGATGAGTTCATTAAAGATCGAGGATTAAAGCCTCAAATAATGAATTTATTCTTAAACATAAGAAATCCAAAAACAGTTGCTGTAGAAAATAGAGATGAGGTATCACTTCCATATGAGATACAAGCAGCAAAAGATAGTGGAAATGATGGTGTAATATTCAATAATCTTAAAGACGGAGCTGAAGAGGACGATATATTTGTAGCATTCAAGCCTAACCAAGTAAAGTCAGCTACTGAAAACGTTGGTACATTTAGCCCTAAGACCGCAAATATTAAATTCCAAAAGGCCCCAAAAATTTTAGGAGGGAAGCCGACACAGGTGATTGTGAAAGATGAGTACAAGGCTCTACTTGATCAGATCAAACTTGAGGCTAGAGCGCAGAGAGAACAAAAAAGAGAACATAAGAAAATACTAGCTGACATCTCCGCTACCGTCACTTCTTTAAAAAGTAAGGGCAACATATCAGTCAAGCAGTTTGACTTCATTATGAAGAAGCTGAAGGGCCTAAATTTTGATAACAAGCAGAAGGTATCTGAGTTCATTGATTATGTATCTAGAGCGCTTGCAAATGCTGAGTACATAGACAACGTTCAGAAGGCCAAGAGAATGTCTAAGGCAATTGCCAGTAAACTAAAAGGTAAGCCAAATCCTTTCGCTATAGTAGCTAAGATGTTCACGTCATTAGATGCTGAGTACGTTGAAAATGTTGTAGACCACATTGCTGTAGCACAGATGATTATGGATGGTGTTAAATCTAGCTCTACTAGAGGTGGTAAGTTAACACTAAAACAAGAACCTGATCTACAGGTAATCGCTGAATACATTGACGCTGAACAACAACGTCAAACGCAGAGACTATTTAAAAACCTACAGGCTAGATACGAGAATATTACCGGCAAACCTTCTACAAACTTGCCTGCTGAAACAATGCTAACAGAGCTCGAAGCGTTGAAGCCTGATGTAGATAATTCAGCTGACATACTTGATCAGATTGATTTGCAGTTGGCGGCATACAGCCAACTAATAGATGAGGACACACCACAGGTTATTATCGATGCAATTAATATTGACACTGAGGAGTTTGGTATTGCTGATTCAATTAAAGTTCTAGACGCACTTGACACATACTTTGCTAATGGTGTTACGTCAGGAATTGAGTCACTAATGGGTGCCTATGAGGGAATGATGAACGCTAAGAAGTTTAAGTTTAAGTCTAGCCCAATGAGCATAGCAATGTCTGAGAAATTAGGTAGAACTAGATTGGGGCTATTTGCTGGTTTCAGCAGAATACTTGAGCGTAAGTTTAGAAGTGTTGATAAAGCTAATGCATATCAAAAAGCAAGCGGAATTAATGACATCATTGTTGGCGCCAATAAAGCTGACTTTGAGGCTACGTTCAAGCAATCTGAATACATTAGAAAGTTTGGCAAGATGAAGGGCTTTTTCTCAAACGAGAACATATACGAGAGAGGTATCATCGCTGACTTAATTAGAACAAATCCAAACATAGATCAGGATGCTGAGTTTGATCGACTGATCAACATACTTATGGATTCTAAGAACATGCTTTTACAGAGCAGTGATGAGACCAAAGTAAGGATGGGTAGGCTGTATGACAAAGTATTCAAAAAACTTGGTCTATATAATGCTAACGTTACTCTTGAAAGTGTACTTGCTAAGGCTGAGCAAATGAATATAGATGCAGTAAATTTTGCTGTAGATATGTTTGCTGAGAAGTATGAGCAGATGAGTGATACTGCGATGGGTGTTTACAATATCATGTTGAACCAAGATATTAACTATACACCAAAGACATACGTTAACATTAAACAAGGTCAGTCAAAAGATTCTGATGCTTTATCTGGAAGCGATGTACTTGGTATTGGTCAATACTCAAACAACTACTTCAATAGAAATGAGGCTGGTGTGTTGATGCCAATAACAAGACCAAAAGACTTAAAATCAAACGGTAAGTATGTTGACTTGAACTTTGACAATAATATGTTTAGGTCTTATAGACTTGCACTTACCGATTCTTACACAGCTAAATCTATTAGACAATTAAACTCATTCTACAACTCAAGAGAGAATGAAGAAATCATTGGATCTGAGAGAGATTTTGATATCATTAAGAGTGCGCTAGCTGACTACATCAGTACTATAAAAGGAAAAAATCTTATCGACAAAAACCTATTACAAGGTGTAGATAAATTCTTAAATATGATTAGCACATTTGGTGCTGTAAGGGCCCTTGCTGGTATCGGTCAGTTTGCCAACCAGTTTGCATCCGGTATGTCAAATACCATTGTAAATGCAGGTGAGCACATGAGACCATCTGACTTCAGCAAGAGCGCTTTTGACTTCATGAATAAATCAGGTCAGCCGATAGCCAATGTAGGTGAAAATGATATTTTAATATCATTAGCAAATCTTGACAAGTCAATAGAAAGAGCAACACTAGGTAAGAGTATAGCAGAGGTAGGATTGGATAAATTTACAAAGTTTAATGCTAAGGCTTTCCAGTTAATGATATCTAATCCAGATGCTGTTGCAAGACGACTAGCTTGGATGGCTTATTATAGGAAGTATGTAATAAAGAATAAATTAGGTCCAATTGACTTTAATGCTGATCCAAATGCAGACGCAGCAGCTTACGCTCAGTCAATGGTTGATAGATCGATGGATACAACTGACGCTAGAGTTAGAGGTGAGTTATATAGATCTCAAAATACATACGCCAAAATTATTAAAAGTATGCTATTCCCATTCTCATCTTTTGGTATGAACCAAAGAACAAGAATGTGGGGAGACTTAACAAAAATAGTTAGTGGAGACTTTAACTTAGATACAGCTAGGTCACTAGCATCTATTGGTGCAGAGATTGCTGTGTATAATGTCATCAGATTCCAAATGGCGAAGTTGCTATTATACGCAGCAATGAACTTACTAGGATATGATGAGGAAGAGCAAGATGAACTTATTGAGAAACTAAAAAAGAATATGTTATCTAGCTCATGGAGTAAAGCCGTAGTGGATGTAATGTCCCCATTAGCATTAGCAGATAATTATGTTCTTAAATTATCCAATGATTTAATGTCATTTGTGGGTCTTGGCGAACCAAGTAAAACAGAAGTTGATAAATATATTGACGAGGAAAATAAGATTAGAGAACTCAAAAATCAAGATCCACTTAACTCAGAACAAGAAAAAAAGAAAAGAGAAAAGTATATTCAAGAAAACGCCATGCAGTTCTATATATCTGACGAGGCTAACTTTGGTACACTTGGTATCCAATGGGAAAAAATGACAGAGGCTTATGATATTTATAAAGCCATGAACACAGGTGAATTTACTGATAACTTTGATAGAACTGTATACCTTGATGATGAGGGTATGGAAAAAATAAAAGGTGTTGCCATACTAAAAACAATAGGTGTGGTAGCTCCTGTTCGTGAAGTTGATCAGATAGCCAACAAGTCATTCTCATTGCTTAAGAAAAGCAACAAGATATCAGAGAAGGTCAAAGACATGTCAGCTGAGATTAAAAATAAATATGGGAAGCTTGATCCAGTGCTAGAGATGCTAGCTCAAAAGAAAAATAAAATGTCAGCCATTGAAGGTGAGATGAAGTTCATTGAAAAGAACGGAGGCTTGACAGCGGATCAAAAAATAGAATATGCTAAAATCTTAGAATACATTCCGAGACCAACAAAAGATATGTTGTTAGCAATTAAGGCCGGTAAAACAGCCGATCAAATATTAAAGAAGTAAGGCATAACAACCTTACGATTAGACTCAAGGTCGATCTGGAAGAATACAAATCCGGATCGGCCTTTCTTAAAGTTAGTCTGAACCCACTCTGAACTTGGCGAGAATGCCGGAAAGTTGAAGTAGTCAAACTCATCGGAAGAACAGTAGTCGAATAGCATCTGGTGAGAGTCACCCTTGCTGAACTCAACGTAGTCACAAGATCTTAGCTCATGCGAGTGTCTAATGTACTGAGATATTTTCTCAACACCTCTTGAATCAAGCTGGACCTTGAATCCAAACTTAAGGTTGCGAGAGTCTTTGCCATGGCTAATGATAAATCCATGTTTTCCAATTATGTAGTGGTTTATAAACTTCTTGTGGTTGATAACATTGACGTTGCTGTACTTACGATCAACGACATGCTTAAATGCTGAATTAACAATGTATCCAAAAGCACCTGAGTGATTGTCTTCACATATGTTGTTACAAAGAATGTTCTTATACTGAGGGGCTAGATAGTCAATTAACAGTACTTTAGCTTTTAGACCTGCCTCAAACGCCTCTTCGTTTGTCATGTTCTGTGGGAGCTTATGCCCTTTACGCGTAGTCTCACCATCCCATCCATCCATAAAGTCTCCCAGATCATCTATAACAAGACTATCTGATGATTTATTTGCTAAAACAAACTCAGCCATTTCCTCGACTCTTTTATTAAGTAGATCTCCATTCCAATCAGTAGCATACAAAGCCAATCCCTTTCGGCTAGCATCCATACCTACGTGAACATCGGTCCATACCAAACGATCAACTGTATGCCCTGGCTTCCAATCTGACTTAGGCACTGGCGACTTACCTTCAATACATTTTGATATAATTGACTCGTAGTCTATTTCATCAACGCGATATGCTGGATTCTTGATAAATAAAGAGGCCTGCTTAGTCTTAAGCCAAAGGTACGGGACGTTTGAAGGAGCTACTTCTAAGTCATTACACGCATCCTTAACACCTCTATTATTATGCTTAGTAACAGCGCGAGAGACATATATTCTCATTGTCTCTTCTCTCGTATTAAGTTTGTTCTCAGAGATTATTTGTCTGGCAATATCAGCCTTTGTCATTCCCGATGCTAGAAGCTCCAGGATTCTGTCCATATACTGTTTCATCGTAATGGGTTTTATGTAGATCCCTTAGGACCGTGATTAGATTTTGAATAGTGGGAATCAGAGAGTCGTAATCTTCGTCCATGAGATGCTCATAGATGCTGTCAGTTAGCTCGTTTATTTCGAGCATTATTGAGTTAACGTAATTGACATTCTGCATTACGCAAGCTAATGTACAAAAAAATTAAACAACGTAATTAAATGTTGATAAAAAAACTATTGGATCTACTTGGTAGGTTATTCGATATTTATTAATGTTTTCTTTTTTAATCACTTTTGCTATAAAGTATTCGTCAATAACGGAACCGTTTTCATTAATACTAACCGGCCATTTCTCTAATACCCTGTTAATAGGGTACAGCCTAGTTCCATGCTTTAACGGCATAGCTCTAACCGTTATATTGGCTGCATATACCCCTGGCTTCATACGTCTAAATTTAATCCATCATCACTAATTAATTGTCTAAGTTTTGTTCGGCAGTAGTCAGCCATTTCAATCTCTGCGCTAGTAGCCTCTCGGTTACCGATGTATCCGTGCTTAATTATTCCTCTGAGTTCTTGGTCAAGATCCCAAACAATAAGCCTCCATTTAAGACCATTAAGTGCATCTTGTAGTTCATCTTGCTCCTCGTGTTCGAAGTGTAGTGTTGCTTTCATATGTAGTATTTTTTGTATTCATTTTTTTTAACGTCTACTTCTAATTTACGCAAGTCTCGAATGTAAGATGATGCCCACTTGGGGTGCACGCTTAACAAGTTAGCTATTGACATTAGAGGTCTTGGTCTTTCCTGTAAGAAAGGTATTAGAAGTAATATCTTCTTTTGCTTTGGTTCGTATAACTTTTCAAATTTCTCCTGATTCATATTAAATTAAGTGTTTTTCACCATACTTAATCGGTTTTCACCCGATTATGGATAAAATATTAAACATTTTTCGCACTTCATGTCTTTAGTTAGACCTTCAGATATAATCACTCCGCAGTCATGACATAGCGTAGCACCTATACCATTATTGTACTTGTGTATAGGCTTACCATACTTCCTGATTAGCATAAATGTTGTCTTAATGTCTACCCAGTTCAGTTTAATCTCCTCGCCATTTTTAATAGGATACCAAGCAATAGTGTACCCGTGGTCAGCGTTTGTCCAGTCCACACTATTTACTATATTGCCATTAACTGAGTGGAGATATATCCAAGGTACGTTACCGGCAAGCTTGATGTCGTAGCCAATCTTTTCAAGCCTTTCTTTAAACTTTACTACTTCGTTCATTCTCTCTGTATTTAATCTCTTTTCTAATCAAATCAAGGTGCCACTTTGCACCACCATACTCAAGGACTGACTGCAAGTAGTCGTCGTCCATATCCTTTAGTGGTATCCAAGTGAGTGGTTGCTTACCATCTTTACCTCGGCTACCTCGTGTGGCATAGCATCGAACTACGTCAAATGGGTCGTCAGTGTAGTAGTTGTGGATAATCAACTTGTCAAGGTCCTTTGCTCCGTATCTCTCGTAGCTAAGACCACCATCCACCATTGCCTCGTTAGGACAGCTACATGTTTTGTAGTCGTGCACAGTGTAGCTGACCAATAGCTCCTTACATTCTGTGCAGGTTACTGCGTTGTAAACTAGTTGTCTCATATCTTCTCAACTTTAGTGATAAACTCAGGGCTCATCCAAGTGTTTCGCTTGGTATAGTAATTATCTCTAAGCAAGTAAGTTCTTGTTGGTTCCTCGTTCCTTAATGTATAAACTAAGTACTGAGTGTCAGGATTAAACCTTGCGTGGAAAACTTTGATATCCTCATTCATTTCAAGACCTTGCTTGTAATTTTCGTTCATATTTAACCAATGAAACAAATGGTCTCTTTGGTTATCAGTCATCTGCTCCCAATACACATCAGTTAAATGTTGCCAAAACATAGTTCTAGCAATAGGTTTTGGCGGTATACAGGCTTCTGCTAAGAAGGCTAGTTCGAAAAAATCGATTTCAAATTTGTTCATTGTTGTTTACATTTCTTTATAGGTTATGTGGCAATTTTTACCACTTATGTTGAATTAAAAAGCCTTTTTTCTCGGAAGGCTAACCTATCTCCCTACGATGAGAGCCGCAGCCAATGCACGGCAGGTTACGTTCCATACGTCTATGGCATATTTTTTCTATAGTCCAACCAGAATCCCAGTGCGACTATTATGTTCATACCGACAGAACTGAGTATCTCAGTTATGTCCCCATAGACAGTTGTCATCAAGTGAATATGACCAACAGTCCAAAATGGAATGGCTAGATTCTGACTGATCCAAATAATGGTATATCTTATGAAGCCAGCCATTGGTTGAATGCAGTGCTAATGTTCTGAACTTCGTCAAAGAACTCTATCGATCCATCCATATCCTTAACGCCACCAAATACAGTCTTGGATAATTTCTCTACCTCGTCAATAAAATCATTACCGGCCTTCTTAACTCCCTTGCTGTATATTCTTGGGTAGTCTTCTCTAATGTCTTCCATGTAGTCCATTAAAACCGGAAGGACGCCCAATAGGGCCGCCATTTTTCTTTCATTCGATATCATAATATTCTCCATTAAACCAGGTTGCCGAGACCCCGTGGTTGAGCAGCTCCTTGATTCTATAAATCTGTAGTGGCCTCGGCTTTTGTCCTGGACGTTTTACTTCTATAAATTTAACATCTGAGTTCTTTGGTATTGCGATAAGATCAGGGATTCCCGGCTTGTTTGTCACTGATAACTTCAGCACATAGTAACCCTCCTTCTCTAACCTCTTGATTAGTTTTGCCTGTATCTGCTGCTCGGTCACCTACAAATGTAGATGTTTTTTCATAAATACCCAACTTCAACCTACGTTTTATTCTTAAAAAATCATCTAATCTTCTGGCTTCTAAAATATCTTCTTTTAGGTTGTACTCTTTTTTTCTCCTGTATGAACCAGAGTTATGCATAAACTTACTATCTCCCAAATAGTCAGCTACACATTTAGTTTCTGATGCATATACAGCATCCCTAAACCTAACCATATCACTGTGCATGCGAAGACCATGAAATATGCTTGCATGATTTTTTCCAAAAACTTCAGCTGTTTGCATCAAATTTAGTCCTGCCTCACGTAATTCATTATAGATGTAGTACCTTTTGTATACTAACTCTCTTTTTCTTAATTTTTCTTTCAACCCATATATCTCAATGAAGTCATGTATTAATGCTAGTCTGTTCATAATCTTTCTTAAAAATGTTTAACGTATAACTTCTCTTACTCTTCACTGCCTTGTAGATCTTATCTTCAATACCACCTACACTGAATATCCAAAACACCTTGTTGAACTTTCTATCCATTGTAGTCATCCTATCGCGCGCTTGCCAGTACGACGTCGCGCTGAAGTCAATGTTGTAGAACACCACGTAGTCAGCATTTTTTAAGGATATACCCTCACGACCTGATACAATCTGCAATGCTATCACTTGACATTTGCCAGCGTCAAATTCTTCCAAGCTCTCAGTCAATTGGTTTCCATACACCTGCTTCAATGCCTTTAACTCAGCTTTAAACTTGTAGAAGATACCAATTCTTGATGTCGCAAATCGCGACCTTATAAACTCAGCCTTTATGGTGTCAATAACCATGCTGTTACCACTCTCAAACTTCACAGTTCCACTGCATAGCTGGTGTACCTTCTGCATCAACTTAACCGGCGTGTCGGCCAAAATAACTTCTTCCCGACCCTCCACAACCAAGTCGCGCTCCAACTTCTTCACAATCATCTTTGTCTTCTCAGACATATCGACATAAATAACTTCCTCCTCGATCGATGTCTCAAACCCTGACTGCTGCTGCGTGTGGCTGATCATTAGGTAAGCCAATTTGCTCATAATGTCGATCTCTCTTCCGTTTGAATACTCAGTAACTTTAAATCCATTGATCACCCGGTCAAACTTAATGACATAATCATCGGCCCATCTGTAGAAGTTCTTGTACTCACGGAATGGTGAGTAGTCGCTTACCCAGAACTGATGGTACATCTGTGAGTATGACTCAGGACATGGTGTACCTGATAGAAAGATCATTGGCAGATGTCCAAACATCTTTTTAAACATCTTGGTATATAAACCTGGCTTAGGGAAGGCACCAAACCTATGGTGCTCGTCATGTATTACTAGGTCGTAGTCATTAGATGGCAGCTTATGCATCGACTCATCGTTAATGACATCAATGTGGTATGTGTAGCCGAAGTTCTTATAATCACTCAATATAGAACTTATAGCTTTCTTTTTAGTTAAGAATAATACTTTCTTAGCTTCAAATTGTTTAGCTATTTCTAAAGATGTAGCTGTTTTACCACAACGAACCTCCATAGCTAAGTATAGTATCTTATGCTTCTTTAGGATATTCAATCCCTTTGCAGCTATATCTACTTGATAGCTTCTTAATTCAAACATATGTTCTGTTGTTTATTACATTTAGAATAGTCTTTCTACTTACATTATACTTAGACATATAAACGTGTGTATTAAGACCTTTAATTAAATTTAACTTAATATCTGTTAATGCATCATCACTAAGTTTTCTATTATGGTTTAGTTTATTCAGTACTTTATAAGAATGAACTTCATTCTCAGAAGATGTACACCATTCTAGATTTAAGACATGATTATTTAACTTATTACCATCAATGTGATTAACAAATTTTTTATTGTTTGGATTTGGTATAAAGCAAATAGCTACTAACCTGTGAGCTAAAAATCTTTTTGTTTGATTGTTTTTGCAAAGAGTATATCTAAAATAACCCTTGTTGTAATCAGGTTTTAGAATTCTTTCTTTTCGTTTTAATTTGCCGGTATTTGATACCATGTAGTCTTCGTAGCCGATGACTTTTACCCATTCTTCCATATTAACTGCACTTAATAAAAAACCTTACTGGGTTTCGTGGTGCAGCACTACTCCCCAATAAGGTTCAAATGTTTTCTTTAAAAGCCTGCACGCTCAATGCAAATATACTAAAAATTACTTTCATCCTTTAGTTTTTTGATTGCCTCACTAAGTTCATTAGTTAATTCTTCTGAATTCCTAACCGACGACAACTCACGACGTAACGCCATGATGGCATGGTATGGATCATAATACAAGTCTTTGTTCTCACCGCTAATGAATCTCAATGCTGATACGTATGACAACATCATGCTAGACAGCTCAGCATCTATCTTCTTGCCTCTCGGTTTCTCAGCTACCTCTACTATTGCTTCGAAGCGCTTTTTTAAAATTACTTTTGCTAGGTTCATACCATATACATATCATCGCACCAGATAGGTGTTTGCTCACCTACATAGCTTCCGCGAATGTTAAACTCAAAGTGTTCAAGCGCGTCCTCAAGCTCCATCTCATCCTCAGTTATTAATATCTCAATGACCTTTGATACTGAATAGATTAATCGCATTGGCTCACCAACCTGAACACCAATCACAGCTCCATCTAACCCATCTGCCTTCAAGAAGGTCTCGTCTGGGTAGTACTCTAAAATTTCTTCTAACATAACTTTAACTGTTTTAATTCTTTAACAATAAAATGAATCTGCTTACCATGTGTTGATCGCAACACTAATGGTTTTGAACCGAATGCAAACTCTCCATAGGCATCCAACCAATGATAGAACTTAGCATTTGATATCTTATACCTACCATACCTACCATAGTCAGGATACTCTTCAGTAAACTTATTAAGCATGTCCTGACCCAACGTCTTGGCATTTGGCTTAGTGTCCATATTGTCCTTAGATGTTGCCCACTCATAGAACTCTGACGATGTCTCAGCTATTAACTTGCGGACTTTAAGGTTTTTAAACTCACTACTCATCAGTCCTCTTTGAAGATACAACTGCAGGTTTGATATCATGTAGTTGTCAAATCTTACCCACTCATCGTCATGCCATCCGCTGTATAACATGTGACCAAACTCCTGCTCTGGTGTCTTATCTTTTGTGTAGTACTGCTTGAACTCAAGGTCCCACTTGCGTCGATCAAATGAGTTCCCTGCTCCCCTAATGGCATAGTTAGTGGTGATGACAATCTTAGGTGAGCGCTCAAATGGAACGTGAATCTCATCCTTGTTCTTCTTTTCTAAACTGATACCCTCTGTGATAACACTGAATAAGTTTTCAAACGTAAAGTTCTTTGCGACGTCATCAAACACTAACACCTGAGTGTCAACCTGAACGCGTTGATATGGGAATGACTTCTGGAAGCTGAAGCCCTTGCCATCAATCTTTACCATCTTCTTCATGTGGTTGATCGAGTTGACAAAGATACCCTTACCGGTACCACCTTCAGGATTGTCGCTAATAACCTCATCGTTTAAAATTACGGCCGGACAGTAGCTTGCTGGCTTGTGGCTATGCATAAGGTAACCAAGTGTTGAGCGCATCGATCGAATCCTATCCGACTCACCTCCTGAGATATTACTGACAAACGTATTGAATTCGCAATCCTCAACGTTAGGTCGGTAGATGAAGTTCCTCTTTATGCGCTGCATCTCCCATACATGACCATCCAAGTTCTTGTAGTCAATCACATCTATCTTATCCTTAGTTACATGCACAGCACAATTCATGTAGTATAGATAAGCTGATTCATTAGTGTCTTCCTTAAACGTCGCCTCAATCTTTGGAACAAAGTTTAGGAACGCTTCTTGGAAGAATTTAGTGTTCATTGCAAAGTAGTTGTACACCATCAAGTCATCGTAGTCCATTAGATAGTCAAGCACAAAGTCTTTAATGATGTCCTCATTGACATCGCTTATGAGGTTGTCAATTACCCTAACAAACACAAACGTCCTTGATCCAGGTGGGTAGTACTTAAAGAATCCATTCTTATTTAGAAACATTCTAAATAAATGAGGAACTGCCTCAACCTTCCCTTTGCTTGACTTGGTCCAGAACTCTTCACAATCATCTTCTTGAGGAGATATACTCATCTTCTCAACCCTTTTAATTTCATCTAACTTCTCAGTGTCTTCATAGAACTTAGTGCCAAATGATGACATGTCTCGGTAGGCCGATCGAACAATGGTTGGTATCTCAGCATGCATCTCACCTGACGTGTCTTGGTTCATTAATACATACTGCGCCTGATCTACATGTATGCCAAACTCTTTTAACGCAACAGCAAACACATACAGGTTATTGTTGCGCTGTCCTGGAACCATGCCATAGTTCTTGCCCCACCAAATGCTTAGTCGTCTGATGATCTCATTGGTGTCGTCTACACGGATGGTTGTAGTCTGAACAGCTCTTGGCTGTGCAGGAATCGGCTTAACCATATCAATGAACACCTGGCTGTTCTCGTTTACGTAGATGTCTGGGTCATACGACTCATAGCATACACGGCTTAGGTTCTTACTTGTGGTATCAAACTCCTTGCAAAAGAACAACGAATGAAGGCCATCAAAGTAGTACTTGTGGTTCTCAATGTCAGCAGGTATCTTAACCAACATCTTCAACCCATCACCTGAGGGTGACGTGAATATAGCATGCGCGTAAGGGCTTAGCCGTAGCTCAAAACGTTTGTCATCTAATGCCTGCTGATCGTCAAATCCATCGAAGTCTAGGCAGATAATCCCACTGTGCTCAATGCAGGCAGTGTCTGCACGCTTCTCAAACTTACCGCTAAAGCAAATGGCTGGAAGAAGTTTCTTCTTCTCATTGCGCGCATCCTTTTGAGTAAGGGCTCTCACTTCCTCCACTATCTGCTGCGACTTGCCCTCCTTGATTCTCTGAAGAGCCTTCTCCAACGGAACGTAGAATGGCTTGCTCGTGTTCGTTATTGTTTGAAAGTAGGTTATCATATTGTTTTTTATATTCGTTAATCACCGACAAATAAGCAAGGTTGCCCTTGATAGTCATACCATTGTAGTCGTAGGTCTCAGACATGAACTTCTCATGCATCTTAATTCCATGTATGACTACAGAGTGGTGTCTGTTAAACAACCTACCGATCTGTTGTAAAGTCATGTGCTCTCTTAGTATACTAAACAAATAGTCTCGCTTGTATACCAAGTCAATGCGCTGACTGGGGCCATCAAGGCCGTCTTTCTCAATCCATTCCTTTATCTTTTCTAGCATAGCTTAAATATTAAATAGCCAATAGTTATTCCTGCTAACAGGTGTAATAGTCGGTAGTAGTCCTCTTGGTTCATTGTTCTTCGTTTACGATTTCTAAACTACCATCAAAATGGTATCCTGTTAGCTTGAGCAACTTATCCAAGTGATAAACCAAGTCCTCAAGAGTTACATCCTCGTGTTCAAACTCATAGCTTGCTTTGTGTCCGTAGTGTGTGATTTCTATTTTCATTGTTCTTGTTGTTTAAATTGCTTGTAATACTCGACAAATGTTTCGTGTTTAAATCCAATCATTGGATGCGTTAGCCTACTTTCTTGAAAGGCATTTAACATTTGCTCCTTTTCGATTTCTTTGGCTTGTTCTTTTAGCTTCAAATAGTCTTCAACCTTAATTGAAATTTGTATTCTCCCAATGCTTACATTTTCCCAGGATTCACCTTGTGCCTCGAGTTGCTCTATAAATAATTCTACTGCTGTTTTCATTGTTCTTGTTGTTTAAAGGTTTCATCCCAATACTCTTCAAATGTTTGCCAATTTTCTTCTGCAATACCTTTGCCTTCAAATCTACCCGCTTGATGTGCTACATCCCAAGTTTCTTTGTGGGCTTGTTTATCCATTTCTTTAGCTTGACTTAGAAGATTAAGTACTAAGCCTTTTGTTAAAATTCCATATTGGTTTACTTCTTTTTCAAGCCATTCTACTGCTGTTTTCATTTTATTGTTGTTTAAAGGTTTCCTTTAATAAATCAGCAACTAATATGATCTTAGGGTTGCCATCTTTATCTGTTATTTCAAACTTACTTGAAGGAGTAATGTTTAATGCCCTCATGAATTTATGAACTGCAACTCTTTCAATTTGTTTATTCACAATCATCAGCCTCTCAATGTAGAGCGTTGCATCTTGCAATTCTTCCTGCAAATGTTTAAGCCAATCAAGTGTACTTAGGTCGTCGCGAGTTAGCATCGTCCCATACTTCTTTATGCCTGCTTGAGACCTATCATGAAATTTATTTATTACCCTGTCGACAATTGGGTCGGTCTGAAGATTATCAGCCGTTGACGTTCTATACCACATAATTAGATTAGATTAAAAATGGGTGCCCTAGTCAACACCCATCAATCAAACCAATCCCCAGACTAGTGGGTCAAACAACTTCTTAAAATGGCAAGTCCTGATCGTCAGAGTGACCTGATCCAGGTGTGCTAGGCGCTACGTTAGGAGCGAATGCCGGGTTAGATGTGGCCGTAACAGCAAAGCCCTCAATTGTTGAGAAGTACTTCACTTGGCCCTGTGGACTAGTCCACTCACGACCCTTCAAACTGAACGACACCTCGACCTCTTGGCCTTCAGCAATGCTGTTCAACAAGTCACACTTGTCGTTAACAAATGTGAATGGAATGTACTGTGGGTACTGGTCAGCACCATCGGTTACAATGAACTCACGCTTGCGAAATTTGTCGGAGATGGTCTCCACATTGCCTACCTTGTAAGCAATCCCTTTGAATTTAAACATATATATTAATTAAAAGATTACAGAAATAATTACCGCAATACATATTACGATAACGGCTATTACAATAGCTAAGCTTGCTAACTCAGCGCGACCTGCCTCTTTCTCTAAAAAGTAGACATGGTCAGTGATTACCTCGACCTCGTCAGGGTAGAAGACATACTCCTTCTTATTTATTGTAACGTAGTACAAATATTGCTTCTTATAGCTTTGGAATACTTCGCCAACATACTTGTCGAGCTCGTCATAACCACCATTAGTTAACAAACGTATCATTGGTTCTTGGTTTTTAAATAGTCAGTATACCACTTAGCATACTCAATGCTGGCATCTAATGCAGCGTCCATCACAGCTATCTCATCGTCAGTCAGCGTGACCTTTACAATAGTCGCGCGCAGTTGATCAGGAACGTCACCCATGTAGTGTAACGTAGGCTCGTCCCATTCATTGAGCAAATCTTCAGGCGTGTCGCTTAACATATATGCCACCTCACCATCACGCCAATCAAGACCGGTCATCTTGCGTAACATAAATAAGTAGCTCTTTATCTGCCAGTCGTAACCGGACTCTTTGACTTTCTTCTGAGCCTTGCTCTCCAACTTAGGGAACGTCTTCTTAGACCATGGGCTCTTGATGTCAATCACCTTGAGTCTCTTTTTGTCGGCGATGTCAGGGTGACCACCCAAGCACTTATACGACAGCTCATAGAACTCATCACCCTCAACTAGCTTCTTGTAGTCAGTGAAGAAGATGCGGTTGTACAGCTCAATCGAGTCGTCCTCAACGCGCGTACCCTTGTCAGTCTCACGGCTACCAAACCAATCTTTATATTGGTATGTAGACTCGTTGATGATGTCCTCAATGATCGTCTTGGCGCCATCACTTAGCGTAGGCTTAGCGTCACGCTTAGCGACCAACTCATCACGCTTGGCTGCTTGGATTTCAGTTAGCTTGACCTTGGCTAGTAGGCCATCAAGAGTAGCGGACTGAACCGGGGTTAAACCCCCGGTTGCGCCCGAAAATATTGCTGAACTATTGGATGCCCTTAATTTGATCATGTTGCGCCTGGTTTAAATTAAAATCACTAGTTAACTTCTCAACAGTTGTCTTACCGTCCTGTAACGCCTGCAATGCTTTGGCAAAACGAGCGTCATCAAGGGTTGGCTTCTCCTGTTTAGGCAATGGACGTGTGCTGAAACGCAAAGCATCAACCATACCCTGTGGACTCTTTACCTTCTCAACAGATAGAACAATCTGCTTGCCGATGTAGTCGTCAGGGTTGAAAGACCCGAAGAAAACTTCTAGTCGCTTAAAGTTTGAGCGATTGGCTACCATAGCCTTCTGAAATTCCTTTAGCTTGATGAACACCTTGTCCTCCTTACCCATCTCTCCGACCATAATGTCTTGAAAGATTTTCTCGATTGTAACGATTCGTGGCTCGTACTTGCCATTGACCTCTAAGTCCCAGCTACCTAGATACTTATTGTCCTTCATTAAATTTCTCCAGTGTGACATGTTAATTAAATTTGAACAAAATTAATATATTTCTTTTTCAATTCCAAGTATTGCTCGATAATTTTTTTACGCCTATCGAGGTTAGCTTTTGATACCTCATCAGCAAGTTGATCCATCATTACTCTACAAGCTCCAGCCTGAAATCCTTTGGTCTCAAATATACTGTATTGATAGTCATTTACTAATGTGAAGTTGTTACCCATTACATTGTAGATGCGAAAGGCTCCATCGTGGAGCCTCTCGATCTTGACACCCATGTCGATATAGTATTCACTATTGTTTGTCTTCCATGGTGTCTTTGTTATATCACTCCACGCCTTCATACTCTAGAATTACATACTCCTCAGGAAACTCAATTGGCTCATCAGATAAGAACCGAAACCAAACTACATACCCGGTTTTAGTTCTGGTTACATACACAATGTAAACAAACCCCTCCTCTCTGTGGAAGTAATTAAACAATGGGACATCAATATCATTTCTGTCGATGTCCAGTGTATGCATCTTAGCTCCATTGTACTCAAGTGTGCTAAGTGCTATTGACATGGCGGTATTCATGTCATGAGCGGTAGTGTAAAAGTTGCCGTCGCTTAATACATTGTAATCAAAACGATCGGGCTTCCATTGTGCAGCTATGCCTTGAGTCAAGGCCATAAGGCCACTGAAGAACATTACAACAACCAATGGAATGCCTACGCTTGCGCGGACAATTGTGTTGTTAATCTTGGCGACATGCAGTAACCCTGCATATGCGCCTATTGAAATGATAGCATACATAATGTAAAGTATAAAAAGATAAAAAACATTGCGACTCCCATTACCCGAATCGCTAGGTATTTAGATATGCCGAATACATACATCAGCAGAAATGAAATGGCTAGTTTAAGCATAGTTTCTCAATTTTAATTTGTACTACAGCCTGATCAATTGACTTGATAGGATGACTCGTTATAATGCAACACAAATCAAGAGCCCTGCCCTTATTAGTCGCCATTAACTTTAGCTTCTTGCCGTTCTCTAAGGTTACGATGTACCTCTTCAAGACTGGCGACATAGATGATGGTGTCTTCATTGATTTTAGATTTAGTGATTGCCTCTCTAATACTACGCGCCTCAACCGTCACACCAGTGCACAGGATTGGGCTAACGTGGTAGCACACGTGATAACTACTATACCTCATAAATGATAAGCCCCCATAATAGTTTGACTACTCGCTTCTTTGGTTTCTGCATCGACTCAAACTCCTGCTTGATGCGACTTAAGTGACGCTTGCTCGGTAAACCCTTGACCCATCGGTATCGAGTACCCTTGGTCTTTTCAATATAACCCAACTTCACGCAGATGGTGATTAGGTATTGGCTTACTCTGTGCTTCGAGCGCATTTCTTGCAACTTGAAACCATCGCTTAAATACATGTCCTCTAAGACCGTCATGTACTTGGTCTGCATTCTTTCGTTCATCATAACTTTATAGATATTCCGTGTAATAAAAAATGGATGAGTATCTCCCTGTCATCCAAACTCAGGGATATTGATAAGCCGATAGTCCTACCGGCTGGCCAACTTTCAGTTATTCTTATCTGCATCTAAAATAGTTTTAGTTGGTTAAATGTTACCTCGCCTGACATAATGCGCTCGGTGTCCTTGTCAATTATATCAGCAAACTCAATCTCACAAAATGTACCACAGTCTGGGACTATCGGTGGCTCATGTCTGCCTTCATTTGGACCTAAGTCTTTTAAGAACTTACCCTTGATGCAGCTATTTCCAATTGACTGCTCCAACTCAGACATCTTTTCAAATGTATCCGGGAAGTGCTTGCGGACATGGTTCCAATAGCCCTTGCCTCCCTTAACGCATCCAATGCAGTTATTATTGTGGAAACCTAAGTTATACATCTCAGGTAACGCAATGCCATTACGCATCAATAACTCAGCACACTGCTTCTTGGTCATCTTACGATCAATTAATGGATACAATGGCTTGGCTTGAGGATACTGCTGAGAGAATCTAATCGCACGATTAACCTCCTTCTTTGAAAACTCAAAGCCAAATATCTGCCCGTCGTAGTCTATCTCCTTTTCAATTGCATACCTTACGTTTTTCTTTAACTCCAGTGTGCACCTTGCGCCTGAGGGGCCGTTGATGTACCTGGTCTTCTTAATGACCTCAAATTGGTCCAAATATTTTGGACTGCGCCGGCGAATTATTTCCTTGCCGTACCACTTCTCACAATCATCTATGAATCTCTCGTTGTCTTTGTGAGCTGAATCAATGACCATGTAGTACAACTCAACGTTGTCTTTACCATACTTGTCTAGTGCCAACTTGCACGCAACTGCAGATGTTACTCCGCAACTAAACCATCCTATCTTCTTCATCCTCTTTAAGTATTGTTAGTAACGCATCAGCCATTCTTACGGCCTCTATAGCTATTCTTCTAGCTTCGTCGATGTGTAAATTTTTCTTGTTGTCGATTAATGCTTGCATTGCCATTGCTGCAATTTGTTCTCTCTTGTTCATAGGTTGTCATTTAGTTCATAATAATACGCCTCGTCTAGAAACTGCTCGAAGGCTAGCAGTTGGCCTTTGGATAGCTTGGCCTGCATCTCCCTGGCGATCGAGTGCTCGTTGGCCTCGATGTGTTGGCAGATTTGCTCGAAGTATTCGTCTATGTCGTTGTATCCGACATAGTCTAAGTCATGTTTAGTTATCATTTGGAAAGTATTTAGGTGGTACTACAATAAAGTGATTGACGCAAAACACATTTGACGTTTCCAGAGTTACAACTCTGAAAGGTATTTTATTGCGCTTGAGCTCAGAAATTTTTGCCTCAAGATTTTTTTGGGCGTTTGGGTATGGGCTGTCGTCCCATCCACCAGTGTCAGGCTCGCAGTGAATGGCGTAGATTGGCTCGCGATATCCTCTCCATCCATCCAAGCGGACGTAGCGCATCGTCATGTCGAATGCAGTTCCGACATTGTCAAGATAAGTTGGCGGTGGTGCGCCCTCATGAACTCTAGTCATATCACCATCCCACTCAGCTCCATTCAAATGTGGTTTCTTTTTGTGTGAGTAGGCCGTTGTGTTTGGCAATTGGTTTAGCCACTTGTTGGTCGTCCTGGTTGGCCAACCTGCGTTGGATACATATAGCCCATCCACTTCGTGGCGTGCTATAAGGTTACCGAATAGATAGAGCGATTGGCCGTCCGTTTGGCCGTTCCCTTGTTTCTTCTTTTTGCCGTCAAGGAATGATTGAATTACTGCGTTCATGTGGATAGATATTTAAGAAGTGAAATAATTGTACTAACTCAGACTCATTTTTAGCCGTCTTGAGCGGTGTTCGGAATTTAAGATACCAGTGTGTGCCGAAATTGTCCCATGTCATCTCGTCTGTGAACTGGGACTCTAAATACATGCGGAACTTCTCGCGATTCAGACAAACAAGTTGCCTTACTGTCGAGTTCTTGTTCCATCGTTGCGACTTGATTGAGTCGTTTAATAATTGCCTGTAACGTAATTTTAATTTTTCCATAGTATAACTTTTTAGGCTATAAAGTTATACAACTTTTCTTGATGTTTGTCGGTTTTATGCTAAAAACAATGTCAAGTTTGATTGGTTTATGTCAAGATTTAGGGTGTTTGTGTTGATTTTATGTTGATTTTTTCCCGTCAAATAAGGAAAGTGTTGAAATGTCAAGTTTTTTCCTATTTATTTAGAAGGAAAAAAAATAGTATAACTTATAAGTATATATATAATATAAGCTTTTTTTCTGCCACTATGGAGAAAACTTTGACATTTTGACATAAAAGAGGGTTAGATGATTGTGAATCAAGTAGTTATGCGTTTAAAAGTTGACATACGGCCGACATAAAACGACATAACTTGACATTTAGCACTGGGAATCAGGCAGTTAGTTGACATACTCCTTTATGAAGTAGTTTATTAGGCCTTTCAGGTCTAATGAATTGGTATACTGACTGCACTGAGTGGCATACCGGCCGTTTGGTTTGACGATTACGTTGCCATCGGCAATCCATTCTTTTAATCTACTGCTAAGTCCCATGGTTGTAAATTTTTAAAGTTGATCAAGTGTCTTTCCTTTATTGTCTTCACGATGAACTGAGCCAACTTCTTGTTGGCAGTTGGTTTGTCAATCTCTCGTGTGCCAATTGCCTGGACAACGTCACGAGGTAGCATATTGAGCAGACGACTGCACACCTTGACATCTTGGCCTAGGTAGTAAGACTTGTTGCGATAGACTAGCGTCCAATAATGGAAGCCGTAGCTGTTTGTGATTTCTATTCTCATGGCTTATAAAATAAAATGTATTTGTTAACTGATTTGAATTGTATCTCGTCTCCTACTACTGAAATGATGAGGTCCTGCTCACGTTCCATTTCGTCAACGATTCGTTGTACCTCTTTGTCGTCAGGACATAGGTCAAACTTAGCGTATGGATTCTTTTTTCTCCATTCGGTGTTGGCTTCGGTAGTAAATACATAGCTACCCTGACAACCGCAAGTACAGCCTTCAGTGTGGCCGATGTATACTTGCTTTACATTTTGTAGTTTGATTTGAACGTTCATGGCTATATTTCTTGGATGTATACTTTAATTGATTGGTCAGGCTCCTGGACGTAGAAGGATTCGAACTCATCAGTGTAGGTCTCAGTAATTGAGTCACGGGTGATGATTTCTTGCCTGATTTCAGCGAAATGTTTATGGGCATCTTCGAACGTCTCGAAGTAAAAGTGCTCGTTGTAATCCATACAATCGAACGTGTGGTGAACTGCGAATTTGTACATGGTTTCTAGTTTTCGTATTCGTTACCTTCTGCATCGTAGTAGCAGTCGTCATCGATTTCTTCCCATTCGGTGTAGTAGTAGTAGTCTTCGTTGTAGAAGAACTCCAGTAAGTCGTCTTCGGTATCGCAATCTTTTGAGCTGTTGCCGTTGCAATCTTCCCAATCAAGTTCTCTGAGGTGAGTGATTAGGTCATCCTTACTGGAGAAATACAATTCGCCATCACCTACTACATATCCTTCGTTGATGCCTTTGCCGGTAGCATCACACCTTCTTGCAAATTTTTCCATGATTTCTAGTTGTTATTCCAAACCTCATCGAGTTGGTAACCATAGGTCACTAACATAAAGTTTAGGTAGTTATTGAAATGATTCTTGTCACTAAATTCTTTAGTAACATAGATGACTTGACACCATTTATTTAGGAACTTTATCTTGAGTTTCATATTGACATTCCGTTTGTTTGACCTGTGATTACTTTGTATAAGGCGAATGCTACTGCTACACCTACTGACGTTCCCATGATGAGATTGAACGCCCTTGCTAAAAAGATTACTGCTTTCATGTTATTGTATTTGAGGGTTAAGATTCCAAAAGTTGTCTGCACTGAATGTTACTTCATCGAAGATAATTTCCCAACCATGATTGGTGTAGCTTCTGCGATGCAATTTGTAGCGGATGTCTTGGCCACCGAAATGCAGTTGGTCTACAGTTACCAACGTCCCATTGATAAGTGCTTTGAATGTTTTGAGAGTTGTCATAGCTTATTAAATTGTTTTGTAATTACTTGTTTGTTTTCGGTTAGGAATTTTACCATGCATTCGTATTCACCTAGATTGCTATCATTGTATTTTGAAAATTCAAAATCATTAAACAAATCATTGATGAATTCATGCATTACATCATATTCGCACTCTAGGTTTATAACCACGTCGAATAACTTTGAGAATAAATAAAATGAGTAGTTCATGGCTATCTATATCTAAATGGGATTAATAACTTGCGTGTCTTAACTAACACACCTTCCTGAAAAAAGCCGATGATTTCGTAACGGCCTTCGATTCTGATTACTCTAGTTTCCATAATTTTTTGATTCCCAGGCATGGGTTTATAGGTTAGTAAAAATATCCTTGTGATTCGCATCTATCTAATGGAACATTTATCCATTCTTGTGGTACTTCGTAAATGTTTGGATGAATTGCCTCAGGCTCTTCGTAGTACAATTGGATGCCTAGATTTCTGAGTGTTTCATACTCTTGGTCCGGGTCGTTGTCATCGTTGAAAAGGTATCCGTTCATCTCTGCAATTAAGATAAAGATGTCGATGCCACCAAATATGCCGTATCCTTGGTAGTTGTGCTCTACATACTCGTTGCCATTGTCGTCTACAAGTACTACTTTGAAAGCTCCTTTTGAACTGTAAACGTTACTAATTGAGCGGTTAGTGTCGGTTGTTTTGAAACTGAAAAATCCCATGATTTCTATGTATTAAAGTTAGTGGTGCAGTGAGTGTCGCTCTCATTAATTAGTCATTCTAACTGCACCTAATGCTTGCATGCCACGTGAAACTGCATGCCCTCTTTTAATCTCTACAGGCATCACCATTTGGCCTGTGATTTTAACGCTGACCACTTGAGTAGTGTATCGAGCGCCCCGGCTTTCCGTAGTCTTTATACTTTACGCACCGGCCTAGTGTGACTTACCTAGTTAGTTTATAGTCTTACCAATATGTCAATGAACTGAGCTTAGAGCTGTGTAGCAGACCTACTTTGAACCGACTTACCGCAGTGAGCTCCCCGAAGGGCACCTAGTAAGGCTTTATCGTTTGGGTCACCTTTAGTATACTGATTCGTCATCGTAACGCCTAAGGGCTTGCTAGTAAGAAGTGTCGTTGTTAGCTCGTTTGCTTGATACAAATATATGTCAACTATTTGGATTGTGCAAACAATTTGAACAAAAATATTCACTTTATATGCTAATTTATATTCATTCTAAATAAGAGACACGTTTGTCTAACGGATAAATGCTTTAGAATCAGTAAGTTACGAACTACATAACGCCAATAGGCCTTATGTATGTTTGATATGTAAAATGAACGATGGGTGCAACCCCCTCCCTTCAGGCGCGCGACCAACCGCTCAAACGAACGAACGGCAGGCCGTCAGTCGCCTGGGAATCGCGCATATTCGATTGGTCTCAAAGTCTATTCTATTTAACATAATGCAAATTATAAGACATGCCTAGCGCGCGACATGACAAACGGCAGTAAGGCCTGTAGCCCGTCTGCATTGGTCTCCATGACAAACGGGCAGGCCTACCGAAAAGCCAAAAAATCCTGCCGAAAAGTTCGAAAAGCAGACCCCCCGGGGTCAACTACAGATCGTTTCCCCTGCGCGCCGGCTCGCGCGGATTGGGGGTATTACCCAAATACTCCATATATCTAATAATCCTTATATTTGTACCATGACAATACTAATCGTCCCAACATTCGGCCTAGCGGTCGGTATAGAAATCTTTCCGGCAGACGTTGACTACAAAGTGAATGAGTTGGTATTAAATGTGTTACTTTTTAAAATCGTTATACAATGGCAGTAAAAATGCGAACAGGTCGTCAATCGACCAAAATAGTAGACCCAAAGACAGGCGCAAGGGCAGCCGACCCTGAATTCGTGGGCGCAAGAACAACTCATGGTGGTACTGGTACTAGTTGGCCTGAGGTAAGAAAGGAATATCAATCAGGCAAGAGAAGCGCACAATTTAATACAAGATCAACGCCACCTGAATTGAAAAGCTATCTTACTGGCAAGACAAACAAACTTAGCGAGGACTTTGATGAGCCCGAGGTTTCAACTTCTGGTGATATCCGTTATACTAGAACAGCGAAAGAGGCCAAGTTGCCGGTTGTTGATTCCAAGATGATGCAAAAGATGCCAACCAAAAGAGCAACCATTACAGCTCCAAAAGGAAAGTTACGTCAATCTATGCCAACGGTAGAGAAGCCTGTATTTGAGGCTCCAGCAGCTACACGTCAAAAGACCAAGACTAGCGCGGCTATGACTGGTGGTGGCAAGAGTGGTCTCACTAGAGCTACTAATCCAAAGGGTAGTTTGGGTGCTGCTAGAGTAACTACAACAGTCAATAAGGCTGGTCGTGGTTACAATAAAGAGGCCAAACAATTTGCTGCATATGCTAACCCAACTGCTAGTGGTACTTACTTAAATACTGCGTCTAAGCCTGAGATCATGCGCATGCGTGCTGAGTCAAAAGGTATTCAGAAGCAGTATCGCAAGGAGGGCAACAAAGAGGGCGTTCAGATGATGCGCTCAGAGGCCAAGCAGTTAAAGACAGCTGGTAAATTCGCTGACAAGTTGTATGAAAAGGGTGGCGGCAAGTACTTCAAGGGAAGTATGGTAGACCAATACCGCAAGTCAAGATAACATTAACCCCTCCAAGCGAGGGGTTTTTTCATTATAATTAGACCAATACCACAAAATATACTATTTTTGTGGTATAAATCTAATAAAATGGTAGTAAAACATGTACATTTAGGCGACGAAGGTCGTAAAAAGCTCATTAAAGGCATCAAAACGATCGCTGGAGCAGTAAAAAGCACATTAGGTGCGCGAGGCCGCACTGTTCTCATTGAGTCAGAGAACCATGTGGGCGGCATTACGGTGACAAAGGACGGTGTAACGGTCGCTAAGTCAATAAATCTATTTGATCCGGTTGAGAACTTGGCCGTTATGATGGTCCGACAGGCTGCTGAGAAGACAGCAACCGTTGCTGGTGATGGCACTACGACAAGTGTTGTGTTGGCTGAGGCTATTGTTGATGCGGCTTCAGATGTTTTAACATCTGACGACAACGTGACTGAGGTCATCAGAGAGATTAATCAAATTACTGACAAGGTTGTCAGTAACCTAACCAAACGCTCAAAGAAGTTATCTGGCAAGAAGCTCCGCGATGTGGCATCAATCAGTGCAAACAATGACACTGAGATAGGTGGCATGATCGCTGACGCGTTCGGTGAGGTGAAGATGGTATCAGTTGAGAACAGTAAGGACCACAACACATATGTTGAGGTGATTAAGGGTATCAAGGCTGACCGTGGTTGGACTAGTCGTCACTTTATTACTGACTACAAGCGACAAGAGGCTGTGTT
>Ga0315901_10000454_pt1 | contig 60602 bp, 62 predicted proteins | sample LakEriMetagenome_10_FD_203761 | JGI IMG/M metagenome (GOLD analysis project Ga0315901, IMG submission 203761) | Freshwater fungal communities from buoy surface, Lake Erie, Ohio, United States - Buoy 2 MA116 | ecosystem: Environmental > Aquatic > Freshwater > Lake | place: USA: Lake Erie, Ohio... | reverse complement strand
GACCGCGCGAACCAAGGGCTGTGACGTGACCGTTCTCGAAGGTGCCGAAGCACCGATGATGCGCGGACTCGGCGTGACCATGGGTCGTCGCGCTGCTCTCGTTCACGCCGACAACGGCGTCGACATCCGATGCGGGGTGAGCGTTTCCGAGTTGATACGTGGCGACGATGGCCGCGTGGGTGGGGTTCGTTTGTCGAGCGGCGAAGTTGTTCCGGCCGACGTGGTCGTGGTGGGTGTGGGAGTTGCCCCGTCCACGTCGTGGCTCGAAGGTTCGGGCCTCACGATCCGCGACGGTGTGGTGTGCGACGAGTTCTTGTGCACAGGTGCGCCGGGTATCTACGCCGCGGGTGACGTCGTCCGCTGGCCGCACCGTCTCCTCGAACGCGAAGTCCGTATCGAACACTGGACCAACGCGTCCGAACAGGGCGCCGTCGCGGCCAAGAACCTCGTGGCGTCGTTCGGCGGTGACGCCCCGACCGAGTACGCCGAGGTTCCGTTCTTCTGGAGTGACCAGTTCACCTCGCGTATCCAGTTCCTCGGTCGAGCCGAACCTGATGACGCCGTGGAAGTCGTGGTCGGAGGACCGGACGACCGTGCCTTCGTCGCGCTGTATCACCGCGACGGCCGACTCACGGCGGCGCTCGGTGTGAGCCGACCCAAGCAGGTGATGCCGTTCCGCCGTCTGCTTGCGGAGCGAGCGACGATCGACGAGGCGCGCACCCTCGCTGCGTCGTTCGCGGTCTGAACTCGACCCTCGAACAGTCGTTGCGACAGGTCGTTGCAAACGGAACTTTCTCGTGACAACCCGGACAGGGTTCGTTACGATTTCGGTTGCTTCACCTGGGGAGGAGGAAGATGCCGAGGCTCGACGCCGAACGAATCGCGTTGTGGCGCGCCATGCAGACCGCGACCGAAGTCGTCTCGCGCCTCATCGAAGCCGAGATGGCTGACGAGTTCCAACTGTCGCTTCCCCAGTTCGATCTCTTGGCCGTACTGGCTCACAATGACGACCAGATGCGAGTGAAGGAGTTGTGCGAGGCCTTGTCGGCTGTGCCATCCAGCCTCTCGCGGCGTATCGATGCGCTGGTGGAGCGCGGCTACTTGCAGCGCGAACCGGCGCCCACCGCCGACGACAATCGGGCCGTCATGGTGCGCCTCACCCGGATGGGCCGTTTGGTCTGGCGTGACGCCAACATCCTCTACCGACGGGCCATCCAGCGCGAGTTCGCCGCCGAGCTCTCCGAGACCGACGTTGGAACCATGTCGCGGGCGCTGGCCAAAGTGGCCCCGTTCCGGCCCTGAAAGAGCCGTTCGCGCGTCGCCTGATTCGTCGTTCGCCCGGTGGGGCCAGCAGACTGACGGGGCTCACCACTGAGCCTCACCGTCAGGCAAGGAGACTCCCATGACCACCGCCGTCATCGTCGATGCGATTCGTACCCCCCTCGGCAAGCGCAACGGAAAGTTGAAGGATTGGCACCCGGTCGATCTCGCCGCTGAGACCCTCAACGCCCTCATCAAGAACACCGGCATCGATCCGGCCATCGTCGACGACGTCGTCATGGGTTGCGTGATGCAGGTCGGAGAGCAGGCCGCCAACCCGGCGCGTAACGCGGTTCTGGCCGCGGGCTGGCCCGAGTCGGTCCCCGGTACCACGATCGATCGTCAGTGTGGTTCGTCGCAGCAGGCCGCTCACTTCGCGGCGCAGGGCGTGATGGCCGGTGCGTACGACGTCGTGATCGCCGCCGGCGTCGAAGTCATGACGCGCGTTCCGATGGGCTCGTCGATGGCCGATGGCAAGTTCGGTTTCCCCTTCGGCCCCAAGGTGGGCGAGCGCTATCAGCCGCAGGGTGGTCTCGTGCCGCAGGGAATCTCGGCCGAACTCATCGCCGACAAGTGGGGCATCTCGCGCGACGACATGGATCGCTTCGGTGTGCAGTCGCAGGAGCGCGCTGCTCGCGCCACCCGCGAGGGCCGTTTCGAGCGTGAAATCCTTCCGGTGCGGGATGCCGAAGGCAATCTCATGACGGCCGACGAAGGTATTCGCGACACCAGCATGGAGAGCCTGGGCAAGCTCAAGCCCTCGTTCCGTCCGGTCGAGGAGGGCGGTCGCGTGACCGCCGGTAACTCGTCGCAGATCACCGACGGCGCGGCCGCTCTGCTCATCATGAGCGAGGAGAAAGCCAAGGCTCTGGGTCTTCGTCCGCGTGCGCGTTTCGTCAACTTCAGCCTGGCTGGCGATGACCCGCGCTTCATGCTCACCGCACCGATCCCGGCCACGGCCAAGGTGCTCGAGCGCGCCAAGTTGCGCCTCGAAGACATGGACGTCGTCGAAATCAACGAGGCCTTTGCGTCGGTCGTGTTGGCGTGGGAGAAGGAATTCCACCCCGACATGGAGCGCGTGAACCCCAACGGTGGCGCGATCGCCATCGGCCACCCGCTCGGTTGCTCGGGTGCGCGTCTCATGACGACTCTGCTGCACGAACTCGAGCGCACCGGCGGTCGTTACGGTCTGCAGACGATGTGCGAGGGCGGCGGCATGGCCAACGCCACCATCATCGAACGTCTCGGCTGAGATGAGTTTCGGCACCGTCGTCTGGGCGATCGGTGCCGTCGTCCTCTTCTTCTTTCTGTGGAGGGTGGGGGTCGGTCTTCTGCGCAGCATGACCGAGCCCCTGCCACCTCCGCCCCCACCGGGCGAGATGCGGCGCATCAGCGTGCGGTATCGATGCGGCGTGTGTGGTCTCGAATTGAAGATGACCCTGGCTCAGGAAGAGGACCCCGACCCGCCACGCCACTGCATGGAAGAGATGGATCAGATCTCGATCGACGAGGCGCTCTGACCGGGTTGACATCCGGGTGTGGCAGGTAGCCGGGAAGTTACATCGATGTGACTATCCCCGGTTTCGTCCACAGTCTGTGGACAACCGATATAGCACTAAAACCCTGCTGAGAGCGTCAGTGATACTTGGTGGCTGTGTACAGACCGCCCAGGATGAAGGCCAGGCCGACCAGCAGGTAGTAGTTGCTCCGGCCGCCGGGGACCGCGCCCAAGTAATAGAGCAGGATCACCAGCGCGCCCACGATGAAGAGGGCGAACATCAGGATCGGGACCCAGCGCGGGCTCTCCTTGACCGCCATCGGGATGGGCGGGGTGTACCGCGAGGATGCCGCGACGCCGGCCGAATTGTGATCGGGATTCGCGACGCGCCCCTCGTTGGGCCGGGTGCCCTTCGGAGTGGTGCGGCCGCCGCTCTTTCGCTTGGGAGGTGCCACGGGTCGAAAGTGTAGGGGAGAACCGGCACTCCACTGGCAGGCTGATCGGGTGACGCCAGTCCGACGCCGCGTGGTCGTGATCGACAACTACGACAGCTTCGTCTACAACCTCGTCCATTACCTGGGTGAGTTGGGGGCCGAGCCCGAGGTGCACCGCAACGATGCGTTGACTGTCGACCAGATCGTCTCGTCGCGACCCGACGCGATTCTCCTCTCGCCCGGTCCGGGTCGACCCGAAGACGCGGGGATCTTGTGCGACCTCATCGAGCCGGCTGCGCAGGCGGGCATCCCGGTGTTCGGTGTGTGCCTCGGGCATCAAGCGATCGGTCATGTTTTCGGTGGTCGCGTGGTGAGGGCCCCCGAACTCATGCACGGCAAGACGAGTCAGGTGGAGCACCGTGACACCGGAGTGTTTTCCGGACTGCCCAATCCACTCACGGCCACCCGCTATCACTCACTCGTCATCGAACCCGACACGTTGCCCGCGTGTTTGGAAGTCACCGCGACCACGGCCGACGGAATGATCATGGGTGTGCGTCACCGCGATTTGCCGATCGAAGGCGTGCAGTTCCATCCCGAGAGCATCTTGACCGACGGCGGTCATCGAATGCTCGAGAACTTCGTGACGCGCTGACGCGCGTTCGTCACGGCGCAGCGGTTGTGGTGGGCGCGACCGTGCTCGACGACGTGGTGGTGGGAGCGGCGGCCTTGCCGACCACAAGAACCACTTCGCTGCCCACCGGCGCGTCGGTGCCGGCGGCAGGATTCTGCGAGATCACGCGATCGACATCACCGGAATCGGGTGCCACTTCCTGGTACTCCACTCGAATGAGAAAGCCCTTCGCCGTGAGCTGCGGACGTGCTTGTGATTCGCGCAGACCGACCACCGGCGGCACCTTGATCGGCGCTCGGCCATTGGAGACGTACACGGTGATGGTGGCACCCTTCGGAGTTTCGGCTCCGGCCACGGGACTGGTGCGAATCACATTCCCCACCGGAACCGCGTCACTGGCTTCGATGATTTCGGTGACGACGAATTCGTAGGGCTCGCCCTGCAGAATCGAACGAGCCTCGTCGATCGTCTTGCCGTCGAGTGAGGGGACGGGATTGGTTCCTTTGCCCTGGCTCACGGTCAAGTCGATGGTGGCCCCACCGAGAACCGACTCTCCGAATGCGGGTGTCGACGAAATGATGGTGTCGGCGGCGATACCCGGATCGTTGACGTACGTGATGTTGCCGATGGTGAGCCCGAGATTGAGCAACGCGGTACGGGCTTGATCGATGGTGAGGCCCGTGAGATTGGGCACGGCGATGGGCGTGTTCGACGGGTTGTACACGAGCTTGATCGCTGCGTCGTCACCCACGAGTTCGCCGGCCGGGGGATCTTGCGACCACACGATGTTGGCGTCGACACCCGGGTTCTCTTCGGCGATCGGAACGACGGTCAGACCCAAGTCTTCGATTGCTCGTACTGCTTCGTCGAGTGGCAGTCCGGTGACGTTCGGAACTTCGATCGACGGGGTGGACGACGATTCGTTCGACAGAAGGAGCAACCCGGCGACGAGGCCCGCCAACACCACCATGGCCGCGATGACCGAACCCACGATCAATCCGGTGCGCCGACGCGGTTCATCGGGTTGAACGAGCGAACCTGACGCGTCGTATCCCGGCGGACGATCGCTGATCATGATCTTCGTGCGCGGAACGTCGGCTTTTGGCGACGAAGCGGTGGGTGGGGGAAGAATCGGTTCGTTGGCGATCGTGGGCGGGGGCTCAGGAGTGTCGCGTTTGTTGATGATCGCGGCCAAAGCCTGAACCGGGAGTCCGTCGCGGAAACGGCGCAGATCGTCACGAACTGCTTCGGCCGTCGGGTAGCGACGGGCCGGATCCTTGGTGAGCAATCGGGCGACGATTGCCTCGAACGCTCGTGGCACGTCGGGTGCGTACTGGTTGAGCGGTGTGGGCTGATCGTGAACTTGCTTGTATGCGATGGCCACCGTGTTCTCACCGGTGAACGGCACGCGACCAGCCACCATTTCGTAGAGGACGATGCCGAGCGAATACAGATCGCTGCGCGGATCGGGCTGGCCACCTTGTGCTTGCTCGGGTGAGAAGTACGCAGCTGTGCCCATGACGGCACCGTGCTGAGTGAGACCGGTGTCGGCCGCACTGCCGAGCGCGCGTGCGATACCGAAGTCAGCCACTTTGAGTTGACCGTTGCTGCCGATGAGGATGTTGCCCGGCTTGATGTCGCGGTGAACCACATTGTTGCGATGGGCGAACGACAACGCAGCCGCAACTTCGATTCCGACCTCGGCCGCTTTGGTGGCCGAGATGGGGCCGATGTCGCGCAATGCATCGGCCAAGGTGCGTCCCGGCACGTACTCCATGGCCATGAAGTAGGTGTTGTTGCTGCGACCCCAGTCGTACACGCTGACGATGTTGGGGTGGTTGAGGTTGGCGGCTGATTGGGCTTCGCGGCGGAACCGTTCGACGAAGGCCGGATCGGTGGCGAATTCGGGGAACAAGACCTTGATGGCCACGAGTCGATCGAGGAGCACGTCACGGGCCAGGTAGACGTCGGCCATGCCACCGCGGCCGATGCGCTGCTGCATCTCGTAGCGATCGTTGAGAATGACGCTGCCGTGGTCGGACATAACTGTGGAAAGGCTATCGGTGGACGCTCAGCGGGTCAGGGCAACGTCCATGACCGCTTTGGCCACCGGACCAGCGAGACGTCCTCCGGTACCTTCGCTGATCTCGGCGTTGGTTCCCTTGAGCATCACCGCGATGGCGTAGCGCGGTGTGTCGACCGGAGCGAATCCGATGATCCAGGCGTGTGAGCGTTCGGGTTCTCCCGGGCCGTTGAGTTGAGCGGTTCCGGTTTTGGCGGCGGACTGCACACCGTTGGCCAGTTGGAAGCAGCACGATGCCGTGCCGTTGCGAACGACCTCGGTCATGAGCTGGGTGAGGATCGTCGACGACTCGGGTGTCATGGCCTGCTTCCACACCGATGGCCGGGTGCGATCGAGGAGGCGACCGTCATGGTCTCGTGTCGAATCGATCACGTAGGGCTTCATCATCGCGCCGCCGTTGGCAACTGATGCCGCTACCAGAGCCATGTGCAGCGGCACCATCTGAGTGTTGCCTTGACCGAATCCTCCGATGGCGAGCAGCGGAAGGTTGTCCTCGAAGTAATCGGCCGTGCCGAACGTGCTCGCGGCCGACCGAGGTAGATCGAACGGCAGTGATTCGCCGATGCCGAAGCGCTGGGTGGCAGCCGTCAGTTTCTGAGGCCCGAGTTCGAGCGCGGTTCGGGCGAAAGGCGTGTTGCACGAACGGCGGAACACTTCGATCAGATCGCCTCCGCACACTTTGTTCTTGTAGTTGGCGATCGGATCGGAGGTCTGGGGTGGCAGAAACTCGGATTCTTCGGCGAACACGGTCTCGAGACCGATGGTGCCGGCGTCGAGGGCAGCCGCCGTCGTGATGACCTTGAACGTCGAACCGGGCATGTAGCGCTGTTGGTAACTGTTGGCGAGCAGTGGGTCGCCGGGCACGTCGTTCAGATACTGAATGATCGATCCCGCGAGATCGTCGTCATCAGTGGTGAGGAGATTCGGATCGAACGACGGGAAACTCCACAGTGCTTTCACCGCACCGGTGCGGACGTCGACGACCACGACCGAACCCTCCCGTTCGCCCAGTGCGCGACGGGCGGCGGATTGGATCTTCGAGTCGACCGTGGTGACAACCGTGCCGGTGGTGTCCCCGCCATCGAACAGTGAGGCCAGGCCTTTGACCTGTTGTTCGGCCGTGCGCCCGGCCAGGACATCGTTGGCCACTCGCTCGATCTGAGTCGCACCGTAGGCGAAGGTGTAGTAACCGGTGACGTGTGCGTACAACTCTCCATCGGCGTACACACGCTTCCAGGGATGTTCGCTTCCGGGTTCGGATCGAACCGACTCGGCGATCACCTTTCCATCGATGGTGGTGATCTCACCGCGGGGATCGTTGAACGTTCGCACGGTGAGACGCGTGTTGCGAGCATCGGCATCGAGATTCGATTTGCGACCGACCTGGATGACGTTCAACTGAACGAAGAGGATCGCGTAGAGCGCCAGCAGTGCCACCGCGAGACGTCGAATGCGTTGGTTCACGACGGAACCTGCTCGTGTCGACCAGCCCGACGGGCTGCCCAGCGTTCGCGGATGGTCGGACGGTCGGGGATTTCACCCAATCGGCGCGCGGAAGCATCACTCGTTCGAATGAGGAGTGCGAGGATGGCGTAGTTGGCCACCAGGCTCGACCCGCCGTAACTGACGAAGGGGAGGGTGATGCCGGTGAGTGGAACCACACGAATCACACCACCGATGATGATGAAGGCTTGAACACCGAGAATCGTGGTGAGGCCGGTCGCGAGCAGTTTTTCGAACGGGCGTTGTGTTCGCAGAGCAGTACGTAGCCCGGCGCCGATGATGACGACGAAGGCGAGCAGGATCGCGGTTGCACCGAACAGACCGAGCTCTTCGCCGATGGCGGCGAAGATGAAATCGTTCTTGGCTTCGGGGATACGAGTCGGATCGCCGAGACCGAGGCCCGTGCCGGAGGTGCCACCGCTGCCGAGGGCGAACATGGCTTGGGCCAGTTGGTAGCCCTTGCCGTCGTAGCGGCTCCACGGGTCGAGCCAGATGGCCACACGGGTCTGCACGTGGTCGAAGAGGTGATACGCCGCGAAGCAGGCTCCGGCAAAGAGAGCGAAGCCGAGAGCGAGATAGCCGGCTCGTTCGGTGGCGACCCACACCATCACGACGAAGAGGGTGAAGAAGAGCAGACTCGATCCAAGGTCGCGCTGACCGACCATCACCACGACGGAGAACGCCCATGCGCCGACCAGTGGTAGGAGATCTCGAGGTTCGGGAATGGTGAAGCGGCCCCACTGTCGAGTGCCGCGGGCGATGAGGCTTCCGCGCTCGGAGAGGTAGCCGGCGAAGAAGAGAGCTAGGGCCAGCTTGGCGAACTCGCCCGGCTGGAAGTTGATCGGCCCGATGTTCACCCAGATGCGTGCACCGCCCGAACTGAAGCCCAGCCCGGGAACCATGGGGAGAAGCAACAGCACCGCGGCCGCGCCGAAGAAGTGCCATTGATATCGAGCGAGGTCGTTCACTCGTTCGACGAACAACAGAACGACGACGAACGTCGCGATGGCGATGAACGTCCACGTGGTTTGGAGTCCGGCCAGCCGTTCCGACAAGCGCGCGATCATGACGTAGCCGAGTCCGTTGAGGAGGACGGCGATCGGCAGCAGGGTGGAGTCGGCGCCGTGGGCCAATCGACGAACAGCGATGTGGGCGAAGAGGAGGACCGCGAGAAGCACACCGAGGAACGGAAGGATTCGGGGTGGGATGACCGAGTTCTTGCCGAGTGAGGCGAGTGTGTAGGCACCGGCGGTGATGACACCAGCGGCGATCACCAGGCCCAGTTCGATGGATCGCCGACGGTTGGCGATCGAGTAATCGGGTGTGGTCACTTCGACGCGATGGCGCTGACGGCAACCGCCACCGTGATGGCGGCCGCAGCCAGCCACATCGCCCAAGCAGCCACGTTGAACAACACCGAGGTTCGACCGCGCGAGGGCGTATTCATGATGGTCGCCGCGATCGGCGGAATCTCCGTGACCACCGGAGTGCTATCGGTCGACGCGGTGAGAGAGAAGTCGACCACGAGAACGGTCACGTTGTCGCGTCCACCGTTGGCATTGGCCAAGGCCACCAATCGATCGGCGAGATCTTGTGGACCGATCGACGATCGCACCTGCGATTCGATCTCGTTGTCGTCGGCTTCGTCGACGAGGCCGTCACTGCAGATGATGAAGCGATCGCCGTCTTCGATGTCGACTTCGAAGGTGTCGACGTCGACGTACGTATCGATGCCCATGGCCCGCAGCACGATGTTGCGCTGGTGGTGAACACGGGCTTCGGCACGCGTGATCGCTCCGCGGTCGACGAGTGACTGAACGTGGGAGTGGTCCTTGGTGATCTGTCGAAGTTCACCGTGACGCCACAGATATGTGCGAGAGTCTCCGACGTTGGCCACGACGGCCTTGTGATCGAAGGGGTTCGACACCGCCAAGCCGGTGAGGGTCGTGCCCATCCCGGCCTTACTGGAGTCGAGGATCGACTCGGAGTGAATAGCGGTGTTGGCGTGGCGCACCGCGGCGGCGACATCGTCGGATGCGAGGACGATGTTGCCGGCTTCGCTGAGAACCTCGCGCAGAGTGGTGACGGCGATGTCGCTGGCAACTTCACCAGCGCTGTGCCCGCCCATGCCATCAGCGACGAAGTACAGACCGTTGGCGCAGAGGAACGAGTCTTCGTTCGCCTCGCGAACCCGGCCGACGTGCGTGGCGGCTCCGGCAACGACGCGAATCATCGTTCGGCCTCGACGATGAGCGATCCCATCTGGATGCGGTCGCCGGGTCGTAGCGCGACGACATCGGAGATGCGATTGCCGTTCACGAGGGTTCCGTTGGTGGAGCCGAGATCTTCGACTACAGCGGCGCCGTTCGCGATCCAGATGCGGGCGTGAACATTGCTGAGAAACGAATCGTCGGCCACCGACAGGTCGGTGTTCTCCGAACGTCCGATGACGAGCGGCTCCGATCCGATTTCGATCTGGTGGCCCTTGTGGCGCTTGGGGGCGACCACACGGAGTTCGGTGACGCGTTGGCGACGCGGAACCTTGGCGGTGCCGTCAGTCGGCATCGACGGAACCGGACCGGTGGAACGAGACACCGCCGGAACACGAACCTCGGTCCAGACCGCCCACACCACTCGGGCGAAGAAGAGATAGAGCGCGGCCAGAAGCACGAACCGCAGAAGTCCGAGAAGTTGATCGGTCATCGTGCTGCGGCTTCGAACCGAATGGAGTGGCTTCCCAGGTTGATGATGTCGCCGTCGCGCAGACCGCGCTCGGCACTGATGGTGACCCCGTTGACCTTGGTGCCGTTGGTCGACCCAAGATCGGAGATCGCGTAGACGCCATTGACGACCTTGATCTCGGCGTGTCGGCGGCTGACGTTGGCATCGTCGAGAACGATCGTGCAGTCGGGCGAGCGACCGATCACGACCGATGACTCACCGAGTGGGTACGACTGACCGCCCGAGACGACCAGTGCGCCGGCCGTGATCGGACTCTCGGCGCGCCGTACCTTCGAGTCGATTTCGACCCGGCCCGACTTCACTTTGTCGTCGGCCACCAGCGAGACCGTGATGGGTCCCTTCAGGTGGTAGCCCTCGGAGCGGGCGTACTCCTTGGCCGCTTCGTTCAGTTCGATCTCGAGTGCGGCCTGGAACTCTTCGAGTTGGTCGAGGTCGCGGGGATGCAGGCGGAACACGAAGTAGTTGGGGGCGACGCGTCGGCTCTTGGAGTCGACCGATCGCTTGTCGTCGATCTCGCGGACGAGGTGGCGGCCGAGGTCGATGGGGCGCACGTTGGTGCGGTTACCTCGATTGAAGATTCCTGCGGCCATCGTCCACCTCCTTCGCCGTGATGACAGGCGGGGAAAATCGTACCGGTGCAGGGTGGACGCACCGTGTCGCCCGGGTGGTCACTCCCTCTCGGGACGGTAGCGTTCGAGACCTGTTACTCGGGCGAGTGGCGGAATGGCAGACGCGCTGGCTTCAGGTGCCAGTGTTCGCAAGGACGTGGGGGTTCAAGTCCCCCCTCGCCCACCAGTGACACTTTCGTCCCCCCACCGGTGATCTGGTGAGGATTCTTCACCGTACAGGTGAAGTTCCCGCACCAGAATCGAGATCATTCGCCTATTCGAATGGGGATGGCGCTGAATTCTCCGGGATCGTCCTCGAGTCCGACGCCGCCGCGCACCACGATGGCGATCACGTCTCCTGGATCGGTACCGCTCAGGTCGAGCTCAACCACGAAGGGTTCCGGCTGCTCGAGTGAGCCAGATGCGGTGATCTTCTGATCGATCATTTCGATGTCGTCACCGATGCGATGAGCACTTACGACGACCAACCCTTCGAAGCCACGCCCACGGCCGGACACGGTCACCGAACCCGCCGGGACTGTACTGCGCGCCTCGGGTTGGTCGATCGTCATCGCCGTGCTGATCGCCCCGATCACCGACCACTGATCATCGGGCCCGAGTTGACGCAACAGAAGAAGACTTCGCTCCACGGGAGTGGTTCCCTCTGGCGAGAAGACGATGATCTCACCGCTGCGATTGTCGCCGGCCATGTACTCACCGAGGACGGGTGTCACTCCGATCAGTGATTGCACAGTAGCCCTAGCCGCTCCTTCTGGAGAGTCGGCAGGCGAATCCATCGACGACCAGATGGCCAGCGGTGCGTCGACATTGGTCTTTGGTGCATGACGACATCCGGAGAACGAGGCGATGACTGCTGCCGCAACCAACATCGAAGTGAACCGTGACATCGCTCCCGATCCTGTCCGAAGAGTGACGTTTCGAGGGCGCGGGATCCGTCCCGATTCGACAGGATTCGCCCCGATCACGTGATTCCGGAGGTGTCCTCGTTGAAGGTGAGAAACGTCGTGCTCGGATCGATGATGTTCGGCCTGGGTGTGTTCGCGTCGTGTGGAGGCGAGGAGGCGACTCCCACGGCTGAAGACCTCTCTCGCATGCTGCTGACCGAGTCTGATCTCGAAGGCGAGTGGGTTCTCTTCAATGGTCCACAGGGTGGAGACGAAATGGTCGATCCCTCCGGAATTCTCACCGACCAACAACGCGAGTTGGTGCCGTCTTTCGACTTCTGTGACAAGGCAAGTGATGGAGCAAATGAAATCGCTGAGGTGTTGAGACCCCTGGTGTTCCGACAACTCGACCTCACGACTGACGACGAGATCGATCCACCGTTCGATCGATCGGGACACATGATTTTCGTTCAGCAGTTCCTATATGCCGACGACCCCGATGAGATCACGGAATCGTTCGACTTGGTGCGCGAGGGCACGACAGCGTGTTTCGGCATCATCCCGGCTGACGAGGAAGGACCGGGTTTCGCCGAGGAGTTGGAGGTTCCCAGCGTCGGTGACGATCGCTTCGGCGCGTTGATCACGATCGAGGAGGCGGGAGGGTGGGCCGAGTGGCACATTCAAGAGGTGATGTTTCGACAGGGAGCCGTGCTGATGAGGCTCGTCCTGATCGACATTCGCGCGGGTGACGACCCTTACTTCACGACCGAGGAGTTTGGCGACCTGGTGAAAACAGCCGCAGCAAAATTGTGAGCATCGGCGAAAAGAACTTCTGGTGCGAGATCTTTACCCCTGTGGTGGAAAATCCTCACCAGATCAACGGGGTGGGTCAGAGGCCGAGGCGTTGGAACTGATCGACCGGTGCTTCGATGTCGTGGAGAACGGATCGGAGTACGCCCTCCATCTGCTCGGTGAGATCGGTACCGGTCAGGTCACGATCTTCGAGAGGATCGCCGACCACATCGAACAACAGGTCTCGTGCCTGTCCGGTGTTGGTCATCGCCCAGAAAGGCACGGCGTCACCTGGTTCGAAGGGTTGCCGAATCACCGGGACCGACGAACCAGGCATGTAGTCGAGTGTCGCACGATGGTCGGGCTTCGGCAGTCGAACGTTCGGTAGGGCGTGAATGGGCATGGTCGACCACCGGTTCGACCACATCGACAACGGTCGATTGTCGTTGCGAGGAGCCCGCACGTACTTGAACTGATCGTGGACGATCTGAACGGCCCGTCCCCACACGCCCGTCAGTACGTAGTCGCGCACCGCAGAGGAGTCTCCACTGACAAGTGGAACGAGCGAGTGTCCGTGGGTCCGATGATCGACCGACACTCCGAAGATGTCGCAGAGCGTCGCGAAGATGTCGACAGTCGTCGTGAGAGCGGAGTTGGTGCGGGCGGCGACACCGGGCCAGGCCATCATCAAAGGAATGTGGCCGAGCGGTTCGTACACCGGAACTCCCGGTTTGCCGAACACGTCCTTCTCTCCGAGGTAGTGGCCGTGGTCGGTACACACGATCACCGCGGTGTCATCCCACAGACCACGACGATCGATCGCGTCGAGCAGTCGGCCGAACTGGTGGTCGATGAACGACAACTTGGCTCCGTAGTTGGCGCGAAGGTGTCGAGCCGTCCGAGCGTCGAGCTTCCCCGAGGCCACGGCATCGGCCAGGTACGGAGGCCAGATCACCTTCGGGCCTTCCCACTCGGGGTCGTACATCGACATCCATGGCTCGGGAACATCGAACGGCTCGTGAGGATCGAACTCGTCGACGAACAACATGAATCGTCGATCGGTCGGTGCTTCGTGTTCGATCCACCGTGCGGCGTGTGACATCGTGCGTGCCCCGGGGAAGTCGTCTTCGGTCTTGAACCAGGTGCGTGTCGTGTCGTAGTGGCGAGCCACCCACGATTCGTCAGCCGGAACTGCCGGTGCCCCGACCCACGAGGGATCGGGAGCGGTGCGCCACGGATCATCCTCGTGTCCTCGCACGTAGTCCCATGCGGTGAAGTCGGTGTGGTAGTTCTCGCCGCCGGTCTCGAACAGATGTGGGTGATCGGACACCAGCATCGTGGTGACACCCGCTTGTTGGAGATGACGAGTGATCGGGTCCTCCCACAACTCGATCGAACCCCACGGACGCCAGAGGAAATCCCACGACCCGCAGAGGATGTCGTGACGCGCCGGCATGCATGGCAACGATCCGGTGTAGTGGCGGTCGAACCTCACTGCTCGCCGTGCAAATCGGTCGAGGTTCGGAGTGTCGAATTCAGTGCTGCCGTACGCACCGATCATGTGGCGATTCAGGCTGTCGAGGAGAACGACGACGACGTTCTTCGGCGTTGCGATGTCCCCCACGCCGAGCACCCTAGGTGACCGCGTGAGTCGACTGGAGTGGCGACCTCTTCAACGAAAGTCGAGAGTCACCAGCGACAGGTGGTGCGTGCTCCCATGCGCTTGAGCACGATGGATGCGGGACAGGCGCGAACGGTGACGTAGAGCCACTGGTTCACTCCGACGAATGCGGTCAGAACGAGAAACCACGGACTGACGACCACGGCGAGCAACGCCGACAGGAGAGTCATGGTGCCTGCCATGGCGAAGAGGATTCGCTCGAGCGGCCAGGACGACGCAGTTTCAACGACGCTTGGTGAGTTCATAGGCTTACCCTACATACCCCCAGGGGTATCAGGCAACCCTTCGACGAAACTTTCTTCTCAGAAGACGGTGTAACCGCCGTCGACGGTCACTTCCTGACCGGTGTGATACGTCAGCGCCGGATCGGCGAGGAATGCGCCGACTTCACGGAACTCGGCGGCGTCGGCCCAGCGGCGCACGGGAGTTCGGCGGATGGTCACATCGCGGAACTTGTCGTTGGCGTAGGCGGGTCCGGCCATCTCGGTGATCGTCCAACCCGGAATGAGTGAGTTCACCCGAATGCCGTGACGGGCCAGACCAACGGCAAGTGCGCGCATGAGTCCGTTCAGCGCCGTCTTCGACGTTCCGTACGCTTCGTTGCCTGCGGCGCCGTGAATCGCCGATGTCGACGACACGAGAACGAGCGAGCCGCCGGTTCCTTGTCGGACGAGATGTCGCGCTGCTTCGCGGACCGTCACGAATACTCCGTCGAGATTGGTGGCCATGACCTCGCGCCATTGATCGAGTGTCAAGTCGAGGAACGGGACACCGTGTCCTGACCGCCCTGCATTGGCGAAGCACCCATCGAGTCGACCGAAGTCGGCCACGGTGCGGTTCATCGATTCGATCACTTGTTGCTCGTCGGATACATCGCATTCGTATCCACGAGCGGCGACACCGTGACCCTTGAGAATGTCGACTGCTTCGGCATTGCGGTCGGCCCGCCGACCCCACACCGCGACCGATCCGCCGACCGCGGCGATTCCCTCGGCCATCCCGAGACCGATGCCCGAGTTGCCGCCGGTCACCACGAACACCTTGCCGGTCAGATCGGTGCGTCCGCTCGGATTGGAATGACTGGTCATGCTGTCACCGTAGAACATCCACTTGGTCGTGTTCCGAGCCGGATCACTAGCCTCACCTCGTCACTCGACGACACTCAACGACCAGCGGAGGAACACATGAAGATCGCCGATTTGTTCTCGGTTCAGGGCAAGGTCGTCCTGGTGACCGGAGGGTCTCGTGGTATCGGCGAAATGATCGCCGGCGGGTTCCTGGCCAATGGAGCCAAGGTGTACATCTCGTCGCGCAAAGCCGATGTGTGCAACGAAACCGCCAAGCGCCTGTCCGACACCTTCGGTGGTGAATGCATTTCGTTGCCGGCCAACTTGGCCGACATGGCGGGTATCGACGGCTTGGTGAAAGCGCTGAGTGAGCGCGAGAACCATCTCGACATCCTCATCAACAACGCAGGTGTGTCGTGGGGAGCGCCACTCGACGAGTTCCCCGAGGTCGGCTGGGACAAGGTGTTCGACACCAACGTCAAGGGCGTCTTCTTCCTCACCCAGAAATTGCTGCCGTTGCTCGAGGCTCGCGCCACCAACGACGACCCGTCGCGTGTCGTGAACATCGGATCGATCGATGGCATTCGCACACCCATCTTCGACACTCATTCGTATGGTCCGTCGAAGGCCGCTCTTCATTCGTTGACCCGTCAGATGGGATCAAAGCTGGTGAAGCGCAACATCATCATGAATGCCATCGCCCCAGGACCGTTCCCCACGTGGATGCTCAGTACTGGAGTGGGCACGGGCGGCGACGTCGACAACACCGACTGGAGCGTGGTGGCTCGTGGCAATCCGCGCAAACGAGTCGGCACTCCCGAAGACATCGCCGGCCTGGCCATCTTCTTGTGCTCGCGTGCTGGGGCGTACACCGTCGGCGAAGTGATCGCCTGTGACGGCGGCCAGGTCAACAGCTGATCAGATCCGCTCGAGGGCCGCGCCGTCGAATAGCGGCGTGAGTTCTTCGGCCGCGATCAATTCGTCGATGTCGAGGGTGGATGGCGCGGTGATCGTTCGCTGAGCTGCGTCCAGGATGTGCGGCAGAAGTGTCGCGTCACTCGACGTGTTCAGGAAGAGATCGTCGTTCGACAGCACGAAACGAACGGCCGTCGCGATCGATGCTGGTTCGGTGATCGGCTCGTACCAACTGCGATGACCGGACGGACCATCGACCCAGCGGCGACGGGCGATCGACTTGATGGTCTGCATCGCGACACCACGGGTTCCACAGATTTCGCGGAGATTCATGACGTCGCGTTGGTACTCGGGAATGCGTATCAGACTCGGATTGAAGGGAAACAGAACTGAATCGAACGCGAACCGTTCGAGACTGCGTACGTGCATCGACGGAATACGAAGTCCGTGGCCCGTGACTCCGATATGACGTACCAGCCCTTCGTCGCGAGCACGGATCAACGCAGACAGGGCACCACCATCCGACATGGCCAGGTTCCACTCGTCGTCTTCCACCAGGTTGTGCATCTGGATCAGGTCGATGGAATCGACACCCATACGTTGGAGCGACGACTCGAGTTGTCGACGCGCTCCGTCGGCCGTGCGCTTCTCGGTCTTGGTCGCGAGGAAGACCTCCGATCGGTGCAGGCGAAGCCACGGTGCGAGCCGCTCTTCCGACGCTCCGTACGACGCTGCGGTGTCGATGTGATTCACACCAGCGGCGAACGCGAGATCGAGAGTCGTGATCGCGCGACTCTCGCTCATACCGCCGAGGGCGGCCGCGCCGAAGATGACTCGTGACGACTGGTGGCCGGTTCGCCCGAAGGGCGCGGTGATCAGCATGAGGCGACCGTAGTGCCCCGGAAGTAGGGTCGGATCCGGGAGGACAGATGATGACCACCAACCACTTCGATGTCCTGATCGTGGGAGCCGGAATCTCCGGCATCGGTTCGGCGTATCACTTGAAGACGTTGTGCCCCGATCGCTCGTTCGCCATTCTCGAAGGCCGGCCCGATATCGGCGGCACGTGGGACCTCTTCCGCTATCCGGGTGTTCGATCCGACAGCGACATGCACACGCTCGGCTACAGCTTCAAGCCTTGGACCGACGCCAAGGCGATCGCCGATGGTCCATCGATCATGAAGTACCTGCGAGCAACCGTGCAGGAATTCGGAATCGCGCCGCACATCAAGTTCAACCACTTGGTCTCGCGGGCCGAATGGAACTCCGAGACCGCCACCTGGACGCTCACGGCGAAGCGCACCGACACCGGTGAGACAATCACGTATTCGTGCAACTTCCTGCACATGTGCTCGGGCTACTACTCGTACAAAGAGGGGTACACCCCCGAATTCCCGGGCCGTGATCGATTCCGGGGCACGATCATCCATCCGCAGAAGTGGCCCGAGAACTTCGACTACTCGGGCAAGCGAGTGGTGGTCATCGGTTCGGGTGCCACTGCGATGACCGTGGTTCCAGCGATGGCCGACGAAGCCGCGCACGTGACAATGCTTCAGCGTTCGCCCACGTACGTCGTCGCTCGTCCCGATGTCGATCGCGTCGCCGAGGCGCTGCGCAAGGTGTTTCCCGAGAAAGTTGCCTACGCCATCACCCGCAAGAAGAACACGGTGTTGCAGGGTTTCTTCTACGGACGTACCCGCACCCAGCCCGACAAGGTGAAGGCCACACTCCTCGCCGGTGTCCGTCAGGCACTCGGCCCCAATTTCGACGTCGACAAGCACTTCACGCCGTCCTACAACCCGTGGGATCAGCGCATGTGCCTTCTCACCAACGGCGATCTCTTCAAGTCGATCAATGCCGGCCGTGCTTCGGTCGTGACCGATCACATCGACACGTTCACCGAAACCGGCATTCGCCTGAAGTCGGGTGACGAACTCGAAGCCGATGTGATCGTGACCGCGACCGGACTCAACCTGGTCACTCTCGGCGAGATGACGTTCGAGGTCGATGGCGAAGTCGTCGACTTCGCTCAGACCTGGACCTATCGAGGTGTCGCGTACTCCGACGTTCCGAACTTGGTCTCGACTTTCGGATACATCAATGCGTCGTGGACATTGCGGGCCGACTTGGTGAGCACCTTCGTGTGTCGTCTTCTCAATCACATGCGTGACACCAAGACCGTTCAGGTCACTCCACGACTTCGAGCGACCGATCGCAACATGACGCCCCGCCCGTGGATCGAACAGTTCTCGGCTGGTTACATGCAACGCACGATGGATCAGATGCCCAAACAGGGCGATCGCGAACCGTGGGTCAACCCGCAGTCGTTCAAGATCGAACGCAAGACCATCGGCAAGGGACGCCTTGACGACGGAGTGCTTCAGTTCACGCGGCCGCGGGTTCGCGAGTCGGTGTCGGCGGGCGAGTAGCCGGCTGCCAACCGGGTCGACCGAACACGAACTTGGCCCGGTCAGGCCAGTTGTCGGCCGACGCCACGTCGCGGCCGATATCGATCATCTCGTGATACGCGACCTTCACGGGGTTGTAGAAGTCGATGTTCTTCGTGAGTCCGTAGCGAACGCGTCGGACCTCGGGCGCGAACGTCTTGAAGATCTTGTCCCAGACGATCAGGATGCCGCCGTAGTTCTTGTCGATGTATTGCTGGTTGGCTCCGTGGTGAACCCGATGATGGGACGGAGTGTTGAAGACCTTCTCGATCGGCTCGGGTAGACGGTCGATCGCTTCGGTGTGAATCCAGTACTGGTAGAGCAAGTTGAGTTGCGAAGCCTTGGCCGTGGCCTTCAACGGGAAGCCGAGCAGCGGCATCGGCCAATACACCCACGACATCAGCCAGAACGACCATGGCTGTCGAAGCGCGGTCGACAAGTTGTAGCGACGCCCGGAGTGATGCGCGATGTGGTTGCCCCAGAACAATCGAACCTCGTGCATCCACCGGTGGTTCCAGTAGTAGAGGAAGTCCCACACGACCATCGCCTTGAGCAGCGAGAAGCGGCCACCACCGATGTTGGACACACGACGAGTGAACAGTCGGCGATTGATGCGGCCGAGCACACCCTGCAGTGCGAAGCCAATGACGACATTGCCGACCAGCAGTCCGAGGCTCGATGCAGTGTCCTTCTTCTCGTAGCCGAGTGGGACGAGCGGATCGGGTGTCGGCGAGCCATTGTCGGCCGGAATGGGTGCGTTCATCGGCTCGAGTTCGCGACGCGGCTTCTTTTTCAGCGTGCGGTGTTCGGCGACCATGGTGGCGACGAAGATCGGCAATGTGAGTCGGTCGATCAGATCGACTTGTGAGAGCACGGACTTCTTGGCCACGTCGGCAGGTTAATTCAGTGGTCAGGCGACATGATCAGCGCACGGTCGACCAGGCGGTCGATGCGCTGTTGGATGAGATCCTCGAGAACGGTCTCATCAGTCGTCGGCTCGTCGTTCACCTCGACGACCACGAGTCCGGCATCGATGTCGCGTCGGGCGGCTGCGGTGAGGCCGAGTCGATCCCGGGTGCCGTCCATCGCCACCAACAGCGATCGTTCGAGATCGTCGAGAGTGACTTCCTCGTGACGAAGGTTGGTGACCACCGATGAAGGCTGAGCAGCCTGAGCGCGAGCGACGGCGAACCCGACGGGTCGGTCGGGTAACTCCTCGGCGAACGGCCGCTTCCAAGTTCCGACCAGAAGACGACCTTCGAGGAAACCGTCTCGTACCCACGCAAGCACTCGATCGGCACAGTCGGAGCCGACCTGGTTGGCGACGAGATCGATCAACTCGGCGACGGGTAGTCCGTGGCGGCCGGCCCGGGCAACGTGCCACGGCGCGAGAACCGCTACGGGGTCACCCGATGTGACTTGGAAGTTCCCGTCGTCCCCGATCGACACTTCGATACCGTCGTCCAGATCGAGTTCGACGTCACCGTCGTCGTTGACGACCAAGTTCGCAACGATCACCGACGTGAAGCGATCAGGATCGAAGTCGTACGACACGGGCGAACCTCTTCGCACCAATAGCGAACGGCGAAAATGTCGCAAGGTCAAGAGGTCGAGTAGTTGTTGCGACTCCACGTGAGCGGCTTGCTGATCGGCGTTGCGGGCTCGCTCACGAACGATTCGCGCACCCGCTTCGCCCAGTTGCTCGGGGACGACGCTGAGAATTTCGGCATCGGTCACGTAGTCGAGCCCGACGTCATTCGCGGCCTTCACGAAATCGCTGAAGTAGCAAGGAACGTTGTCGTCGACGAGGTGCTCGAAATAGAGGTACCGGTCGGACAGTCGCGAGAGCAGTGTCAACTCGCTGTCGAGCCAGGTCTTCAGTGGAAGTGTGTCGGGAACGCGCTCGCCGAGAAGTTCCATGAACGAACGCGCCGAATCGATTCGTGCCCGTGGGTCACCCGGGGGTACCTCGAGAGCGAACATCGAGCGGAGCATGCCCCGAGCGTGCCAACCGGGATACGTGTTGTAACTCACGTAGGCGATGCCGTGTTCGTCGAGATGTCGAGCACACACGTCGAGGATCGCCCGACGCGCGTCCTCGGGAACCCACGAGTACACACCGTGGCAGATGATGTAGTCGAACGCACCCCACTCGGCAGGCACGTCCCGGACATCCATCGCTTCGAAGCGAACGTTGGTGAGCTGAAGATGGGAGGCGAACTCGCGAGCGGCGTCGATCTGTGATGGCGCCAAGTCGATTCCGACGAACTCGGCGCCGGGAAGCAGAGATGCGAGAGGAATCAGGTGACCACCGCGCGCACACCCGATCTCGAGCACGCGACACGTGTCCACCGGACGGCTCGCAATTCCGGACAACACCCCGAGGGTGTGCAGCCAACCGGGGTGCGCCATCCAGAACGGCAGGTTCTCGTACTGCAGCGTGTCGTAGGCGCGGTCGGCGCTGTTCATGAGAGCGAGGTGAGTGGTTTGGCCAGTTTGATGGAAGCGGTGGTGTCAGGAGCAGCCAACGCCTTCATCGCGACGTCGAAGTCGGGGAGAGCGAAGACCTCGCCACCATCGGTGATCATGATGAACCGATCGAGTGTTTCGAGAAACGTGCGATCGTGACTCACAGCGACGACAGTTCCCTCGAACCCGTCGAGAGCGAGTTCGAGCGCTTCTGACGATTCGATGTCGAGATTGTCGGTGGGTTCGTCGAGCAACAGAACGTTGTGGCCATCCAGTTCGAGACACAGGATCTCGAGGCGGGCCTTCTGTCCGCCCGAGAGAGTCGGAAATTCCTGGCGCGCGTTGGCGTGGAGACCGTAGCGGGCCAGAGCGCGCATCGACTTCTCTTCGTCCACCAGACGATCACGCACGATGTCGAGTGCGGTGCGGTTGGCGAACTCGGGTCGGTTGTTGACCTGCGTGAACATCCCGACCGACGTACGAGGTCCGAAGCCCACGGTCCCTTCCGTGGGTTGACCCTTGCCGGCGAGAACGTCGAGCAAGTGGGTCTTGCCCGTTCCGTTCGGACCGATCAGGCCCACGCGCTCGCCGTGATGAATCTCCTCCGAGAACGGGAGGAACAATCCGTCGATCGCAACATCGTCGAGTTTGGCCACGCGGCGAGCGGCGTCGGCGCCACGCAAGCGAACGTGGATCTTCTGGTCGGGTACGGGAGGCGGTGGCGGACCGGCGGCCACGAACTTCTCCCAACGCGTTTCGGCGGCGTTCGCTTTGGTCGCGTTCTTGAAGTTCTGCGCAGCTCGCTGCTTCATGATCTTCATGTGATGGAACAGACGACGTTCTTCGTCGTTCCACCGCTTCAGCTCGTCACCGAGCTGCTCTTGTCGTTTGGCCCGCGCCTCGGGGAAAGTCGTGTACGAGCCGCCGTGCACCCACGCGCCCGAGCCCTCGATCACGACGATCTTGTTGGCCACGCGTTCGAGGAGTCGGCGATCGTGGCTCACCATGAGAATTGTCGACTTGGTCTCGAGGATTCGGTCCTCGAGCCATCCGCGCGTCGGAATGTCGAGATAGTTGTCGGGCTCGTCGAGGAGCAGAACGTCGGAACCCGACGTGAGCAGCAAGTCGAGGACGAGTCGCTTGCGCTCGCCACCGGAGAGTTCGGACACCAAGCGCCGCGAGAAGTCGTCGATCTTGGTCTTCACGCTGCGATCCGCAGCCGCGTGCCACTTGGTCTCGAGTTCGTAGCCGCCGAGATCACCCCAGTCGGCCAATGCCTCGGCGTACTCCATACCGTCGTCGTTCCCGAGGTTGCGCTCGGCCGCCGCGAGGCGACGACCAGCCTGCCGAAGTTGGGTCGGTGCGACTTCGATGAGCATGTCGCGTAGCGAGTCGGTCGGTCGTGACATGCCGACGTCCTGGGTCATCGACAGCATCGTGCCGAGAACGTTGAACTCGCCCTCGTCGGCTTCGATCACCCCGGAAAGGATCCGCAGAATCGTGCTCTTGCCGACTCCGTTTGCGCCGACCAGCGCCGCGTGCTCGCCTGGTGCCACACCGAACGAGACGTCGAAGAAGAGTTGGTCGCCGCCGGGTGGTGCGTATGCGAGTTCGGAGACCGTGATGCTCACGCGGTCATTCTCGCGCCGCGGTGACCGAAACGGTCACGACACGTAGAGCCGAACCTGATCACTTTCGAAGCCACTGGCGAGAATCTCCAGACGACCGTCGTTGTTGAGATCGACCACCATCATCGAGCCAGCCTGTGCGTAGCCGGTCTGCAGCACGCGGGTGTTGAAAGCCGACGGTCCGGTCTGCTCGAGAATGAAGAGCCGGTCGTCGCCGTCACCGGAGACGGTGAGATCGACGTCGCCATCGGCGTCGATGTCACCCCAGCCGAACACTCCGGGTGCAGCTTGGAACGCAGTGCCCACGCTCGGGCGCGACACGATGCCGGTGCTCAGGAGTCGAACCGACCACTCGGCACGCGGATCGGCTCCGGGTGTCAATCGATAGACGCCCGACTCCACCTGACCCGGTCGGGTGGTGTTGGTGTGGTTCGACGCGATCCAACCGAATGTTCCGGGTCCATCGAGATCGGGGACGAGCGACACCTGGATCACCTTGCCGATGGATGAGGTGATCACGTGCTTCTGCCACGTCGGCAGACCATCGGCGCCAGCCGGCAGTTGTTCGAACCAGATGGCGCTCTCGGGTGTGAGGAAGTACTGACCCGACACGATGTCGATGTCACCATCGCCGTCCACGTCGGCCGCCACCGGCAACGAGCCACCACCCTGACCGACCGGATGGGCAGTGGTGTCGAACCCATCGGCGGTTCCGCGGAACCACACCGTGTTCGCATCGGTCGACGTCTCACCGATCGCGACGATGTCGAGCACACCGTCGCCGTCGATGTCGGCCACGGCGGGACGGTGGTAGAACTCGGTCGCGCCCTTGGCCACGAGGTCGGTTGTCTCGAACTTCGCCATACCGCCTTCGACCCCGACGTTCTCCCAGACGACGAGCGCACCGCACGGACCGATCGTGCCGATGGAGGCACACACGAAGAATCCGATGCCGCCGATGATGTCGGTGTCGCCGTCACCATCGAGGTCACCGACCCATGGTTGATTGAAGAAGTAGTAACCGTCGTCCGTTGTCACGACGTCGTCGCGCACGAAGTTGGTGGGGCCGCCGGTTTGGTACAGCACCGCCAGCGTGCTGGTCCCGACCGTTACGTTCTTCATGTCGATGTCGCCGAAACCGTTGACGAGAATTTCGAGAATGCCATCGCCGTTGAAGTCGGCGGCCGCGGCTCCGGCGGCACCTCCGAATCCGTCGACGAGTGTGTGGTAACTGAACGCGGCATCGTCGGCTGCGGCGCCCACCTCGATCGCCCCGGTGGCGAACGGCGGAAGTGTCGTGGTGGGCGCTTCCGTGACCGGAGCCTCGGTTGCGGGCGGGGCCGAGGATGCTGAAGTCGATTCAGCCGGGGCCGATTCCGAGTCGCTACCTCCACAGGCGACGACGGCCAACAACGAAACGAGTGATGACACGACACCGAGCCGCTTGAACGACATGTTCCCCTCCAACAGTCGGACTTTTCGTCGACTCTAGTCGGTCGGGTACGTCGACGGTTTCGGGTGGTCAGTGAGTGACTTTCACCAACAGCTTTCCGCGGTGACCGCCGCTCATCAAGATGTCGAGTGCACGCGGGAACGATTCGATACCGGCCTCCACGTGCTCGGGCATCACGAGATCGCCGCGGCTCAGCCACTGCGTCAACTGTGCTTCGGCAGCGGCGTAGGCGTGTTCGAAGTGGAAGACCGCGAAACCCTCCATGACCGCTTGACGCTCGGCAAGTTTGAGATAGTTCCGTGGTCCGCGGACGTTCTTCATGTCGTCGTATTGCGAGATCGCGCCACAGATCACGATGCGTGAACCACGATGAATGTTCATGAGAACGGCGTCGAGGACGTCACCGCCCACGTTGTCGAAGAAGACGTCGACTCCATTGGGAAGAAGATCGCGGAGTCGCGCTTCCACATCGTCGTTGCGGTAGTCGATGGCAGCGTCATAGCCGAGTTCATCGACGAGGAAGCGGCACTTCTCGGGTCCGCCGGCGATGCCGATGACCGGTGACGCTCCGAGCAGGCGAGCGATCTGGCCGGCGACCGAACCAACGGCACCTGCAGCAGCCGACACCACGACTGATTGTCCTGCGCTCACGTGACCGACTTCGGTGAGTCCGACGTACGCGGTGAGGCCGGTGGTGAGTCCGAGGGCACCGAGCCAGGCCCGCGGCGGTACGACCGACGTATCGAGGCGACGCATCATGAACCCGGGCATGGTGGCGAAGGTTTGCGAACACAACGGTCCGAAGACCCAGTCACCGACGGCGAGACCGTCGAATCGCGATTCGATCACTTGGCCGACTCCGAGCGCCGGGATCACTCCGCCGATCTGGGCGCCCTGATGGAAGCTCTCCTCTTCGAGAGTCGTGCGAATGAACGCATCGATGCCGAGGTGATCGACGGCCACGACGACCTGCCCATCGTCGGGTGCGAGCGCGTCGTCGTCGAGAAATGTGAAGTCGGATGGTTGCGGTCGACCCTGAGGTCGCCGAGCCAGAACGATGCGAGGGTTCGATCGATTGCTTCCCACGATGTCAGAGGCCTCCGTCGATTCCGATGATCTGACCTGTGACCCAACTCGAGGCCGGTGACACGAGATACAACGCGGCCAATCCCAGGTCTTCGGGTGTTCCGAGACGACGCATCGGCAGACGAAGGATTTTCTCCAGTCGTGGAAGATCACCCTCTTCGAGACGCATCGCCTTCATCATGATCTCGGTGGGTACGGCACCCGGCATGATGCAGTTCACGCGAATGCGCGGTCCGAGTTCTTTGGCGTAGGTCATCGTGAGCGAGTTGACGGCGGCCTTCGCGGCGGCGTAATGACCGCTCCCCATCACCGTGGAGACGGCGGCCTTCGACGAGATGTTCACGATTCGTCCGCCGTCGCGCATCATTCGCGCCGCGGTGTTGGTGCACACCCAGATGGACGTGAGGTTCAGGCGCATGGTGGCGTCCCACTCCTCACGAGGCAGATCGACGAGCGGTGTCTGGATCGGCGACCCACCTGCGTTGTTGATGAGAATGTCGAGCGACCCGAACTCGTCGATCGCCCGCCGGCAGAGCGACTTCACGGCGTCGTCGTCGGTGACATCGGTGGGTACGGCGATGGCGCGGCCACCACTCGCTCTGATGTCACTCGCGACCCGCTCCACTTCGTCGGCTCGTCGGGCTGCGCAGACCACGGCGGCTCCGGCCCGGGCCAGGGCGTGAGCGATTCCTTCGCCGATGCCTCGGCCGGCTCCGGTCACGATCGCTACGTCGTCGCCCAGATCGAACATGCGTCGCACGTTCTCGTTCACGATGTCCCCCTTCGTGCTCCCGAAGGAGCGTCCCGCGAGGGAAGTTACCACGGGTAAGAAACTGCTCGAACCCGTCTTCGAGGGGTCGGGCGTTGGGCCAGAATGACGTCGTGACTCGTCCGCTCACCCGTCGCCCCGGCCGTCCGCCGGGCGGCCAGCTCGATGTGAGTCGCGACGTGGTCCTCGATGCGGCCGAGCGTGTGATCGCCCGCGACGGCTCCACTGCCTCCATCGATGCCATCGCGGCTGAAGCCGGGGTGACCAAGCCGATCGTCTACGACCGGGTCGGGTCGCGGGCCGATGTGGCCACCGCACTGGCCGAGCGGCTGTCCGAACGCATGGCCGTGGCCGCCCGCGCGGCTCTCGACGGTCGCGGATTCACCCGGTCGAGCCTGGCCTCGTTCATCGAAGCCAACCTGCGCACAGTGGTCGACCACCGCGACCTGTTCCTGTATGTCACGGGTGGATCGACCGATCAAACCTCGCTCGGCCGTCTCGTGCTGGCCGAACAATCGGTCACCCCTCTGTCCGCAGCCCTGAAGAACTGGCGTCAACGAGCCGGCCTCGACCCCTCGGTGTCCGACTCGTGGGCCTACGGAATGGTCGGGATGCTGCAGATGGCCTCCTTGTGGGTGATCGGCTCGTCCACGGCCGACCCGCGGGTGGTCGCTGACCAGTTGGCCGAACTTCTGTGGTTCGGCCTGGTCGGAGAGCGCCGAACAGACTGATCGTCCAATAATTACGACCCGTAGATACGGGGGTGTGTCGGCTGTTACAGTCCCGACGAGGGGGAGGAGAACATGGGTTCTCAGGACAGTTACGAAGATCTGACCGAGTGCGCATTGACGCCCGAGCTCGAGAAGAAGCTCGTCGAGTCACATGGCGAATGCGTGTTCATGTGGGCCAACAGCAAAGGCGAGCCGTTCGGCGTCGTCATGTCGTACATGCCCAAGGATGGCAAGTTGTGGCTCACAGCGGCCGCCACGCGTAAGCGCATTCCCGCCCTCCGTCGCAATCCGCGTTCGGCGATCTGCATCAACAGCACGGGCGGAAAGATGGGTGGTGGCAAGACCGTCACCTACAAGGGCAACACCTTCATTCACGAAGATCGCGCCACCAAGGACTGGTTCTACCCCGAGTTCTCGCGACGTCTGCGCCCCGACAACGAAGCGGCCGCGCTCGCATTTCAGAAGTTCCTCGATTCTCCACACCGCGTGATCATGGAGTTCGTACCCGATTACACGTTGAGTTTCGACGCCGCCCTGATGTGGGCACGTTCGCCAGAAGTCGTCCAGTAACCGAAACCCCAGTATCGAAGACCTCAGGAGATCCTCATGTCGTTGACCGAAGAAGTTCCCGCCCATCTCCAAGGCAACGGGCGCCCCGTTTTCGAGGAGCGCTCGCTCACCGATCTGAAAGTGGTCGGTTCGATCCCGGCCGAACTCGACGGTCGCTATCTCCGCAACGGCGCCAATCCGATCACCGGTATGAGCGATCACCCGTTCTTCGGTGACGGCATGATCCATGGTGTTCGTCTTCGCGATGGCAAGGCGCAGTGGTACCGCAACCGTTACGTACAGACGCCGTTCATCAAGGATCCGTCCATCGACATCCTCGACCCGAACGTCACTCTCGACATGCGTTGCTCGAAGGCGAATACGCACATCGTGGGTCACGCCGGCAAGATTCTCGCGCTCGAAGAGGGTCACTTCCCGTACGTGCTCGACGGTGACCTCAACACCGTGGGTGCCACCGATTATCAGGGTGTGCTGAAGGGTCCGTTCACCGCGCACCCCAAGATCTGCCCGACCACGGGTGAGATGCTCGCGTTCGGCTATGCGCCGCTTCCTCCGTACCTCACGTACCTGCGCGTGTCGGCCACCGGCGAATTGGTCCAAGTCGAGCCGATCACCGTCACCGGACCCACGATGATGCACGACTTCAACATCACCGAGAACTACGTGATCTTCATGGATCTCCCGGCGGTGTTCAATCTCGATCTCGCGCTCGAGGGCAAGATGCCCATCGAGTGGAGCGACACCTACCCGGCGCGCCTCGGTGTGATGCCGCGTAACGGCAACGACGCACAGGTGAAGTGGTACGACGTCAACCCGTGCTACGTGTTCCACCCGATGAACAGTTACGAAGACGGCGACAAGATCGTTCTCGATGTCGCTCGCTTCGAGCACATCTGGAAGGCCGATGCGATGGACTTCCCGCCGCCGCTCCTGTGGCGTTGGGTCATCGACACGCGCACCGGCAAGGTCACCGAAGAGCAGATCGACGATCGCTCGGGTGAGTTCCCGCGTGTGAACGACGCTGTGATCGGCAAGAAGCACCGCTTCGGCTACGAAATGTCGATGGGCAACGCCGGCTTCGGAGAAGTCGACGCGGGCGCCATCTTGAAGTACGACCGCCAGACCGGCTCGCGTACTTCCATCGAACTGGGCAAGGGACGGGTCTCGGGGGAGGCCGTGTTCGTTGCGTCGGCAGCAGCCAAGTCGGAAGACGACGGTTATTTGATGACCTACGTCTACGACGCTGCGTCCGACACCAGTGAGTTCGTGATCTTCGACGCGCTCACCATGGCCGCCGATCCGATCGCGACCGTCCAACTGCCTCGGGTGCCGTTCGGCTTCCACGGCAGTTGGGTCCCGGCCTCCGTGGCCAACTGAATCCGGCCGCACACGCGGCTCACAACTGAGGGGGAAACATGAAGAGATCCACGACAGTGGGCTCGCGGGGGTCGCGACTCGTTGCCGCGCTCATGGCGGGCAGCTTGATCATCGCCGCGTGCGGTGGTGACGATGATGGTGGCGGTTCCGAACCGGCCGCCACCGAAGCACCGGCCGATTCGATGGCACCGGCTGATTCGATGGCACCAGCCGATTCGTCGGCACCAGCCGATGTGGCGGGTCCGCCGACCGGTCCCGAAATGATCGTCGGCATGGTGAACACCGAAGGCACTCCGGGCCTCGACTTCCCGGACATGCGTCGTTTCGCCGAAGCCGCGTTCGAGTACCTGAACACCTCGGGTGGATTCGGCAATCGTCCGGTGAAGTTCGAGTCGTGCGTCGCCAAGGGCTCGCCCGAGACCTCGCAGGCCTGTGCGCAAGAACTCGTGGGCAAGGGTGTCGAACTCGTACTCGTGGGCCTCGACTTGTTCCCCGATTACAAGACCTACGAAGCAGCTGGAGTCCCGGTGATCGGCATCCTGCCGATTCTTCCCGGTGACTACACCGCCAACGCTCTGTACCTCTCGGGTGGAACCGCCACGTCGGTGGGTCAGATGGCAACCGTCGCCAAGGAGAAGTTCAACGCAGCGTCGGTGGGCATCGTGAGCGCCGACAACGCGGGTGCCAACCAGGTGGCGGCTGGCCTCGAAGCCGCGCTCACCAAGGCTGGCATCACCTTCAAGACCGTGAAGGGTGGCGACAACGAAACCGACGCGGGTTATCAGGGCCTGATGCGTGAAGCATCGAAGGACAACCCCGATCTGTTGATCTCGCTGTATTCGGATGCGGGCTGCATCGGAACCATGCGCGGCTACGCCACACTCGGTCTCGACATCCCGGTTCTCACCACCGGCATTTGCTCGGACGAAGACGTGATCAGCGTCGTTGGCGACGAGGCCACGAACTGGCACTTCCAGGGCGTCGCCCAGGACCGTGACACTCCCGAGCGTGCCGAACTCCGTCGTGTACTCGCTCCGGTCATCGGCGTTCCCGAAGACGAAGTGAAGTCGAGTGGTCTGGGTCTCGGTGGCCTCGGTTACATCCTCGTCATGTCGCTGCGTGATTACGCGAATCAGATGGTGGCGGCCGGAACCGAGATGACGGGTCCGAACCTGTTCGACTTCTTGAAGACCTCGACTGGTCTCTTCGTCTTCGGAGGCGAGACGCCGGTCGAGTGCGGAGCCGTTCCGGCGTACAGCTCGGTCTGCGCCTTCATTTCGCCGTGGTCGTACTACGCCGGTGACGGTGTGGTCGCCCCGATGGAGGACCCGTTCTACCTCGTCGACAGCAAGAAGTACTTGCCCTGATCGGCATCAGCCACTGCCGAGCGACATCGAAGGGATGCATTCACCATGACTGACTATCTCTTCTATCTGTTGCTCGGCAGTGGCGCCGGGGCGATCATCGCCACCTTCGGCCTCGGCCTGGTCGTCACGTATCAGGGCTCCGGCGTCGTGAACTTCGCGTACGGCGCAGTGGCGATGTGGAGCGCGTACACGTACGCCGAATTGCGCAACGGCGCCTACATCTTCCCGATTCCTGGACTTCCCGATCGCTATCACTTCGGTGAGGACGTCGGCTATCGCTGGGCGATGATCCTCGCGCTTCTCACCGCAGTGCTCATGAGCCTGTTGCTCTATGCATTGGTGTTCAAACCATTACGAAAAGCGCCCGCGTTGGCGAACGTGGTGGCCAGTATCGGCCTCATCATCGTCTTCATCAGCCTCATCGAGCGTCGATTCGAAGACATGACCGCCATTCGCGTGACGCCGATCCTGCCGCGTGAGCCCGTCACGATCACGGGTGACCTCACCATTCCCCGCGATGGCTTGTGGTTGGCCTTCATCGCTCTCGTCCTCACGGCCGCGTTGTGGGCGGCCGGGAAGTTCTTGCGGGTCGGCTTGGCCACCAAGGCGGCCGCCGAGAACGAAAAGGGTGCAGTCCTCCTCGGATACTCGCCCGACTTCCTCGCCGGTCTCGGTGGTGTCGTGGCCTCGGTCGTCGGAGCCATCGTCGCCATCCTCGCTTCTCCGATGATCCAGTTGAACCCGAGCATCTTCACGTTCGGTTTTCTCATTCCGGCGCTCGGTGCCGCTCTCATCGGACGCTTCCGTTTGTTCTGGCCCACGCTCATCACCGGTCTGCTCATCGGCATGGTGCAGTCGATGTTCACCAAACTCCAGAACGACGTGAGTTGGTGGCCCGAGTACGGCGCTCGTGAGGGCTTGCCGTTCCTGATCATCATCGTCACCATGGTGGTGCTCGGTGAGCGGTTGCCCGAGCGCGGATCGGTCAACAACTGGCGTCTGCCATCGGTACCGGTCGCGAAGTTGTCTGTGTTCTCGATCGGCTTTCCGTTCGTCATGGCCATTGCCGGGTTGGTCTTCCTCGGACCGCTGTGGCGAGCCGCGATCATGACCACGATCGTCGCCGCAGTGTTGGCTCTGTCGCTCGTGGTGCTCACCGGTTTCGGAGGCCAGACATCGTTGGCGCAGATGGCCTTTGCTGGTCTGGCCGGCTTTCTTCTCTCCAAGTTCGCGTCGCAGTACGACATCCCGTTCCCGCTGGCGCCGATCCTGGCCGCACTCGGCGCGACGGTCCTCGGCTTGCTGGTCGGACTACCAGCGCTCCGTGTGCGAGGCACCAATTTGGCCATCGTCACGCTCGCAGGCGGTGTGACCATCGCCGAGTTCGTGTTCAAGAACCCGAGCCTCATCGGCGACATCGAGAGCGGTGGCGCGAAAGTTCCCAATCCGGCTCTTGGTGACTGGGACTTCGGGTTGGTGTTCGGGACCAAGACCTCGCGTCCGATCTTCGGCATCTTCCTCGCCTGCATCCTCTTGGTGCTCGCACTTCTCGTCGCCAATGTGCGTCGCTCGAGTTCGGGCCGCATCATGTTGGCGGTGCGCGGAAACGAGCGTGCGGCGGCAGCCATCGGTATCAACGTCACGGGCGTCAAGATGCTCACCTTCGGCCTGTCGTCATTCATCGCCGGTGTGGGTGGAACTCTCATCGCGTACCGATTCGGAGCCGTGTCCGACTTGTCGTACGGCACCATGGCCTCCCTCACTGCGCTGTCGGTCGCGTACTTGGGTGGCATCACCAGCGTGAGTGGAGCGATCACGGCTGGAATCACCGCTACCGCGGGCATCGCGTTCTACGGCATGTCGCAGGTGATCGGTTCACTCGGAACGTGGGAAGCCTTCATCGGTGGCGTGTTGTTGATCTTCACGGCCATTGCCAACCCCGAAGGAATCGCCGGTGCGATTCGTCAGCAGACGGCGATGGCCAAGGCGAAGAAGGAACGCGAGAAGGCCATTGCCGCGACGAGTTGATACTCGCGTATCAACTGCGTGAGCGCCAGATGTCTTCCGACCACAGGCTGCGCAATTCACCAGCGATGAAGTCGCTCGTCCAGCGCACCATGTCGGCCCACGGAAACTCGGCGCTGGCCATTTCAGTGAACGCCATACCGGCGAGGATCAACTCGGCATCCTCGATGTGCACCACGAAATCGCGAGCCGGCTGATCGCGATCGCTCGCCGACAGCGGATCGGCTTCAGTCATTCCGAAACTCTCGTCGGGCCACAACTCTTCGATGCGGCCTTCGAGCGACATGATCTCGTCGAGACGCCAGGATCGAGCGCCCCAGCCGGTGTCTTCTCCACCGAACATCACCAACTGATCGCTCATGATGCCGAGAATCTGTCGGATCGCTGAGGCGGCATCGCGTTCGAGTTGCATCACCCGGGGTTCGGTGGAAGCCATACACGAGTTTCCCAGAGATCGTCCCCTTGGGACGAACGGCCCATTCATCGTCAAGACGACGTGACGACATTCTCGCCTCATGAAGACGCAACGACTGGTGCTGGTGGTGCTGACAGTGGTCGTGCTGGCGAACTGTGGAGGTTCGTCAGCCGAATCGATCGGACGAATCGATCCGGTGTCGGACGAACCCCGACCGCCCATCGAGCAGGAATGGGATTCGCGAGCCACGACGACGTTGCCTCGGCCGCTGGTTGACCAGCCGCTGTCGGTCGAGTGGGGGTTCGCCGAGTTGATGGCCAAGCGAATCGACTGCAGCCGCGACCCCTGGAGCTGCGACATCGACGATCTGGCCGTGTCCGAGTCGCCCGCCCATCACGACCTCACCGAGGTCTATGAGCGCCGTCGCCGTTACGGCATCACGGCCTCGACGAAAGGTGCTCTCACGTACGAGGTCGACGCCGTTGACGAGATCTCACCTGAACTGGCTCATGTGTCGGTGTGCATCAACGATGACGTGGTCCTCACGATGAGAGTTCCCGGCGGCGGACCGCCCGCGGTCCTCGACGAGTCCATCTCGAGTTATCGCATGGTCTTCGTGACACAGCGAACGACGACCGGTTGGCGTTGGGTCGAGTTCGAGACGATCGATCGAATCGTGGGGGTGGGTCTGTGCGACGCATCGTGAACAGACGGCTATGGGCTTCGATCGTCGGGTTTCTGACGACTTTCGTTCCGCTCGTCGACCACGCGTACGCGGGTGACGAGACGTGGGCGGGATCGGGAGATGGAGAGATCTGGGCTGGTGTGCAGACGGGCACTCCCGAGTCGGCCGGAACATGGAACGGGGTGGCCTGCTCGTGGACGGTGGAGACCGCATACGACTCGAGCTTCGGTAGTGGATCTACGGCACCGATCACGATGGAGATCGACGGCATCGAGTACGTGCTCTACACGCGCACGTGTGGTTCGTCATGGTCGTCGGTATGGGTACCTCAGATCTCCGAAGCGCAACTCGCGCAGCAAGCATCAGCACTGGTTCGTGCGAGCATTCCGGCGCCGCGACTGCAGATGGCTCCCAACCCGAACTCGGCCGTGGTTCTCGTGTCCACGTGGTTCTGGGCCGACTCCACGTGGTGGCGTCCGGTGTCGGCGACAGCCTGGATCCCGACCCCTGACGGAGTGATCTGGGCCACGGCTACGGCGACGCCATCCACCCTCACGTTCGCTACCGAGGACTCGGTGGTGAATTCAGCGATCACCGAGTCGGTCACGTGTGCGGGACCCGGTCCGGATTGGAATCTCGGGTGGGGCGACGATCTCGATTCTCCGTGCTCGTACGAATACCGCCATGCGTCGACGGCTCACCCGAGTGGACGCTTCGACGCACGAGCGTCGGTCGCTTGGTCGATCGAGTGGACGTCGAGCAGTGGCGCCGGAGGTTCGTTGCCGAGTTGGACGTCGACCACGTCGATGTCGGTCAGGGTGCAGGAACTACACGCGCTGGTTCGCTGATCTTCGGTACCTTCTGCGACCAGATCACACCGACGATCACGAGAACCGCTCCGACGATCTGGATGGCGACGAGCGATTCGTCGAGGATCAACACGACCCAGATCAGAGTAAGCACGGGCTCGGTGGCGGCGACGAGTGCGGCCGGTGCTGGACCGAGATGTTTGACTCCGAGGAAGAAGGCTGTTCCGGAAATCACGGTGCTGATCACACCGAGAGCGATCATCGACCACACGTACTTCGGACCAGACGGTGCTTCGACGCCACCGGCACCCAGGGCGAAGATCGCCGCCAGGAGGAACGACCCGGTGAGTCCCCAGGCGGCGGCGACGAATCCGTCACCGCTGTTGTGGTGCGAGCCATCATCGGTTGGTTCGCTGGCCACGATGCGTTCGCTGAAGAGGATGTAGCACGCGTAGAGAAACGCGTTGCCGAGTGTGATGATCATGCCGATCACGGCCGAGTCACCTGCGCCGTCGACCACCTCGGGAACGGTGAACGCGATTCCGAGCAGAGTGATGAAGACCGCCCACCACATGTGGCGAGTGGTGGGCTTGCCCATTACTCGCGCACCGATCGCGACCATGGCGGGATACGTGTAGCAAATCACGATGTAGAGAGCGCCGGGCAGGCGATCGAGTGATGCAAAGGCCAAGTAGGCGAGCAGACCGAACACCACACCGGCCGCGAATCGAGGGCGCCAGTCGACGGCGAGAGGAGATGGGCCGTATCCGCTCGCGCGACGAATCGCGACCACCGCCCAGGCAACGGGTGCGGCAATCGCGAAGCGCCAGAAGAGAACGTCGGTGGTACCGAGTTGCTCGAGAACGTTCTTGCCGAAGACGGTGAACAGGGAATAGGCGAGCGCGCTCACCAGCATCCACAGAATTCCTCGCTGTTTGGCCGACACGAATGAAAGACGCTACGCCATTTCGCGGTCGAACGAGTGGTTCGCTGTTCCAGCGAGAAGAAGGCGTTCGAACTCGAGCGCGGTCACCTCGTGATGAAGGAAGTGTCCTTGTTGGTGGGTGCACCCGAGTCCCAACAGCTCGCGACTCTGTTCGGCTGTTTCAACGCACACCGCTGACAGCGTGGCACCGAACTGCTCCGACACACGGCGTGCGGTCTCGACCTGGAGGCGATCGGACGGTCGACCGGAACCGATGGCGCGGCCATCGATTCGGACCTCGTCGATTGCAATGCTGTCGAGAGCGCGCAGGTCGGCATCGAGAACGTCGGTCAGACAGACGCGAGCACCGCGCTCACGAAGCGCGTTCAGTGACCCGGCGGCTGCGTCGAGATCGTCGGTCACCGCTGTGGTGCACACATCGATGGTCAACCAATCGAGCGACGAAGAGCCGAACATGGTGACGATCCGATCGTCACGCCACGCCCGAGGCGCGCAGTGTTGCGGAAGGTTCACACGAAAACGGAATCCGTCGGCAAACGGCGACGACAGCACGACGTCGATCAGGGGAGTGGCACCGCGAACAGCTGACTGGGTGAGTCGTTCGTACGAGTGAGCGTCGACCACCGATTCGAGGTACTCGGCCGCGCACATGAGCGAACCGTCGTCGGCCAACCATCGGGCCAGAACTTCGGCACCGATCAGTCGGCGACTCTCGACATCGAACTCCGGTTGGAAGTAGGGAATCGTTCGCGAATCGGCAATCGCTCGCCTCACGATGGTCTCGCGGCGGAGGTTCTCGTCTCGTTGGAGATGCTGATCACTCGTGATCGCCTCGATCCGATCACCACCCCGCCGCTTGGCTTCACGCAACGCCGAATCGGCGAGTGCGAGCAAATGTGCTGGTGTCGACGACATCGAGGGTGCCATTGCGATCCCGATACTGATGGACACGCGAATCATGCGGTCGCCCACCAGACATGGTGATCGCATTGCTCCGAGAATCGCCCGCGAGAGGATCTCGGTGCGTTCGGCATCGAGAACGATGACGAACTCGTCGCCTCCCAACCGGGCCACCGCCATCGTTCCGTCGGTCAGGTTCTCGAGGCGGCGTGCCACCTCTCCGATGAGCAGGTCACCAGCGTCGTGTCCGAAGCTGTCGTTCACGGCTTTGAAGCGATCGACGTCGCAGAACATGACGGCGAGATGTGGATCCGAGGCGAGTCGCTGCTCGATACATGCGATCAGCGCGGCCCGATTGAGCAGTCCGGTGAGCGGATCATGGGTCGCTCTGTGTTCCCAGTGACGAAGATCGTCGCGCAGCTGTTGCTGCTCGCTGATGGCCGACGACAGACGACGCCGGTGCGCGACGAGACCCACGGCGAGTCCCGAGGTCGCGGCAACCGATAGCCAGAGCACGGCTGGGTATCGGTTGGCCTCAGGGCCGACTTGAGAAATTGGGTGTTCCGGGGGCTCTACCATTCGTTCATGACGAGGCGACTCCGGTCGATCCCGGCTCTCGTGCTGGGGGCGATCCTGCTCACGGCGCTCGTGCCGGTGTGGCTCCCGAGTGCGCTGTTGGCCGATCTCCTGCGGGGTCGGCGTCGACTGCCCACCGTCCGCCTGCTGGCGTTCGCGGTGGCTTGGGCGTGGATCGAAACCGCCGGTGTGGGGGTGGCGGGCGTTCTGTGGCTCATCGGTCGAGGACGGCATCTGCCCTCCCACTACGGGCTTCAGCGCTGGTGGGCGGCCCGTCTCATCGGCGCGCTGCGCGTCACCTGCGGGGTTCGGGTGGTGGTCGAGAACCCCGAGGCCCTGCGCCCCGGCCCCACTCTGCTCCTCGCCCGCCACGCCAGCCTGGCCGATTCGTTGGTGTCGGCCTATGCGATCTCCACGCACAGCCAGGTGAATCCGCGGTACGTGCTGAAGAAGGAATTGTTGGCCGATCCGTGCCTCGACATCGTCGGGAACCGCTTACCCAACCACTTTCTCGATCGCGGGGCGACCGACTCGGCTCCCGAACTGGCGGCGCTCGAACGCCTCGTGGCCGACCTCGGCCCCGAGGGCGTCGGCGTGATCTTCCCCGAAGGCACCCGAGCCAATCCGAAGAAGCGGGCGTCGGCATTGGACAAGATCGGGTCGATCGACCCCGAACGGGCGGCGCGATTGGGATCGATGCAACATCTTCTCCCGCCTCGACCGGCTGGTGCGGCCGCCCTGTTGCGGGGCAATCCCAAGGCCGACGTCGTCTTGGCCTGGCACGTGGGCTTCGAAGGGTTCGACACGTTTGGCGGAATTCTGCGCGGTGTGGGCGACCCTCCCGCACCGGTGCGATTCGTCATGAAACGAGTCGCTCGATCCGAGGTTCCGGCCGCTACGGAGGCGAACATGAAGGTGTTCACCGAATGGCTCGACCGGCAGTGGCTCGATCTCGATGCCCAAGTCGGTCGAGCGCTCGACGAGAGGAGTCGCCATGGGTGACGTGATGTTGTGGTCAGCGGTGGCGATCGTGGTGCTGATGGTGTCCACCTGGATCGTCAGCGTGATCATCCGCAACGCGTCGATCGTCGACATCGTGTGGGGCTTCGGATTCGTGGTCGTGGCCTGGGTGTCGCGCATCGTCGGCGATGGTGACGACGCCCGGCAGTGGTTGCTCACGATTCTCACGACCATCTGGGGTCTGCGGTTGGCGATCTACCTCGGTTGGCGCAACACCGGACACGGTGAGGACTATCGCTACCGCGCCATGCGCAAGCGATGGGGGCCACGTTTCCCGATCATCAGTCTGGTGACGGTGTTCGCATTGCAGGGCACGCTCATGTGGATTGTGTCGCTCGGTGTCCAGTTGGGACAGGCCGACGACTCACCATCGGTCGGACCTTTGGCCGTGATCGGAATCGTGGTGTGGTTGATCGGCTTCGTCTTCGAAGTCGTCGGCGACGCGCAACTCACTCGTTTCAAGGCCGATCCGTCGTCGGCGGGCAAGGTGATGGATCGAGGACTGTGGCGATACACGCGGCATCCCAATTACTTCGGAGACGCATGTGTGTGGTGGGGTCTGGCCATCATTGCGGCCGAATCGGGCGGCGGAGCGTGGGGCTTGCTCGGTGCTCTCACGATGACGGTCCTTCTACGTCGCGTGTCGGGTGTGACTCTGCTCGAGCGTTCGCTCAAGAAGCGCCGTGAGGGTTATGCCGAGTACATCGCTCGCACGAGTCCCTTCTTTCCTCGTCCTCCGAAGAGCATCGGCTGACGAGAGGCGGTCCGCTTCGGGCCGGGCCATCTAGGGTGAGACGGTGACTTCGACGAACGCCGCCGCTCGCGAGCCGCGGTCGTTCACGTTTCGCTTCGTGTGTCTGCTCGCCAGCATCGGCGTCGTGGGCGTCGGTATCGCTCTGATGGTGTCGGCCGAACTCGGCGTCGCTCCGGCCGATGTTTTGAGCACGGGTGGAGCCGAACAACTCGACATCGGTGTGGGCACGATGGGTTGGATCTGCGGTGGTGTGTACACGTTGCTCGCCATCGCGCTCCGACGCCCTCCTCAGTGGGGGACGCTCCTCGGTGCCGTTCTGGTTGGCGTAGCGGTCAATCTATCGCTCGAAGCGATTCCCGAACCCGACGCACTGGCGTGGCGAATTCCGATGATGCTGGTCGGGCTGGCTCTTCTCTACACCGCGATTTCAGTGGGGGTGTCGACGATGCTCGGCACCGGTCCGATCGAACTGATCATGCTCGGCTTGGCCGATCGTGGCTTGAACATGCAGGTCGCACGCTGGCTGATCGAAGCAGTGGTGTTCGTGGGTGGAGTGATCCTCGGTGGTCAGATCGGAGTCGGCACTCTGCTGTTCGTGGTGCTCACCGGACCAGTGCTCGCGCGCACGTTGCCACCGGTTGCCCGCTTCATGGGCACCACCGTGCTCGATGCTCCGCACGGGCTCGACGCCTGATGCGGCGCCCCGACTTCTTCGTGCTCCGATTACTTCGTGCGCGGTAGACGACTCGAGATGATCGAGCGGGCCTCGAGATCGTCGAGTCGCGCCGATTCGAGTCCGAGCACTTCTCCGAGTACCGCACGGTTGTCTTCTCCGCGGTAACGCGGTTCACCCCGAACTCCGGTGGTCGCACCTCGGAAGTGCCAGGGTGAGTTGGGAACCCTCAGGGTTCCACCGAGTCGATCGTCGATACGCACGACAGCACCGCGCGCCTCGGCCCACTCGGATTCGGCCAGTTCGCGAACACTGCGAAGAACCCCGACCGCGAGCCCACTCTCCGAACACTTCTCCTCGAACACCACGGCATCGGCGTACGCGGATGCCCAGGCCTGCATCTCGGCGAGAAGCTCGGAGAAGTGAGCGCGCCGTGACGGAACGTCGGCGAAACGCGGATCCGATCCGAGATCGGGCCGATCCATGGCGGCTGCGATCAGATCGAACGTTCCGCGCTCGGCCGGGTGTCCGGCGATGAGCACGCGCGTGCCATCGGCAACCGTGAGGATCGGATAGTCGCCGGGCTGGTACGAGCGGATCCAGGCCGGATCGATCTCGCCGTCGAACAGCTGATCGTGTGCGTGCTCGTTGACGTAGAGCATGGTTTCGGCCATCGAGACGTCGATGCGCTCACCGCGACCAGTGCGTTCACGTTGGAACAGGGCGGCCAGAATTGCCGACGCGGTCTCGAGTGCGGTGTAAGTGTCGGCGTGCGACCACGGGTCGTTGGCGTACTGACCGCCGCGCGCATCACCTTGCATCTTGGTGAGACCACTCTCGACTCCGATCACCGGTGCGTACGCGCGACGATGCACCCACGGCCCGTCGGCGCCATATCCACTGATCGACGCGTACACCAATCGAGGATTGCCAGCACTCAGCGCGTCGTACCCGAGCCCCAGGCGGTCCATCACACCGGCGCGGTAGTTCTCGAGCAACACGTCGCTCTTGTCGACCAACTGTCGCAACAGGTCGGCTCCTTCCGGAGTCGCCAGGTCGATGCTGATGCAGCGCTTCCCGGCGTTCTGTTGGGCGAAGTAGGTGGAGATCGAACCCACGCGAGGACTCGCGAAGCGCGTGAGATCGCCGTCCGGTGGTTCGACCTTGATGACGTCGGCACCCATGTCGACGAGCATGCGACCGCAGTGTGGACCGGCCAGTACACGTGTGAGGTCGAGGACGCGAATGCCGTGGAGGGGTCCGGGGGACGAAGTCACGACGCCATGATGGTCGGCTCCGAGGGTCGGCTCATCATCGTCGGACGAGGTCGGTGGGTTCCGGACGGCGAACCTCGTCGTCGGCACTACGGTCGGGCCATGAACACGTCACGATCAGGTCTTCCCGACTACGACCACTTGCCGCGGCGCGCGGGGTTACCGGCCAGTTGGGACGTATGGAACGAGGCCGACGGCCCATTGTTCGGGTGCCTGAATCTCCTCACTCCCGAACGAATCGTCGACGCTGCGCGGCTGGTGCGTGAAGGTCGCGTCTTCGCTCTCAACTGGAGCATGGGCTTGCCCGATCCGCCGCTGTTCGGTCGGCAGCCCTTTCGACACGAGGTGACGGGTGGTTCCTCCGGAACGAGCCACGACGACGTGCTGCATGCATGGAACACGCAGTCGAGCAGTCAGTGGGACGGGTTCCGACACATCCGCAACCACGCCGCACTCACTGACGATTCGCTGCCCGGTACCGGACACTTCGGCGGCGTCGATGACGACGATCACGGCATCGATCATTGGGCGAAGCGTGGGATCGCCGGCCGCGCGGTATTGGCCGATCTCGGTCGCTGGCGAGCCAGCATCGGTCGGCCCATCGATTGTTCGGATGCCGATCCGGTCGAGCCATCGGAGATTCTCGAGTGTTTGGCCGCTCAGGGAACCGAGGTCCGTGAGGGTGATGTCCTTCTGCTGCGGTTCGGTTGGATCGAGTGGTACGAACGACAGTCGACAGATGCACGGGCCCGCATCGCTGAGACGTCGTCGTTGCGCACACCGGGCCTTCGTTCGGGTGAAGAGTTGGCGCGCACGCTCTGGAACCTCCATATCGCCGCGGTGGGGTGTGACAACCCCGCGGTGGAAGTGTGGCCGCCTGGTTCGGCCACCACACCCGAACACGAAGCCGAGGTTCGAGCCGACCGCACTCGACTACACGAAATCTTCACGCACACCCTGTTGCTGCCGATGCTCGGTATTCCGTTGGGTGAGATGTGGAATCTCGACGCACTGGCCGAGCACTGCGCACGCGTCGGACGTTACGAGTGCTTCTTCGTCTCGGCGCCCCTGAATCTCCCTCACGGGGTAGCGAGCCCACCCAACGCGTTGGCGATCGTCTGAGTTCGTCTACTTGGTGAGGTGATCGATGGCGGCCGCGCTGTAGAGCGCGATCCCGGTCGACATCGCGTCCTCGTCGTAGAAAACACGGTTCGAGTGGTTGGGGGCGGCCGTGGCTGGATTGCGGTCGGACGGAGTGGCGCCGAGGAAGACCATGGCTCCCGGAATGCGATTGAGCACGACCCCGAAGTCTTCGGCACCCATGACCGGTGTCGGAAGTTCGATGAAGCGATCGGCGCCGGCCACGGTCTTGACAAGACGCGCGGCGTGTTGCGCGTGATCGTTGTCGTTGACCGTGACGTCGTAGCCGATGTTGATATCGACTTCCACGTTGAGGTCGTGCGCAGCGGCGATTCCCTCGGCCACGCGGCGGATTCCGTCGTGGACCATCTTGCGAGTGGTCTCGCTGATGGCGCGGATGGTGCCACCGATCTCGGCGTGTTCGGGAATCACGTTGAACGCCGTGCCGGCCCGCAAGCGAGTGACCGTGAGCACCGACGGATTGAACACGTTGATACGTCGCGTCACCATGGCCTGCAGAGCCTGGACGATCTCGCAGGCGGCCGGAACCGGGTCGAGCGTGCGGAACGGTTCACTGCCGTGGCCACCCTTGCCCACCACCCGAATCGTGAACGAGTCACTCGATGCCATGAGAGGACCCGCTTTCGTGCTGACGAAGCCGGTGGGAAGAGACGATGTGGTGTGGATCGCGAACGCGCGTGTGATGGGCGAGTCACTGCCGTTCGAAAGCGGGCCGACATCGAGCAGCCCCTCATCGATCATGTGTTGAGCGCCGTGATGGCCCTCTTCGCCCGGTTGGAACATGAAGAGAACTCGGCCGTGTAGATCGTTGCGGCGGTGCGAGAGAAGTTTGGCCGCACCCACCAACATGGCGACGTGGGTGTCGTGACCACACGCGTGCATCGCGCCGTCGACGCGTGAACTGAAGTCGAGGCCCGTGTCTTCGGGCATGGGCAAGGCGTCCATGTCTCCGCGCAGGAGAACCGTGGGTCCGTCGTGGGCGCCCTCGAGTGTGGCGGCGATGCCCGACGTGGTGTTGTGCAGAGTGAGACCGAGCGGCAGCCCGTCAAGGGCCTCGAGTACTTTTTCGCGCGTGATCGGCAGGTCATTGCCGATCTCGGGCCACTGATGAAGCTCACGTCGCAACGCCACCGCGTCGCTCTGATGATCGCGCGCCTCGTCGGCGAGCGTTGCCAGGATCCCCTCTGCTGCCATGACCCCACCTTAGACAGATTCGGCCGACTCGTAGAGTGGCCCGGTGGACGAGAAGGTCGTCTGGGTCGACGAGAGTGATCAGGTCATCGAGATCGTGTCGCGTCGACGTATGCGCTCGGAGCGTCTGCGGCACCGTGCTGTGTTCATCGCCGTCACCGATGGAGCGGGACGATTGCTCGTGCACCGGCGCTCGCTCGGTAAGGACGTGTGGCCGGGGTGGTGCGACATCGCCGTGGGTGGTGTCGTGGCCGCCGACGAGACGTACGACGACGCTGCTCGACGTGAAGTGGCCGAGGAGATCGGTCTTCACGATGCGATCGTCGTCCCTCTCGATGACGGAGTCGTGAAGAGGTACGACGACGAGAAGGTTTCGCTGCTGGGTCGGTGCTACCAGGTCGTGAGTGGCGGTCCTTTCGCCTTCACCGACGGTGAGATCACCGAGGCGTGGTGGGTGGACCGAGACGACCTGGCGACTGCGATCACCCGCGATCGCTTCTTGCCTGACAGCCTGGCGTTGCTTCTTCCGTTGATTCGTTGGTGAGCGTCGCCCTTCGCGGGGCGGTCGGACCCTTCACTGCGGGCCTCCCGCACGAGAGGTCATCGAACGAATGAAAAAGGAGTACATCCGTGACCATCGGTTCTCTCATCGGCGCCGACCCCGACCAACTCGAATCTCTGGGCACCACGTTGTGCCGTCAACGTGAGAGTGTCGAGTCGATCGTCAGCCTCGTGACCAGCACCTTGGCTGGCACCGCGTGGGTCGGTCCGGCCCGTCAAGCCTTCGAATCCGACTGGGAAAGTTCTTTCCGCTCGGCGCTCTCGCGTCTGTCGGACGCCTTCGACATGGCCGGCCGCGACTGCTCGGCCCGGGCGATTGAACTCCGCCGTGTGATGGGTCGCATGTAGCCACCTACTCTTGGGGCATGCTGCGCGTCGAGTTCACCGTCGAGCCGTTCGTCGAGGGCAACCCCGGGCGACATGTGATGGCCGCAGTCGATGCGGTGCGTCACCTCGGGCCCGAGATCGAATTCGGGCCGTTCGGTTCCGAGTTCACCGGATCCGACGACATCGTTGCCGCCGCAGTCTCGGCCCTGGTGGGTGCGGCCTACGCCAACGGTGCGACGCACGTGAACGTGCACATCGAGCGAGTCGATCGATGACCGTCGATCCGCAGAGCATCGTGACGATGTTGCAGCCGTTGCTCGACGTTCTCGGTTGTCGAGTCGTGTCGGAAGCCGACCGCGAAGGTTCCGACATTCCGCTCACGATCGAGGGTCGAGTGGTCGCGATCGTTCGTCCGCCGGCGCTGCACGGCGCACTCGATCGGTTGATCGACTCGGTCGAACGCGAGATCGGAACCGCTGTCACCGACATGGATCGCGAGCAGAAGCAGTTGGCCATTCGTTTGCTCGACGACCGCGGTGCGTTCATCCTGCGTCGGGCGGTCGAAGACGTGGCTGACGCCATGGGCGTGTCGCGCATCACCGTGTACAACTATCTCAACGCGATCCATCGCTGAGTCGATCATGAAGCCCGTCGATGTCGTTGCGTTCGATGCTGACGACACGTTGTGGCACAGTGAAGACGGTTTCCACGCCGCCGAAGCCCGATTCGTAGAGTTGCTGACGCCGTACGCGAGCCCGGGCGTCGACGTGATGGCTGGTCTCACCGCGATGGAGCGAGCCAACCTCCCGGTGTACGGCTACGGCGTGAAGGCGTTCGGCCTGTCGATGGTCGAGGCGGCGGTCACCATCGGACAGGATCGCGTACCGACCAAGGTGTTCGCTCAGATCATCGACGTTGCTCGCGATCTTCTGCTCGCTCCGGTGCGCTTGCTGCCACACGTGTCAGAAGTACTCGCGACGGTCAGCGAGCACTACCGGGTGATCCTGGTGACCAAGGGCGATCTCATCCACCAGTCGCGCAAGGTGGGTACGAGTGGACTCGACCACCACTTCGATCACGTGGAGATCGTTCTCGAGAAAGACGCCGACACCTATGCGCGCATCATCGCCGAGCAGGGTGTCGACGCCCAGCGTTTCTGCATGATCGGCAACTCGGTGCGCAGCGACGTGCTCCCCGTGCTCGACCTGGGCGGCTACGCGGTGCACGTGCCGTACCCGTTCCTGTGGGAACTCGAACGGGTGGAGACTCTGCCCTCCGGACCTCGCTTCGCCGAACTCGACTCGATCACACACGTCCCCGGATGGCTCGGAATCCGGGCAGACTAGACACGACATGACGTTCTTCTGGCTGCGAACCCTGACTCCGAGCCCGGCCGAGACTTCGGCCACTGACACGTTCTCGAAGCCGCTCCTGGTGGCCATCATCATCGTGGGTGCAGCGATTCTCACCCGGGTCACCCATCTCGTGGTGCGTCGGGTGGTCAGGCGCTTGTCGATGCGAGCCGCCGCTCATCCGTCGCGCTGGTGGCGCACTCGGGCTCGTTACAACGACTTCGAGGTGGGTGAAGTCGGTGAGAATCGCCGACAGCAGCGGGCCGACGCCGCCGCGCGCATGATTCACCATCTCTTCGCGGTGGTCGTGTGGATCGGTGTCTTGATCGCGGTGTTCCACATCCTCGACGTCGATGCGGCGTTCTTCTTGTCGAGTGCCGGCTTCATCGGTGCGGGTCTGGCCATTGGTGGTCAGCACAAGGTCAACGACTACCTCACCGGATTGTCGGTTCTTCTCGAGGATCGTTACGGCATCGGCGACGAGATCGAGGTCGACACTGGTTTGCCCTCCGGTGTTCGTGGCATTGTTGAGCACATCGGCCTGGTGTCCACTCGATTGCGTGACGGGGTGAGCACGGTTCACCTGCCGCACGGTGCGTTGGCTCGCGTACGCAATCTGAGTCAGGAACCGATCGAAACCCGTCTGTCCATTCATCTTCCTGCCGACGCCGCGCCCAGAGAGGCGGCATCACGGGCCGCCGACACCATTCGCGAACTGGCCGGTACTCCTCATCTCACCGAGGTCGTGCTCGTCGACGACATTTCGCTCGCCACCCCGGCTGAAGGTGTCGATCAGTTGGAGATCAAGGTGAAGACAGCCAAACCGTTGTCGCCTTCCGAGCGCGAGACCCTCGTGCGGCGCACCGAAGAACGACTCAGCGCCCAAGATTCGTGACGTGAATTCGTGATGCGCTCGGCCGATTAGTGTCGGGGCACGAAGGGGGACGTCATGTTCGAACCGACCTTTGAGTCGTTGCGTACTCATTCCGTGCCGCGTTGGTACGACGATGCGAAGTTCGGGTTGTTCGCCCACTGGACGGTCGGCTCGGTGCCGTCGTTCGCGCCCATGGGTCGCGATCCGTTCACGCTCGCGCGCGAAGAAGGCGAGGAGGTGGCGTTCAGTCACACTCCGTACGCCGAGTGGTACTGGAACTCCATCAGCATTCCGGGCTCACCAGCCGAGACGTATCACCGTGAGGTGCTCGGCAACCCCGACTACTCCACCTTCGTCGACACCTTCTTGAATCGGGCCCAGGACTGGGACGCGTCACACTGGCGAGACGTCTTCAAGCGTTCGGGCGCCAAGTACTGCGTGTTTGTCACCAAGCACCATGACGGCGTGTTGTTGTGGCCATCTGATGTTCCGAATCCGCACCACGGCGAGAAGTGGCAGTCGAAACGCGACCTGGTGGGCGAGTGTGCCACGGCTGCTCGCGATGCCGGAATGCGATTCGGTGTGTATTACTCGGGCGGAATCGACTGGACGTTCCAGGGTCTCGGTATCAAGAGTTGGGCCACGTTGTTCGCCGCCATTCCACAGGACGACGCGTATCTCGAGTACGCCGACGCCCATTGGCGCGAACTCATCCAGCGCTACCAGCCCGATGTTCTCTGGAACGACATCGGTTACCCGAAGTTCGCGGACGGAGCCAATCCCCTCATCGCCGACTTCTACAACGGCAATCCTGACGGCGTCGTGAACGACCGCTTCGACATGCTCGGCGTGATCCAGGGTCGTCATCACACCGACTTCACGACACCTGAGTACACAACCCGGCCGATGGATGCGAACAAGAAGTTCGAAGTGTGTCGAGGTATCGGAACGAGCTTCGGCTACATGCAGTTCGAGGACGACAGCACGTACATGGCCACCGACGAGCTCATCACGATGCTCGTGAACATCGTGGCGGACGGCGGAAACCTGCTGCTCAACTTCGGGGCCATGCCCGGTGGATACATCCCGTGGGCACAGCAGATCCGGATCATCGGAATGGGTCAGTGGCTCGAGACCAATGGAGCCGCGATCTACGGCAGTCGTCCGTACGAGCAGTCGACGCTCACCACTGACGAAGGGGCGACCGTTCGTCTCACCGCCGGCTCCGATGGTGCGGTGTACGCCATGGTGTGCGGCCGTCCGTCGAGTGCGACCGTGACCATCAGCGGACTGCCATCCGGCGACGTGAGTCTGCTGAGTTCACGTGGATCGGTCACGCGGCGTGGAGACACCGTGGTGCTGCGGGTGCGACCCGACGACACCCCGGTGTGGACGCTGCGTATCGCTCGTTGATCAACTCGTGATGGTGAGCAGCGCGGTGGCGTCGATGTGCCGTGACGACGACGCGACGCGAATCTCGTAGACACCCGGCTCGACTTTCCAGTCACCGGCCCGTCCGATCTCCACCGACGTACTGAGTCCGGTCGGATGCGGCCGGAGTGGGTTCGCGTAGGCGTCACCTGGATCCCAGTGGGCGAAGGCGCGCGGGCCGAGGGGGAGTTCGACCACCTGTGTCTCGCCTGGAGCGAGGTGCACCTTCGCGAAGGTCTTCAGTTCGTGCACCGGCCGTGTGATCGCCGACTTCGGAGGAGCCACGTAGATCTGCACCACGTGTGAACCGGCGCGTGAGCCGGTGTTGGTGACGGGAACTCGCAACGTCACAGAATCGCTACCAGTCATCTCGTAACGATCGAGTTCGGGCTCACCGACTCGGAACGTCGTGTACGAGAGACCGAATCCGAAGGGGAATGCCACCGGGAGGTGTCGTGAGTCGTACCAGCGATGCCCGATGTACACGCCTTCGCCGTAGCGAATCTGGTGATGCTCACCGGGAAAGTTGCCGAAGGCCGGAGTGTGTTCGATTCGCACCGGGATGGTGGTCGGCAGTCGACCACCAGGCTCGGCGTCGCCGCTCAGAACCTCGGCCACGGCGGGCCCCATTTCCTGGCCACCGAACCACACCTGCATTACGGCGGGGACCGACTCGACCCACTCCATGTCGATGGGTGCTCCGGTGTTCACGAGGACCACCGTGCGTGGATTGGCAGCAGCCACGCGGCGAATCAGTTCGACCTGACGACCGGGCAAGTCGAGCGAATCGCGATCGTGTCCTTCGCTCTCCCATTCGTTGTTGGTTCCGACCACCACCAAGGCCACATCGGATGACCGAGCCAAATCGACGGCGGCCGCGATGGGGTCGGTGTCGTCGACGCGAGCCAGGCCGATCTGAGCTCCGTGGGCCCACTGACGTGACACGGCATCGCATTCGAGTCGGAGCACGTGGACGCGGTCCTTGGTGAGACGAACGGTCGTGGCGATCTCCTCGCGGAACAGCCCGAAGAACCGATGGCCCGGGGGAGGCAACTCGGTTCCATCGATGATGCATTCGTCGTCGAGGAAGAGCCGACACGGGCTCGTCTCGGACACCGAGATCGTGTAGTCGGCGGTGGCATCGACCTGCAGATGTCCGATGGCCGAGAAACTGAAGCCCGAGATCGGTACACCTTCTTCTTGGCGCGCAACTACGAGCAGTCGTCCGTCCGCACGTTGGATGGTTGCGACGTCGCGACCTTTGTCGACGACGGTGACCGTGAATCCTTGTTCGCCGTTCGGCGACGTGACCATGTCGCCGGCGATGGTGGGGGTCGATCGATCGATCGAGCATCCGTGTTCGTGGTTCACTTCGACGCCTGTGAATCGCGATCGCAACGCTTCGATGATCGTGAGATGGGGATGCGGCATGACCTCGGCCGAGCCGCCGCCCATGATGCGGGCCCGCGCGGCGTTCGGCCCGATGACCGCCAGACGGCGCAGCGATCGCGGATCGAGTGGTAGCAGTGGCGCGTCGTTCGCGACCTTCTCGTTACGCAGCAGAACCATCGATCCGGCCGACGCACGGCGTACCAGTGTTCGGTGCTCGTCGAGATCGATGGCCGTGGGTTCGGCCGGTTCATCATCGAGTGCCCCCAGGCGGTCGAACACGGTGAGCAGCGTTCGGACCGCGCGGTCGACCTGTGCTTCGTCGACCCGACCGTCTCTCACCGCGTCCACGAGGTGTTTGCCGTAGTAGCGCGCGGGTGCGGGCATCTCGAGATCGAGGCCGGCCTCGGCGGCACCTTCGGTGGTGAATCCGGCGTACCAATCGGTGATGACGAATCCTTCGAAACCCCATTCGCCGCGGAGCAGGTCGTTGAGCAACCAACGGTTCTCGGCGTTGTATCGACCATTGAGTCGGTTGTACGACGTCATGATCCCGAGCGAGCCACCTTCTCGTACGGCGTACTCGAATGGCACGAGGTACACCTCGCGCAGAGTTCTTTCGTCGATGACGCTGTCGATGGTCATGCGTTCGAACTCGGCGTCGTTGCCGACGAAGTGCTTCACCGTCGTGGCCACACCGTTCGATTGCACCCCGCGGATATAGGCAGCGGCGAGTTTGCCACTCAGTAACGGGTCTTCCGAGTAGCACTCGAAGTTCCGACCGGCGAGTGGTGATCGATGCAAGTTGACGGTGGGAGCGAGCAGCACGCGAGCAGTCTTCGATCGTGCCTGATGTCCGACAGCGGCGCCGATTCGTTCGAGCAGTTCGACGTCGAACGTGGCACCAAGGGCCGATCCGCACGGCACGCAAAGTGACGCGCTTTGCTTGCCCAGACCCGGAGTGAACGGACCGCGGGCGCCGGCGGGTCCGTCCGTCACGATGACCGACGGGATTCCGACTCGCTCGATGTCGACGGTCGACCAGAGTGACGCACCCGAGGTGAGTCGGGCTTTTTCGTCGAGCGTCATCTGCCCGATGAGGTGGTCGATGTCGTTCGGGGTTCGGCTCATGCCGACGATCTTGGCATCTCCGAACGCCACGGAATTCCGTCGGGCCATCGCCCCACCCCACCGGCATCGACGAGGAGACCGGTGTGGGTGCGATCGCTGTGTGTGCTGCGCCACACGAGCATCTCCTGGGTCATGGTGAGAATTCGGGCCGGATCGGTGATGGGTGTTCGCCAGGTGGGATCGGCGGCGATGTCGAAGCACAGCCACGAGCCGTCACCGAACTGCACGTACGCGGTGTCAGCCGAGCGCCGCACGGTGAGATGTTGATTCTCGAGTCGACGATCCCAGGGCCACTGGTACTCACCCCACGCGATGAGTGCGAAGCGCCAGTCGAATTCCCACGAGGCGGCGGTGCGCCACCACGGGGGTTCGGTTCCTTCGATGAACGGTGTGAGCGGCAGACCGTCGCACTGCAGTGGGACGTCGAGGCCCCAGGTCTGTGCGAGCGTGGGCATCACGTCGACACTCTCGGTGAACGAATTGACGATGCGACCACCCGGATGGCGTGGGTCGCGCCAGATGAGTGGAATGTGGTGGCTCTCCTCGAACCAACCCACTTTTTGAAGAAGTCCGTGATCGCCCAGCTGCTCACCGTGATCGGACGTGATGACGACCACGGTGTCGTCCCAGCGTCCGCGGGCGCGCAGAGCGGCACACAAACGGCCCACTTCGTGATCGACCGCAGAGATCATTCCGAAGTACTGCGCGCGAATGTTTCGCATGTCGATCGGATCGGTGGGCACCTTGACGATGTCGATGTTCATCAACACGTCGTGGAAAGGATGGCGATCGTCGGCGGGTGCGATGGGATCGCCGCAATCGTCGGGTGAGTACATCGACGCGAATCGTCCTGGCGCCGAGTACGGCGGATGCGGTCGGAGATAACTGGCGTGCACGAACCAGGACTCGTCACCATGGGAGTCGATCCAGTCGATGACTCGATCGGTGGTGAACGATGCCATCGAGAGTTCTTCGGACCGCTCGTTCTCACTGTGCAGCATGGCGTCGTATCCCGCCGAGACATCGACACCGCGTTGGGCCAGGAAGTCGATCCAGGGTTGATGAGGAATGGCCAGATCGACGATGCATTCGAATCCGGGCAGGATGCCTTCGTACGACTGGAGGCGCGGATCGTCGGGACCGGTCGTCACGCGGGGATCGACGGCTTGATCGGTGTAGCCGAACAAAACCGGTCGCCGACCAGCGCGACGGGCGAGCAGTGCGACGTTGTCGAAGCGTGAATCGAGTGGTGTGCCATTGGCGACGACACGATGATTCATTTGGTACATGCCGGTGTACAAACCAGCTCGGCCCGGCGCACATGGTGTGGATTGTGTGTAGTGCCGGGCGAAACGGACTCCCTCGGCAGCCAATGCATCGAGGTGAGGTGTGCGTACGAGTGGATGCCCGGCACACGACAGGGCATCACCTCGGAACTGATCGAGTGTGATGAAGAGAACGTTGGGCGCCGACGTCGACGTCATGACCCGATTGTGTCACTCAATCGGCGAGTACGTACTCGAACCGGTCGGTGTGTTCGATTCGGACGAATTCACCGGCGATTCGAAGGTGTTCGAGGTGGGCGAACGTCTCGCTGTCGGCCATCCCGCCCAAGGCGCGCGGGGAGAACAGGTGGGTGGACATTTCCATCACCGTGGCCGGGCGGTCGAGTTCGGCGGCGGCGTCACGGAGTTTCTGGAGTCGACCTTCGTGGTGTTCTTTGATGGCCCTGGCTCGGCCGGCCAGATCGGTGAACGGATTGCCGTGAGCGGGCAGCGCGGTGGTGACTTGCGATCCGAATTCGGCCACTTTGTCGAGAGATTGGAAGAACTTCTTGAGGGGATCGCGAGTGCCGATGAGACCACTGATGTGCGGAGTGATGGTGGGAAGTACGTGGTCGCCGCAGAGCATGAGTCCGTGCTCGGGATCGAAGAGGCACAAGTGATCGTCGGTGTGGCCGGGCGTGTGCAACGCGATCCATTCGCGACGGGCGAAGCGGATGTGTTCACTGTCGTCGAGACGAACCGTCGGCTTCGGTGTCTTGATGAGGCCCGGTACTCGGCGCGCCACCGCGTAGCGCATCTTGCGTTGCCACGGAATGTCGTATCCGGGCCCACCCCACGGAGTGGCATCCCACGGTCGGCGCTGCACCGGAATGTCGGCGGCATCCTCGACGTCGATGTCGGGCGCTTCGGTCGGGTCCCAGAACATCCGGAACCGCGCACTCGTGATGATCTCACTACCGGTCTCTTTCTGGAGCCAGTACGCACCGCCGTAGTGGTCGGGGTGACTGTGCGTGACCACGATCGAATGCACTCGCTTGAGTGGAACTCCGGCCAAGCCCAAGCGATGGGTGATGGCTTTGTAGTTGGCGGGGGTGGCGAGACCCGGATCGACCACGGTGACGCCACGGTCGTCCTCGAGGACGTACATGTTGACGTGTCCGAGTCCGGGCATGTCGATGGGCAACTGGGTACGCAGGACTCCGGGTGCGATCTCGTCGATCTGCTCGGTGGCCGGCAACTGCTCCTGCTTGGGTGGTCGTGGAGCCGACGGCTGGGTGTGGGAGTGGGCCTCGGTCACGGGGACGAGGGTACTGGTGAGCCTTCGCCGGCGACGAATACTCGCTCGCGATAGAAGCGGAGCTCTTCGATGCTTTGACGCACGTCGTCGAGCGCTCGGTGGGTTCCAGCCTTGAAGGGTCGAACGTTGTCGGTTCCGGGGTACCAGCGCTTCACGAGTTCTTTGATGGAACTCACGTCGACCGAGCGGTAGTGCAAGTAGTTCTCGATGTCGGGGAGATACTTGGCCAGGAAGCGACGATCGGTTCCGATGGAATTGCCGCACAGCGGCACGGTGCGCGGCTCGGGGACGTGCGATTTGATGAACTCGAGTGTGAGTCGGCCGGCTTCTTCGAGAGTGAGCGTGGACGCCTTCATGAGTTCGAGCAGTCCGGACTTGGTGTGCATGTCGATCACGAAAGGATCCATGGCGGCAAGGACGTCGGGTGGTGCCGGAACGACCAGGTCGGGACCTTCGGCGACGATGTTCAGTTGATCGTCGGTGACGATGGTGGCGATTTCGACGATGACCTCTTTGGCGGGGTCGAGCCCCGTCATCTCGAGATCCATCCACACCAGCACGTCGGAGACCATAGGCCATCCATGTGGCGCGGATCGAAGGCCGCCGGCGACACCGCCTATCGTCGAAGCGTGTCCGAAGCGTCCTGGCCCCGCGTGACCGTTCCGGTCGTTCGTCTCGACGCCGACCTTCCGCTGCCCACCTACGCACATGCGGGCGATGCCGGACTCGACTTGTTGGCTCGCGAGGATGCGCTCGTCAGAGCTGGTGGTGGTCGGGTCCTGGTTCCGACCGGAATCGCTCTGGCTCTTCCGCGTGGTACGGCGGCATTCGTTCTGCCTCGCAGCGGTTTGGCCCTGAAGCACGGGTTGACAGTCGTGAACAGTCCCGGACTCATCGACTGCGCGTACCGAGGCGAGATCAAGGTGGTGTTGCTCAACACCGATCCGACCGACGACTATCACGTGCGTCGGGGTGATCGCATCGCACAACTCGTGGTGCAAACGGTTCTGGAAGTGCAGTGGAGCCAAGTCGAGTCGCTCGATGGCGACGATCGCGGCGGCGGATTCGGTCACTCCGGCCGCTAGGCGGCGGCTGACATCTCGTCGAGTTCGCGCGCGATCAGAGTCCGAACGTCGTCACGCAACTTCGGCATGTCGTCGATCGTCATTCCTTCGGTGGAAATCGGATCGAGGACTCGAACCACCGCGTTCGAGTCGCCCAGTCGCCAGTCGTGCTTGCGCAGAGCCGTGCGTGTTCCGTGGACGACGAGCGGCAGGATCGGAACGCCGGCGTCGATTGCGAGGCGGAACGCACCGTCCTTGAATGCTCCGAGCGATCCGTCGGCCGAACGCGTGCCTTCGGGGAAGATCATCACCGACACCTTCTTGCGAAGTCGGTCGTGGCAGGCCGCAATGGCTGCGGCACCACTCGCACGATCGCCGCGCACCAACCGAATGTCGCCGGCCATCCGCATCATCCATCCCACCAACGGAATCTTGAAGATCGACTCCTTCGACATCCACTTCATCTCGATGGGCAGATGGCTGATGAGAAGGATGTCGACGAAACTCTCGTGGTTGGCCACAACGACGTAGGGGCGACGCTTGTCGGGTGGCAATTGTCCGCTGGTGCGGAACTTCCACATCGGTGTGAGCGCCTGATGCACCACGGTGAGTTTGCGGAACAAGTAGCCGGCTGCGTAGTGGCCCTTGTCGAAGGGAAGCGTGACCAGCCAGGTGACGAAGACCAGCGGCGTCCAGACGATGATGACGATCACGAGGACCGCCCAACTCCAGACGCTGAGGACGCTTCTTCTGATCACGCGCCATCCTCGCACACCGGGTCGACACCACACCGCCACACGGCGTCGTAAGTTGTGGTCCGTGAGCGAGAACTGGCCTTATCCACCCGAACATCGCGTCGCCGAACTGTTCGCCGCCGCCAAACGTGTACAGGAGCAGGCCTACGCTCCGTACTCGCATTTCCTCGTCGGCGCCGCCATCTTGTCGTCGTCGGGTCGAATTCACGTGGGCTGCAATGTCGAGAACGCGGCATACCCCGTCGGCACGTGCGCCGAGGCGGGAGCGATCGCCGCGATGTGCGCTGCTGGTGATCGCGACATCGCCGTGCTCGTCACCATCTGCGACAGTGTCGACGTGGGTACGTGTTGCGGCGGTTGCCGCCAGCGAGTTCGCGAGTTCGCTCGTCCGTCCACGCCGATCTACGCGTGCGGCCCGGATGGTGTGCGCGCGACGTTCACGATGGAATCGCTTCTTCCCACTTCGTTCGGACCCGAGAACTTGAGTGGTTTCGTGTCGTGACCTCCGATCGTGAGGTCGCGCAGCGAGCACTCGACTGTCTTGATCTGACGAATCTCGACGACCGGTGCACTCGAGACGACGTGGTCCGTTTGTGCGAGCGGGCAACGACGCCTTTCGGACATGTCGCAGCCGTCTGCGTGTGGCCGCGTTTCGTGGCCACGGCGTCGGAGTGTTTGGCCGGTCGTGGGGTCGCCATCGCAACAGTGGTCAATTTTCCGTCGGGTGACGAACCGCTCGGTGACGTGGTCGACATGACGCGGGCGTCGCTCGCTGACGGTGCCAACGAGATCGATCTCGTTCTTCCGTACACGTCGTTCATTCGTGGCGACACTGCTCGTGCGAGTGAGTACGTGTCGACGGTGCGTGGTGTCGTGCCGTCCGAGTGTCACCTCAAGGTGATCCTCGAAACCGGTGAAGTCGGCGACGTCGATCTCATCCAGTCAGCGGCTCGACTGGCGATCGCTGCTGGCGCCGACTTCGTCAAGACGTCCACGGGCAAGACGACCACCTCGGCCACGCCCGATGCGGTCCGCGCCATGCTCGATGTGATTCGGAACAGTGACGCAACCGTCGGGATCAAGCCGTCGGGCGGCATTCGCACGATTGCTGACGCTCGGTTGTACCTCGGGCTCGCCGACGAGATCATGGGCCCCGCCTGGGCCACGCCTCAGACGTTCCGTTTCGGTGCGAGCGGACTACTCGATGCGATCCTCGCGACGCTCGGCGTAACCTGACCTCATGTCGCGCGCGCCGTTCCTGACCTCGAAACTGCAGGGGTTCGGCTCGACGATTTTCGCCGAGATGACCGCACTGGCCACCGAAACCGGCTCGATCAATCTCGGTCAGGGTTTCCCTGACTACGACGGACCGGCCGAGGTACTCGATGCGGCCGTGGCCGCCATCCGTTCGGGGCAGAACCAGTATCCGCCCGGTCCTGGTGTTCCGGTTCTGCGTCAAGCGATCAGCGAACATCAGAAGCGTTTCTGGGGTCTCGACTACGACCCCGATCGCGAAATCTTGGTGACGGCCGGTGCGACCGAGGCTCTCGCCGGATGTCTGCTCGGACTGCTCGAGACCGGTGACGAGGTCGCCCTGCTCGAGCCGATGTACGACAGTTATCAGGCGTGTATCGCCTTGGCCGGTGCGGTGACGCGTCCGGTCACGTTGCGACCTCCGTCGTATTCGTTCGATCCCGACGAGTTACGTGCGGCCATCACGCCGAAGACTCGGGTGATTCTGCTCAACACGCCGCACAATCCCACCGGGGCAGTGTTGAACGACGAGCAGCTGAAGACGATCGCCGAGGTCGCGATCGCCAACGATCTGATCGTCGTGTCCGACGAGGTGTACGAACACCTCACCTACGACGGTATCGTCCACCGATCGATCGCATCTCTTCCTGGGATGAAGGAACGAACGCTCGTGATCTCGAGTGGTGGCAAGACCTTCAACACCACCGGATGGAAGGTGGGTTGGGTATGCGGCCCGGCCCCGCTCGTGGCCGCGGCGCGTGCCGCCAAGCAGTTCCTCACGTACGTGTCATCGGGGCCGTTCCAACCCGCGATCGCGACTGGACTGCGCTTGCCTGACGAATACTTCGTCGAGTTGGCTCGCGACCTGCAGACCAAGCGCGATCGTCTCATGTCGGGCTTGGCCGAGGCAGGCTTCGATGTCTTCAAGCCCGCCGGCACGTACTTCGTGACCGTCGACATCCGACCAGTCGAACCGTCGGGTGACGGCTACGCGTTCTGCCGCTCGTTGCCCGCTCGTTGTGGGGTGGTCGGAATCCCGAACGTCGTGTTCTACGACCGTGCACACGAGAGCGAAGGCCGTCATCTGGTTCGCTTCGCCTTCTGCAAGCGATTCGAACTCATCGATGAAGCCGTCACTCGGTTGAAGGGGCTGTCGTGAAGTTCGCCGCGGTGCAACACGACATCGCATGGTGCGACCGTCAGGCCAATTTCGTGCACTTGTCTGAACTGATCGCGTCGGCCGTCGATCGCGGGGCCGAATTCGTTCTGCTCTCCGAGACGTTTTCCACTGGCTTCGCTGTGGAGTCCCCCGACTTCGCCGAAGAAGAAGGTGGTCCGTCATCACAGTTCTTGCTGGAGCGAGCCCGGCACCACGGAGTCTGGATCGGCGGTTCGTGTCCGGAGATCCCGGCCGAGTCGTCGGCTGATGATCGTCGTCCGGCCAACACGTTGGTGGTTGCCGCACCCGACGGATCGGTGCACCGCTATCGCAAGATCCATCCGTTCACGTTCGGTGGTGAGGACCGACACGTTCGGCCGGGTACCGAGTTGGTCACGATCACGGTGGGTGATCTTCGGGTGTCGCTCTTCGTGTGTTACGACCTGCGTTTCTCCGACGAGTTCTGGCAGTTGGCTCGTGACACTGACGTCTATCTGGTGCCGGCCAATTGGCCCGAACCTCGCCGTGAGCACTGGATGACCTTGCTTCGCGCGCGGGCCATCGAGAACCAGGCCTACGTGGTGGGCTGCAATCGTGTGGGATCGGGCGGAGGTCTGCACTACTCGGGCGATAGTTGCATCCTCGATCCGTACGGAGACGTGTTGGCCAGCCAGCGTTACGGCGAGGGGATCCTGCTGGCCGACGTCACGGCCGACAGGGTGAAAGAAGTGCGCGAGCGCTTCCGTTTCCTGCCCGACCGTCGTTCGTGATCAGCGCAGTCGTTTGGCCATCAGGCTGACGATCTTGCCCGGCCGGGTCTCTTGCTGGCTCACCTCGACGAAGCCTTCACGAGCATGAAAACGCAGTGAGCCTTCGTTCATCGGTTTCACGTTCACCTCGAGGGTGAACCAGTCGGCCTGCGCTCGCTGTTCGACCTCGCTGTACAGCAATGGACCGATTCCTCGTCCGCGCCAGCCGTCGGTCACCGCCACTCGATCGAGGTACACGAAGCTTGTGTAGTTGTCGCAGAAGTAGAGGTAGTTGGGGCTGTCGTAGTCGACGCCTGGTGGCATCACCATGCAGAAGCCGCGCACCGCACCGTCGGCTTCGACCACCAAGTTCATCGAGGACACTCCGAAGATGTGTTCGAAGTCGGCGAAGGTCTCCTCGCCGACGGCCGGAACGTTTTCTTGATTGATGGCGTGAGCGATTGCCAGATCGGCAGTGGTCATGTCGCGAACGATCACACGACGAAACTACCCCCGTCGAATGGCACCGGGTGCCGAGCACCGTCCCCAGTAGGGTTCTCGGCGTGTCAGGTGGTGAAGCGGTGATCGAGGCGCGCGGCCTTGTGAAGAGGTTCGGCGATTTCGAGGCCGTGAAAGGTGTCGATTTCCGAATCGAGCGTGGAGAGTCCTTCGGCTTCCTCGGTCCGAACGGTGCTGGTAAGTCGAGCACCATGCGCATGATCGGTTGTGTGTCGCCGGCGTCGGGTGGAGATCTGCGGATCTTCGGGCTCGATCCGCTCGAGCACGGCTCGCGTATTCGTGCCCGCATGGGTGTGGTTCCTCAGCAGGACAATCTCGACAGCGAATTGACGGTGCTCGAGAACCTGGTCGTGTACGGGCGTTACTTCGACATTCCCCGCTCCGACTGCAAGAAGCGGGCCGGCGAGTTGTTGGATTTCGTGCAGCTGACCGACCGCGCCAACTCACGGGTCGAACCGCTGAGTGGTGGCATGAAGCGCCGCGTCACGATCGCGCGCAGCCTCATCAACCGACCCGAGTTGTTGCTCCTCGACGAGCCCACCACGGGTCTCGATCCGCAGGCGCGTCACATCCTGTGGGATCGCCTGTACCGCCTCAAACAGCAGGGCGTGACTCTCGTGCTCACCACCCATTACATGGACGAAGCCGAGCAACTGTGTGATCGGCTGGTGGTGATGGACGGTGGCCGTATCGTCGCCGAGGGATCTCCGCGACATTTGATCGAAGAGCATTCGAGCCGCGAGGTGCTCGAATTGCGATTCGCCGCTGGTACGAATTCCGATCAAGCCGCCGTACTCGCGGGGCTCGGCGATCGGCAAGAGGTGCTGCCCGATCGTGTTCTCATCTACGCGGGCGACGGCGAAGACGTTCTCGGTGAAGTCCATCGACGTGGTGTCCCGCACGAGAGCGCGCTGGTGCGCCGGAGTTCGCTCGAAGACGTGTTCCTGCGACTCACCGGCCGCAGTCTGGTGGAGTGATGACCACGCTGCCGGCTGTTCGAGTCTGGGAGTACTACGCGACCATCCTGCGCCGTACCTGGAAGACCGAGGTCGTTCTCGGTTTGCTGCAACCCCTCGTGTTCCTGCTCGGCATGGGCCTCGGTGTCGGATCTCTCGTCAACTCGCGTCAGTCGTCGGTGGATGCGTTGGGTGGAGTTCCGTACGTGTCGTTTCTGGCGCCCGGTCTCCTCGCCACCACCGCGATGATCGTCGGCTCGTTCGAGTCCACGTACCCGGTGATGGCCGGATTCAAGTGGCAAGGCTTCTTCGAGGCGATGGCTGCCACCCGGTTGTCACCCATGCAGATCGTCCGCGGGATGTTCTTGTGGTTGGCCACGCGCATCGGAATCTTCGTGGCTGGCGTCGGAGTTGTGCTCGCACTGTTCCCCGACACACGATCGTGGGGACTCGTTCTGGCGGTACCAGCAGCTGTGCTGTGCGGCCTGTCGTTCGCCGCCGTGATCGCTGCCTACGCCGCGGTGTGCGAATACGACGCGTCGTTCAATTATGTGCAGCGCTTCATCATCACGCCGTTGTTCCTCTTCGGCGGAGCCTTTTATCCCATCGAATCGCTGCCGGTCGGCTTGCGACCGATCGCCTGGATCACTCCGCTGTGGCACGGCGTCGAGTTGTGTCGCGGCTTCTCGCTCCACACGATGGGCCTCGTCACGGCGCTCGGGCACCTCGCCGTGATCGTGGCCTACATCGCGGTCGGCATCGTCATCTGTCGTCGGCTCTTCATCCGGCGGTTGTACCGATGAGCTCGACGTTCCTCGTCGCTCGAGTGATTCCGCCCATCTTTCGTGGTGCTCGTCGTCCGCAGCGCATGGTCGAGCGGAGCATTCTCGTCTACCGCCGAACGTGGATGATCCTCGTGTCCGGATTCTTCGAACCGCTCTTCTACTTGTTGTCCATCCGCATCGGCTTCGGTTCGTTGGTCGGCGACGTCGACTTCGCCGGCCGCAGCATCGACTACGCGAAGTTCGTCGCCCCCGCCTTGATGGCCAGCTCGGCCATGAACGGCGCGGTCTACGACAGCACGATGAACATCTTCTTCAAGTTGCGTCACGAGCGGCTCTATGACGCGGTGCTCGCCACTCCCATGGGATCGAAGGACGTCGCTCTCGGTGAGATCGGTTGGGCTCTCCTGCGCGGAACGATCTATTCGACGACGTTCCTGGTGTGTCTGCTCGGCCTCGGCATGGCCGACAGCCCATGGGTCGTGCTGTCATTGCCCGCCTGCATGCTCGTCGGACTGGCATTCGCCTCGGTCGGCATGGCGGCCACCACGTACATGCGCTCGTGGGTCGACTTCGAGTGGGTCCAGACGATCGTGATGCCGCTGTTCTTGTTCTCGGCGACCTTCTATCCCCTGTCGTCCTACGGTGACTGGGGCTGGTTGGTTCAGCTGAGCCCGCTCTATCACGGCGTGTCTCTCGTGCGATGTGCCTCACTCGGAATCGGCACGTGGGGGATCCTGGTGCACGTGGCCGTGTTGCTCGGCATCGCGATCGTGGGCCTGAGTGTTTCGGCTCGCCGCATCGACGAACTCCTCCTGAAGTAGCCCCGTACGGCGTAGAGAAACGACTCGCCGTAATCTGTCGACATGTTGTTCGCCAAGAAGAACGCGTCGATGGTGTCACCCGAGCAGGCCCTCCCCGGTCGAACCGATCAGACCATGCCGGTGCCCGCTCAACATCACGCTCTCGGCACTCCCCTCGTCGGTCCGTGGCCGAATGGCTTCGAGACGGCGATCTTCGGGATGGGCTGCTTCTGGGGCGCCGAGCGCAAGTTCTGGCAGACCGACGGTGTGTATTCGACAGCCGTTGGTTACGCCGGTGGGTACACCCCCAACTGCACCTACGAGGAGTGCTGTAGCGGCCTCACCGGACATGCCGAAGTCGTGTTGGTCGTATTCGATCCGAGCAAGGTGTCGTACGACGACTTG
>Ga0315901_10000450_pt1 | contig 60868 bp, 51 predicted proteins | sample LakEriMetagenome_10_FD_203761 | JGI IMG/M metagenome (GOLD analysis project Ga0315901, IMG submission 203761) | Freshwater fungal communities from buoy surface, Lake Erie, Ohio, United States - Buoy 2 MA116 | ecosystem: Environmental > Aquatic > Freshwater > Lake | place: USA: Lake Erie, Ohio... | reverse complement strand
TATTAAAAAAGCATATCGTACATTAGCAAAAGAACATCACCCTGATCGCACTAAAGGAGACGATACTAAGTTTAAGGAAATTGCCGAGGCATATGAAATCTTAAGTGATCCAAAAAAGAAAGCCCAGTGGAATGCTCAATCAAGATTTGCAGGCGGTGGATTTGATGAGCAATTCTTTGAAGATTTTTTAAAGAATCAAGGCTTTAGTGGAATGTTCAACAATAGATATGGTTGGGCTGATAATGGAAAAGGTCAAGACATAAAGACACAAATTCAAATTAGTCTTGAGGATGCCTACTATGGTGTGAACCGTGAGATGAGAATAGGTATGAAACCTATTTCGGTTACAATACCACGAGGTATAAGAAATGGACAAAGACTTAGACTAAAAGGATTAGGGCAGAGAGGATTAACAGAAGAACTGCATGGTGATTTAATTCTTACTGTGGTTGTTGGAGACCATTCAGATTATATGATTGATAATCGAGGTCTTCATAAAATTCACCGCGTTGATGTATTTGATGCTATGTTAGGTGGAAAAGGTATCATTGATATCTTTGATAAAAAGATAAGCTTTACAATCCCACCAAATACACAAAATGGTACTCTCCTTAGAATACAAGGGAAAGGATTTCCTCTTTATAATCAAAATGATGCGTGTGGAGATCTTTATATTAATATCCTTGTTGAATTACCTAAGTCATTAACTGATAGTGAAAGAGAATTGCTATCACAGATTAAAAAATCAATAGATGGAAGACAATAAGTATTTACGATATATCTTAGAAAATTTAGAAAAGCTAGGTTATGATGATTATATGAATCTATGCTATAATATAGTAGTATCATTTCCTCATGATATTTTATCATATAGTGATGTTTCTACATTACAGAGAATACAGAGTTTAGATAGATTAATAGTCTACTTTGAGGAAAAGGAACAGTATGAAAAATGTAATGAAATTAAAAAAGTACAAACATTATTAAAAGAAAATCAAAATTAAAATATGTTAAGTTTATTAAAACACTTCAATTACACGCCACCTAAACTAGAGAATTGGTCTAAAGGTATATTTGAAATACGAGAAAAAGAACCGGGTTATATGTACCTATATGTAAACGGTGAACAGTGGATGGCATATGATTTGAATTCGCACCTTGAAGCATATGAACTGTTCTCCCACTATATGTTAGCAAAGGGCCACGTAACGGTTACCGGTATGGGATTTGGCGTTAGGGAAAATTGGATCTTAACAAAACCTGAGGTTACAAAATTAACAATCATTGAAAGAAGTAAAGAAGTAATTGATTATCATAAAAAGAATAAGTCTGCATTTCTTAAAGATCCTCGGGTAGAAGTTATCTGTATGGATGCATCTGAATATAAAGGTTCTTGCGATGTACTTCTTTTAGATCATTATGAAACTGCTGATTATGAATCTATACTTGCTGATGTTAAAAAGATACATGATCAGGTTGATTGTAAAACTATGTGGTTTTGGCCATTTGAAAAAATCATAATGCATTCAAGAAGGTGGCATACATTTAATGATAAACCATATCGTCTAATAACAAAGTATGAAGCATATTTGTTATTAAAGAAAAACTGGAAATTGGATAAATTACAAATGCTTGAACCTGGAGATATTGATCTGTATTGTATGATGTTTGGATCTAAGATGTTTTCTCAATCGGAATTTACATTAAATACAATGTTTACTGACCGTAATGTACATCATGAGATCTATAGAAGAATCTAATTGTTAATAACTTTTTTCATTTTTGGAGAAAAAAGTTAGAGAAAAATTTTCAAATCCCAAAAATTTGTTTTATATTTATATAAAATTAAACGGATATGGATAAACTGAAACAAAACCTTAACTATCTGCAATCCTTCCTAGATGAAATGAACGAATCATCGTCTGGTAATCATAAGATTGCAACTATTCGTAAACATGCTGATAATGATTTTCTAAAGAAGGTCTTTCAGTATACTTACAATCCTTTTAAGAAGTATGGAGTTCATACCAGAGTTCTTCAAAAGAATTCTCACTTAACTGCACCAGAAAATCTGTACACTGACCTATTCCAACTATTGGATGATTTGGCAGAAAACAATTTAACCGGGCATGCTGCTATCCAGGCGGTTAACACTTTCGTAAATGAACTTCCGACCGATCAACAAAAACTTATTCATTACATCTTAGATAGAGACCTTCGTATGGGTGCCTCTATTACATCGGTACTTAAGGTACATCCTAATATCATTCCTATCTTTAAGGTGGCACTCGCGCACCCTTACAATCCGAACCGTGTGAATTTTGAAAAGGAATCATGGTACGGTTCTCGTAAACTAGATGGAGTCCGTTGTATCTGCCGTAAGGAAGGTAATTCAGTAACCTTTTATTCAAGGAACGGTAAGGAATTTGAAACTCTAGGCCGTATCGCTGAAGATGTAAAAAGAATTCCAGGTAACTTTATCCTAGATGGAGAAGTCTGTATGGTTAATGACAATGGTGCCGAAGACTTCCAAGGTATTATGAAGGAAATCCGCCGTAAGGATCATACCATTAAGAATCCTAAGTTCCTGGTATTTGACTGTCTGATTATCGAGGAATTTGATAATCATGGTGGTACTACTGATTTATCTGACCGCCTTACCCGTAAGCCTATTAAGGAAATCATTTTCCAGGAATTTCAAACATTGAGTATCGTTAAACAAGTTCTAATCAAAACCGAGGAACAGTTTACCGAAATGGCTAAGGATGCCGAGATCAATGGATATGAAGGTATCATGGTTCGTAAAAACATTCCTTATGAAGGTACCCGTTCTCATAACCTCCTTAAGGTCAAGAAATTCCATGATAACGAGTACACGGTGTTAGAATGTGTGAATGGCACAATTCGTTGGACAGAGAATGGCCAACAGGTAGAAAAGGAATGTCTGAGCAGTATTATTATTGAACATAAAGGTTACCGAGTATCAGTAGGATCTGGTTTCTCAAAGGAGCAGAGGGAATATTACCTTAACCGCCATAATGAATTAGTCGGTAAGACCGTAACCATTCAATACTTTGAAGAAACTCAAAATCAGATGGGTGGTTATTCATTAAGATTCCCTGTAGTTAAACACATATATCAGAATGGCCGCGATTGTTAACCAGTCTCACCTGATCTTACCTCTAGTGTGAAAAAGATAATGCAGAGATAAATAATATATATGAACATTAAAGAATCATACAGGTCAAGTATCACTATATTCGATGTAGATGATACTTTGGTTGTCACCAAGAGTAAAATCAAGGTGGTTAACCCTAAGACTGGTTATTCTGCAGAGCTTACACCACAAGAATTCAATACCTTTAAGAAAAGAAGAGGAGATAAGATGGACTTTTCAGATTTTCAAAATCTGGAAATTCTTAAAGCCGGTAAGATTATTGAATGGGTCTTTGATATCTTAAGAAGAACTATTTCAAAGGGTAAGCCAGTAGGAATCATTACCGCCAGGGATGATTCCAATTTGATCATAGATTTTCTTTCACATAATGGGATTAAGATTAACCCTAGTTACATTTATGCTGTCAATGATCCGTCATTAGGTTTTCGTGGAACAACTGCAGAAAAGAAACTTGCTGCATTTGAAAAATTCCACGAAATGGGTTTTACTGATTTTAGGTTCTTCGATGATGACGAGGAGAATATTGCAATTGCAAAAGAATTTGCAAAAGAGACGCCTGGCATTTCAATGGATGCCAATTTAATTAAGAAAAAATGGATACCTCAGTTCGAAGGCTTCGAATAAAGCTTAATACATTTAAGAAGGTTTTACTTAACATTAAAGAACTTTCAAATTCATCAACCACGAAGGTTGCATGTATGGCATTGAGAAAGGACTTTAGTAAAATTGCTAGCTTTGGCTATAATGGCTCTTATAGTGGAGCCGGAGTTAATGATGAAACTGGTACAGAAGAAGAATCTCTCACACCGGGAGAAAGCGGATTTATTCATGCCGAGGTAAATATGATTGCCAAGTTTAAGGAATACGATCCGGAAAAATACATTGTTCTTTTAACACTTTCACCATGTAAGATGTGTACCAAGATCCTGGTAAATGCAGGATTTAAACATGTTTATTGGATTGATGAATACCGGGATACTTCTCATCTTACTATCTTTGAAAAGTGTAATATTACAAGTGGCAATTTTGAAAGACTAATAAAAGATTACCCAACAATAAAACTGTGAATATATACAAAAAAGTATATTTCCATTGTTAGTTGAAGCCCTGTCATTTAAAGTATCATTAGACTTTTTAGAGTATCTTAAAAAAGCAAGACTATATGCTACAAATATAGTCGTTGGCTTCTATGATAGAACTACCAGGGAGTTTATGACATTTGCATCATTAGGTGAAATGTCCCAGTATTTTGAACAGGCATATGGGATAGTTGATACATCATCACTCGGTAGTTTATGTTATCTACAATCTTTTTCTTTAGGTAGCGATCTCTATGATTTTCCAACACAATATTCTGTAGGTGATGTGACAGGATCATTTACTTTAACCGCAGGATCTTCATATGATATTCAAAGAAATCAGCAGAGATCAATTTTTGTAAATAGACAGACATCTTTTATCAGACAAGGTATTGCTGAATATGTAGCATTCTATAATGAGATCCGGATTATTTACATTACTGGAATTTATTCACAACTTTATGCAGTACCAGGTTGGAGCAGAAACACGTGGTATCTTAATTCTCTAAGAAATTCACTTTTATCAGAGTACGGAAATAACTCTTTTCCATACAATAATGAAACTATTACCAAGTCACCACCTGTATAGAATAAATAAAAAAAGAATTTACTAAAATGCCTTTTAATTTACAAGAATATATCTTATTTAGAACTGAGATTAAACGAGAGCTTCTAAATTTTGAAGTTGATAATAACTTTAAGATGGTTGCAAACCCTTGGGTTTCCAATAGGGTATATGATGAAGGAAACATTGTTTATCATCCTGTCCAGGTTACTGGTCCTACTGGTGGTCCTACCGAAACTCTTGTATGGTGGAGGGCTAATCAAAGAACCACACAAAGTATATTTGATACTAATGAGTGGGATCTTGTTGGTGGAGTTGGAACTGGTGATGTTACTTTAGCAGCTGCAAACGGTTTTGGTAGAATACGCGTTAATTATACAGGGGCAATAGGTTCATGGCAAACCGCAAATGATGGACTTTTACTTTCAACAAACCCAGACTCATATCTTAATCTTGTTGCTGGATCTGGTACTAGTCTACAGTATGATACAACAACAAATTCAATTAGAATTATTAATCTAGGTTCAACTGGCGAAATTAATAATGGCCAAAACATTGGTAGTGGGGTTGATGTTTATGCCGGGATGAGCGGCACGGATTTAACATTTAGAGGATTTGATGTAGGCCCTGTTAGTAGCCCAGCTCTTACAGTTGCATTTGATCCTGTAAATGATAATGTTGAATATAGCCTTGATGAAGGTCTTATAGAATTAGAAAACTTAAACGGTGGAGCCCCTACTCTTGATAAACTCGTTGATGTTGAATATCCAACCGCGCCGGTAAATAACGATATTCTTCAGTGGAACTCTTCAGCTGGAGCATGGAGAAATGTTACTTTATCTTCTTCAGGGGCACAAGGGCCTCAAGGTCCTCAGGGTGGGGCCGGCTTTACTGGTGCAACAGGTAGTGGTGCAACAGGGGCAACTGGTTCTGCTGGTTTTACGGGTGCAAGCGGGCCTGCTGGAGCCGATGGATCAAATGCATTAAGATGGATTGCTGCGGCTACAGCAGTTACGTCAGGTACATGGACATTAAACACATACCCTTCTTTTGTTGGTGCAACATCAATAGAGATAAATCAAACTGTTATTGTTGGCCGATCTATCGTAAATGGTGGCGCATGGCTTTCTACTATACAGGCAGGTGATACTATTACTTTAACTTCAAGTGATGCACCAAATAACTTTGGTGTTTACGTGGTTAACAGTGTTACGTCTGGTATTGGAATATTTCAGTTTAGTGTAACCGAGATTATATCAAGCGGATTAGTTAACTCAATTTCACCTTTTACTACTTCTATATCATACGCGCAAAAAGGATCGCTAGGGTTTGCTGGTGCAACCGGTTTAGGTGCAACTGGAGCAACCGGCCCACAGGGATTTAATGGAGCAACCGGTTCACAAGGTGTAACTGGGAGCGGGGCAACCGGTGCCAGTGGTGCTACTGGTCCACAGGGTAATAACGGTGCTACTGGTTCGCAAGGACCATCTGGGTCAATGACATGGGGTATGGTCACTGGAATTAGTGGCAGTGTTGGACTTACTTCTGCAGGAAACGGGAGTGTTGTGCCTGCAAATAACGGCGCGCCTGCTACGGTTACCATACCTCTTGCGGCTTCACAGCCATTTATTACTGCCGGGACTCAAATGCAGTTTATAAGAAAAGGTGCAGGTGGAGTTCAATTTATTCTTGCCACCCCAGCGGTTCAAGTATATTCCCCAGGTGGACTTATCGGGGCTGGCGGTTTGGACACTATTGCGCAAACAGGTTCTTCTGTTTTATTAATCAAAGGACCATCGGAAGAGTGGTATCTATCCGGAGACTTAATTTAAACAATTTCTTTTTGTTTCATATAAAAAATAAACTATGGATAGTAGTACAGAAACAATAGAGCCTATAAAACTTCAGTGGATAAAGGGTGACAAGATAGGAAATGTTGAAACTGTAAAGGGTACTGATTCTGAGTGGACTACTTTTGAAAGTGGCGCTAGAATATCTTCATCATTGATTAACGAGTTTATGATTCCTATTGGATCATATGATCCTGTACTAGATTTTGATTCGGCTACTTCAGAAGTACCTAGCGTACAAAGAAAACGAGAATCTTCTCCTCAGCAAAAAAGCCCAATCAGAATTCTTTTTGATAAGCAAAAAAATGCTGATGAAGTTAGTCTAACTCTATCCTTACAAATAACAGTTCCTAAAAAGAATGTTTTTGACATTATGAGTGTTTCTTTTGAAGAAGACGAAGTAATAAAAGAACTCCGCTCGTTTATAGAAGATCAAATAAGGGATGAACGAGTTAAAGAAGCTATCAAAGATAGTGTATACTCCTTAATAGAGGAGAGATATATGTGATTTTAGCACATCAAATCCAGATAATATATAATAAAATAAACATTATGAATAACATACCTACAAGAAGAGAACGTAGAGCCGCGATGAAATATCAAGGAATCTTAAAGATGAAAAGTAAATTACCTTTTAGCAAATGGTGTGAATTTACAACTAACACGATTAAAGCCGGAAAGGAAATATTTGAGGCCAATAAAGATCGTATGGAAAAATCTATCGGAGAACAACTTGAAGCAATTGAGGCTAAGCTAATTTCATCATGGAGAGAGATGGGTTATAATGACTCCGAGATCGAGCAGTTAAGAGAAGCTAATGCAATCTTAACAATAAGAGATATGGAAACATGGAAAACTGATAAAAAGGTTGCCAGAAAAATAATGAAAGAAGTTCACCAAGGATTATTAAGCAGATCAAATGGTTAAGATAGTTTTAGAGCCAGCCGGTAACGGTGTTATAAAAAGAGTCATTGACGATAATCATGGCGGCGGTAGAGAACAATGGACCTCAACTGAGGTTTATGAAGACTCTAAACAAGACGATGATAGACATCAATACATTATGAGATTCTTTTTTGACTTATGCGAGGATTTAGGAATGAATCTGGGTAATAAGTTTAGTAAAGATGTTATAACAATCAGAACCGAATGGGGCAGCCATTTTGAACCATCTGAAAAGGAACTTGAATCTAAAATAAAAGAGCTTGAAGCAGAGCTTCAATCCCTTAAAGAATGCAAGAAGTCTTAGAATTTTATTTTGTTTACTCAAAAGATGCAGTAAAGATTAAGGGGTTCATAGATTCGATACCTCGTAACATTGAGTGTATTAATTACATTGACATATATAATAAGCTAGCAAAAAATGATTACTTTCAATCCGAACCATCGGATGCAGTAGTATCTTCATACCTAATGAGACAGCTCCAAACTGCTGTTGGTAGAAATTCAACCATGAATATTTACTATGTACTAGGTAGTATAGAGAAAGATGTTATAGAAGGTATTCAATCATATGTAAAGACATTAACGGATCGTGATATAGAGTTTAAGATTTATCATACATCTGAAGTCCAATTAAACGGTATGAAAAGACTCTTTTGTGATATCATTCCGTTTGAAATTGATTATTAATGAAAGCTCATAGAATATTTACTAAAGGGCAGATTGTCTATTGCCTGTTGTCATCTCACAACAGACCAAATGTTCTATTGCCAGTAAAAGGCTTAATCATTGATACTGCATGGGATCCGGTAAATCCTTTGTATAAGATTAAGATCATTAAGATGTACGATAATATGAAATTCTTAAAGTCATATTTCTTTGATATGAATTTTAGATATGAATTTGATAATCGTGCTAGAAAAATGCCACTTAAGAAGGAAGACTTTAAGACAACCCGTTCTTTAGAGGAAAGATTTAATCAACATGATGCTGAAAGATTCTATGTTATTGTTGAATCTGTTATGTGTTCAAAAACTAAAGTTGATCTTGGACAATTATTTGAAAGAGTTCAGTTTTACATCATATCAAAAAATCTTAAAGAAATTAGAGAATCGGCGGTTAGACCATTTCTTAATGGTGTATTTTCTCTAGATAGTACACAAGAATTTGACATTAGGTTTAAAAAAGGATGGTCAGACCGATTTGAAAGGTTTCAATTTGATATTAATAAGTATCTAACCAGCCTTAATTAAATATATAGTAAAAATAGTGATACATTGTGGCTAGGGAAATTATATCAAATCTTAATAGTGCTCTCCCAACCGGGCCTAATTCTAATAATGCTGTACCTTTAGGAGTTTTTGGCGGAGAATCAGTCGGTTTTGCTTCTGATGTTGCCGATTCTGTTGGACAAACTTTTTATAGTAAAAGATTTGAGCCTGATGCATATACTGTTGCAAAAGGTATGGATGCGCCAGTTCCTAGATCTATTTTTAATGAATATGCTCTATTTAACTTTAGAGGTATGTATGGTGGTTTAACTGGTGGATTACCTTTTAGTTATTTTCTTGATGGTCCGGATAATCCTTTAATGGGAGGTGAGGATGCTCATAATGTATCTATTGCAAAAATTGTTGAATTCTTTGATACACATTATCCTAAGATAGCATATAAATATCAAGACTTTTTGTACTTAAAATATTATAAACAAATACCGGTAAATCATCTAGTTACATTAAGAAGATTTCCAACACCTGTGAATGATAACATTTTTGATATTACTCTACAAACGGCAAGCGGCGGTGGGACAGATGCAAATGGGGCTACCATTCCAGTTGCAAATGAATCCGTACCGGGCACTCAAGTAGCTGGGGTTACTGCTGTTACATATTTGGGAGAGACTACGGGTAATAAACTCGATGACATACTAAAGTTTTCATATGGGCTAGAATTTAAAGAGGTAACAACCGAAATGGAAAGTGTTCAGGCAACTGATGGTGGTTATACACAACAGCCTTTTTATCAAAAGAGAGGTGTTGTTGGGCAGGCTGCATTAGATACATTAAAGGGTGTAACCGCGGGTACAAAATTTAGACGCCAACAGTATGCAGATGGTGTAGACCGATTTAGTACAACATATGCAAATTTTGTGATTGGGCCCGTTAACGTAGTTAATAAGACTAATGTTAGGGACAGAGGGATTAAGTTTACAAATGATATTAAGCTTAATTTTGAATATGAGTTAAAGTCATTGAATTATGTTAATCCTAAAATTGCAATGATTGATATCATAAGTAATATGTTAACTATGTCAACTAATAATGGGCAGTTCTTTGGTGGGGGTCACAGATATTATGGGGCTGGTGGTTTTGTTGCAAGTCAGTTTGGTGACCCATCAAAATTAAGAAACGGCGATTTTGCTGGTTATATTGGTTCTGTTGTTGGGGATGTGGAGCGTGGGTTTAAGGCAGGCTTTGGAGATTCTAATGGAAACTTTGACTTAGAAAGTTTTATTAAGGGTGGACTTAAGGTAGGTAAAACTCTTTTAGGAAATCTATTAGGAGGCTTCTTATCAGACAACGTTGGATCTGTACCAGGCATGACAGCAACAAAGGCATTCATTAGTGGTGACCCTACCGGTGATTGGCATTTAACGGTTGGTAATCCACTTAATCCAATCGTAATGATGGGTAATATGTATTGTGATAATGCTACTATGACATTAGGGCAAGGTTTAGGTTATGATGATTTTCCAATGGAGGCTAAATTTGAAATTGATCTAAAGCATGGTAAGCCTAGGGATAAGGGGGATATTGAAAATATGTTTAATGGTGGTAGGGGTAGAATATATGCATCTGCCGCTGGTGTAAAAGATATTCTAAACTTAAGAGGTGTAGATATTGCAACCTATGGATCTGTAAAGGCGGGAACTGTTAGTCTACAAAGTACTCAATCAGGTGCTCAGGCAGGTAGCATGAATAATAACCAAATAGGAAACATTGATGGGAGTAAAGCAAAAAATAACTCTAAGAATAGCCTATTTACCGATGCCGATTCTCAATATGTAGAGAATGTGGTGTCTCTGTTTATTGACTCATAAAAAAAGATAGAGATGAATATAAGATCATTAGCATTAAAGAATAAATTAGTTGATGAAAGAACTGGTGAGTTTTATTTTGACTTAACGGCTCCATCATTTATTTATGATCCCGGCTTAGGTGTAAAGGCATTGCATTATGTTATGCCCGATCAAGCAGGTCGCATCGATAAGATATCAGAAATCTATTTTGGTAATGGGGAATACATAGATGCTATTTGTATTGTAAATAATATCTTTAATCCGTTTAGTATACAAGAAGGTGATGTTATTTTTATTCCTAATCTTAATAGACCTGATCTGGTTTATCAAAGGCCTAATCCTGCATCTAGACCAACAACTCCACAACAACCGTATATTGATACAGGCAGACAATCCGAAAAGGATCAATCAAGAATACAAAGACTTGCAAAGAAGGCCCAAGAAAGCCCAGCTGGGGTAAAGACACCTTTACCTCCTAATATGTTACAACCTGGATCTGCTGCTAAAGTTTATGAAGGAGGTGAAATTTTATTAGGTGCAAATTTACCATCAAGAGGAACTACATATGTGCCTGGAAGTAAAATAACAAACAACAATCCATAATGTCAGCAGTTGAAAGAAACATATTAAGTATACTTGAACCTACGATAGTGCTGGATGAATTGAAAATTACTGATGTTGAAAGCGGTACAGCAAATTCAGGCGGAGATGCTATTAAAGAACCACCTTCTAAGTTTCTTAATATTATACCGCAGATAAGAATTAATCAATACGATATTGGTGATGGTCGGCTTGAATCATTTACTCTTGATTGTACTGGTTTTTATCCAACATGTAGATTTACATTTTATGATGAAGATGGATTATTTACAGCAAGACATTACCCTACAGATGGAGATATCATTCAACTTTATATAAGATCTGCTGGTGAGGAAACTACATTTAAACCAATAAGAATAGATTTTACTATTGAAGATATTAAGCCAATAGGTGGAGGTGGATCAACCAATCAATCCCCACAGTTGTTGGTTGATGGGAGAATGAATATTCCTAATCTTTTTACTGAGAATGTTGAATATTATAATTCTACTAGTTGGAATGCTCTATTAAAAATAGGAGAAAAATTAAAACTAGGATTTGCTTCAAATGTAGAAGATACGGCAGATGAACAGGTATGGACTAATCCATACGACACCGCTGAAAAATTCATACGTGACATTACTGCAAATTCATATCTTGATGAAAATTCTTTTTTTAATTCATATATAGATCCTTATTATAATTTAACTTTAGTTGAAGCTAATCGTTTGTTTGATGTAACAGATCAGGACCTAGAGGCATCTTTAACATATTCACAGAACTCAGGTGATACGTTCGGTGGAGGTTCTCCTGAAGCAGCCGAATACGATTCTCCTAATGTTTTAACTAATGTAATACAGGCATCAGGAACATCAAGATACATATCTACATATCAACAAATCAATAAGAGTGGTCAAATAAGTAAAGATAATGGTTATAAAAGATATACTCAATACTGGGATCTTACTGAAAAGAAATTTATAAGTGAATTTGTTGATCCTATTGTCAGTGAAGTACCAGGTATGATACCTGCAACAAAGGGGAGATTAGTTCCTGATGAAAGTGGTAACCTTGTACCAGAAGGTCCTAGAACAGAACAGGTTAAATATAAATATCTCGGAACGCAAGGTGATAATGTTCATCCTAATTTTTATTATAGTGCAATTCTTAATTTTCAAAACAATGCAGAAATTGAAAAATTTGGAATGGTGTTAGAACTTGATATGGTTAATCCTGCTCTTACAAGATATTCTAGAATTTATTGTCAGATTTGGGAATTTGCTCAACCAGTAAAGGATGTGTTATTGGCACCAAGTAATGATGAAAATGTACCAAGTGGAACACAAAGAAGAGCGGAAACTCCTGAAGGGGTTGGTAACGATGCATCATCGCAAACTGGCGTTATAAATGAATTCTTGTCAGGTTTTTATGTCATTACTGGTATTGATTATTTTTTAACAGAACCTGGACCAATTAGGCAAAGGGTACATTTAAGAAGACGAGAAATAGTACCTTCAACCTAAAATAAATAAAATAAATGGCCGAGTCAAATTTATATAGTCCACTTAATGATCCAGCGATTAATCCTTTTAGAAGAACTAGTTCTGCTAATGCGGATATTATCAAGAGATTTGTTACCCCGCAATCATCGGTTAGCGGAGGTGGAAACGGTGTCACGAGTTTAGATGATCCAACCTATTTAGGGTTTTCTTTAAGGTTTGATATAACAACCCCCTTATTCAACGGTTCTACTGTAGGTGATCCGTTTGACGAAAGCCCAAATATACCTGCTGGGGAATCTGCACTTGGATATCTTGTACAGGTTGGCCAAAAGCAAAGAGCCCAGTATTTAAGAGCATTTGTTCAAGGATTATTTGAAGTAAATAATACTCGTCCTTATTATTGGCAAACAATAGAAGGATTAAGTGATGCATGGACAAAGTCAAATAATATGATAGATCCTTTCAATGGATCGACTGATGATGAAGGAATTGCTATAGGCTGTTTGGAAGCTATTGATCTTAAGATATCTGCTATTTTTAATCTTTATAAAGCCGCAGTTCTTGATAATGCATATAACAGATTTGTTCTTCCAAGAAATCTTATGTATTTTGATGTTTATGTAGATGTATATGAAATAAGAAATTTTAAGTCAACCATTTCGTGGTTGGATAAAATTGGTAGTTTAAGAGGCGGCGATCCTTTACCACAAACCGATGTAGATCGTTTTCTAAATAGTAATACATCAAGAATGACATTTAAGTTTTCTGATTGTATGTGGAATATAAGTGAAACTGGTAAAATATTTGAAAAAGTTGCAAATGCCGGCGCTGCCGGTGCTAGTATTGAAATGGCTTCAACATCAATGAAATGGAGTTATAGAAGACTTAGTATAGAGGGTCTTTTCTCTGGGTACGATAAGACTGTATCTGATTCTACTGCTAGTCGCGGTAGTGGAGGAATAGGCGATGCTGTTAGAGATGCAGCAAGAGAAGCTGCACAAAATGCAGCAAACTCTGCAATAGAAAGAGCAAGACAAGCCGCAGCTGCAAGGGTGCAAGGTTTACTTTTAGGAAATGCATTTGGATTAAGAAATCAGGTTTTTGCTGCATTATCTAATCCAGGCGCATTGGCTGCAGCTGCAGCCGGTGCGGGTAGAGCAATAGTTAATGCATTTAGAGAACGTACGCCTTCTGGTCCAGCATTAGGTGATAATCCGTTAGGTGATCCTTTAGCTATACCGGTTTCTTTACCTTCTGAAAATCTATTTCTTGGGCAAGGTGAAGTTGAAGGAGGTCCTTTAGATTCTACTAATCTTTTTGGCCCTGGTCCTTCCGGGCCGCCACCGCTTGAACCTACAAATGTATTTGGATAATGGGAAGACTAACTACTAAAGAATTAAGAGCCGATAATTTAACAGGTACACAATGGGTAGGAATAGTTGAGGATAATGTAGATGAACTATTTGAAGGCCGTTGTCGTATTAGGGTATATGGTAAGATGGACCAAAGAATTGACCCAGCAGATCCTACTAGTGATTTTGTTTTACCTAAAGAAGCTTTACCTTGGGCCAGGCCTTCTGTAAGTTCATCAGGTGGTAGTAATAGTGGAAGCGGTACATTTTCTATTCCTAAACTAGGAACTATTCTAAGAGTTACATTTGATAGTGGTAGTTATTATTCTCCAGTATATCATGAGAGTCTTTATCCATCTGACGAAGTAAAAGCAGAGATACAGGCATCTTATCAAAATTCACATGTACTTATTTATGATACTGCATTTGGATTAACAGGTGGCGGTAATGAAGAAGTTACAAATGAAAGAGAAGGTGAAAGTATTAAGGTTTTCTTTACTGAAGAAAAGGGTTTAATGATGGACTATACAACAGCAACAGGTCCAACTACCGTTAATATTAAGCCAGATAATTCGGTTGAAATCATTAATGCCAATGGTGATAAAATAGTTATGCTAAATGACGGTAACATTACATTTACTCATTCTGCAAAGTTCATAATTAATAGTACCGATAATACAGAGATCAATTGTAAAGATGCAATCATTAAATGCGAAAACATGATTGTTAATCATTCAACATCCATTGAGTTAGGCCAAGGGGCAAGTGAAAAATTAGTATTAGGAGATTCATTCTTAAAGCTATTTAATCAGCATACCCATATTGGCAATTTAGGTGCTCCTACAAGTCCACCTATAGTTCCAATGACACCTGCTCAACACTTAAGTAAGAAACAAGTTAAAACAAAATAAGATATGCCATTAGTACCAGTTACATTAAATGTTGCATTAGAACAGGCTTTTGATAAAGCAATGTTTGTATTTGCCGAAACTATTGCAAATAGCCCCCAAGGAACTGATGTTGCAGATAAGGCAAGAAAGGCCGCGGCCAAAGTATTTGCTAATATAGCAACTCCTGCAATTGATGTTTACATCAAATCTGCAACTATTACAATTCCGCCAGGACAAGTAGTTTCATCTGTTGGGCCTACGGGTCCGGTGTTAGGAGCTACAACAGTACCATCTCCACCTGCAATTATTATTTAAACAAATCCTATCTTGCTAGGTATAAATAATAGTTTGACAAGAGTAATATATAATCTATAGATAATCTTCTAAATAAAAAAACAATGATTGAACAAGAAATTACGATCCGCGTAAGCGATGACCCGTTTGACACAAAAACATTTAAAGTTAGAGTACCTAAAGGAACAAAAATATTAAGCACAGAACCTTACGTAGTTGAAGCATTAGCCCAATACGGTTTAATGGAATCTGTTGAAGACCAACTTAGGTTATGTGAAACAAGACAATCGTATACTACTGAAGGTATAATCATTTCAATTACAAAAGATAAAGAAGGGAATAAGGTAAGCGCGTTAATTGATATTGGTACAAAATATACCGCAACGTGCTCTCTTCTTAAAGAACCTAAATCTATTCTTGAACAATTAACAGTTGGTATGATTGTTAATGTTAAAGTTAAACCCGGTGCCCATGGTATGGTTTCTGCATCTATCTCTGATGCAATAGATGAGGTTAAGACCAATGAGATAATGAATTCAATTGGTGATAAAACTGTTGCATTTACTGGTAAAATTACAGAACTTATACATGGAGGCTATTGGGTTGAAGTAGGTGGAATTAAATGCTTTATGCCAGGATCATTAGCGGGATTAAATAAATTACATAATTTTGAATCCTTGATTGGCCAAGAACTTATAGTTATGCCAATTTCATTCTCTGATGAAAAAAATACAATTATTGTATCTCATCGAGCATATCTTAAGACTCTTATTCCAACCGCCCTTGATGATCTCCAAGAAAATATTAAAGAGCCAATTACAGGATTTGTAACAGGTACAACTAAATTTGGTATATTTGCTGAATTTAATAGTTGCTTAACCGGTTTAATTCCAGATACTGTGCTTGATGATAAGACTCGAGAATTATTCCAACGCGAAGGTATTAAGCCAGGTGATCCAATATCATTCTGGGTACAAGAAATCATCTCTGATAAAAAGATCATATTAACCCAGCAGGGGCCACGTGAAGATTTATGGGATGGTGCATCTGATAAGTATAAACCTATGATGGTTACATTAGGAACCGTAACTAAGGTTACCAAATACGGAGCCTTTGTTGAATTAGAAAAGGGAATTAGTGGTTTAATACATAAGACCAAAATGAAGGATACTGAACTAAATCGTGGTGATAAGATTACTGTTAAGATTTTAAGTATCAGTCCTACTGATAGAAAGATTGCAATGGCATTAACTGACTAGTTGTAGAATATATAGATTAAATATCATAATAAATTATGAAAAATCGTCTACTTAAATATAACGAGTTCTTGGTTAATGAGGCAAATAAGTCTTATGATAAATCTTCATGGAAAGATTTTCTTTCTGACTTAGAGAACAACGGTTGGAAAACGAAGGAAAGAACTGCAACGCATATTAAGGTTTTCAAAGGAGATAAATCTGTTCCTAGTTCATTTAAAGCATTTAAGGGGGAAGATCATAAAGATATTAAGGATTTACCTAAAAGAGGTGAATTGGAAATTCATCCGAGCCAATATGAAGGTACTTTAGATTGGGTTCTATATGATGATAAAGGTAATAAAGTTTGGGCTGGCGATTATCCAAAAGCCGCAAGAATAACTGCTTCCCAATTGGATAATGAAATATGGGCAACTATTAAGTTCTTGATGAACGGACCCTTATAATTACCGACTAACTGTCAGGTTATTAGAATATATAAACAAATTAGATAGTGAATGTATTCTAACGAACAACTTAATGCAATCTATTCTTCTAACATAGGATTTGAATTTGAATTCTTTGCAAATGAAGATATTCAAAAGGCAAAGGATAGTATAGCAAATACTCTTAATAAGAAGATCCGAATAGAGGAAAAGGCCCATAGTGATTTTGCTCCATCGGGGGATGTCTTTAAAATGGAACCCGATAACTCAGGTGGAACTGGTATGATTGAACTAGTAACCGGTTCGTTACCATTTGTTGAATCTAAACTAATCCTTGCAAAAATGCTAAAGTGGATAAGAGAGAACGGTTCTACTAATGATAGGTGTTCAATACATGTTAACATTTCATTTGATGGTAAGAAGTTAGGTCCTGTTGCTAATATGACAAAATTAGATATTGGTAAATTTGTACTTAACTTTAATGAGGATAAAGTATATGAAGCATTTCCAAATAGGAAAGATTCGGTGTATGCTAAGTCCATTAAGTTTATCATACCTCTTAGTGGAATGACACAACCTTCACCGGAAAGAGCATTATGGAAGAACTATATGTTTGTAAATGAAAAGTATTATGGAATAAATTTTACAAAGATTCCAAAAGGATACATTGAATTTCGTTACTTAGGTGGAGCTGATTATGAAAAGAAATATTCCACAATTTTATCTATGATGGAGCATTTTATAACTTCATTATTTGAAACTCTTGATAATCCTGCATACAGTCCTGACGACATTAAGAAACTAAATCTTGTTCTTGAAAAGCATAGAGGGGTTGTACAATCATATAAAACATACGAAAAGTTTAAGGAGATCTTTCCTAATATTAAATTAATGGTTGATCTTCAATCTGCAAAACAGATTGTTGAAATGTACTATCCTAAGATTAGAGAAAAAGTATTTGAGCTTTTAACTAAGGCTGATATGGATAGCGGATTAATTAACTATGATTCCGATACAGGAAGAATACAGATTAAAGACGCAGATCTTAAAAGATGTTTTGAAATTACTGGTGTAGATATCGTTGAATGTAAAGTAAAAGGAAACATAAAGGGCTGTGATATTTTTGATTCTGAAATCCATGATGCTTCTCTATTCGAATCAAATGTATTTGGTGGAAGTACTGTAACTGGCTGTAAAGTTGAAGATTCATATGTAAGTCGAAATGTTATAGTTGATAACTGTTATGTTTTTGGACACAGAGGAGTATTCAGCGGCGAAATGGAAGGTGGCATTTTTAGACAAGGTAGAGCTACCAAATTTGCAATGTTTTCAGATTCAACCGAAATCATAGAAGTAGAAAAAATTGATTAAAGAATATGGCTTATGTAAACTGTAACGATCCTAGTTCACAAGCATGTTTAGATGCTCTCATTAAGGAGATTAATGATGACTTAACAATAGGTTGTCAGATTCCTTTTACGGTTCCTAAAAATGAATTGGCAAGAATCATAAATAGAGCAAAGGACTATTTTTATAAAATATATGAAGATAGTGTTGAGGAAATGTATATTGCATTACCTGCAACTGCTTGGAATAAACCTAGCTTTAATAAAGGCATTGATGATTCTAGCGATACACTATCAAGTTCAAATGTAAATAGCACAAGAGGTGTCGTTCCAATGCCTTCAACCGTTTTCTCTGTTAATAATGTATTTGAGTGGAATGGGTTTGGTGGTGAAGATGGTGGATTTGGTAACCGTTCATTTTCTGCAGGTGACTCTGACTTTTCAATTGATAAATTTATCTATTCAGATACATACGGTGCCGGTATCGGTTCGGAGAACTTAATGTATTATGTAATTAACTCTAGCTTTATTGATACTGCCAGACAGGTTCTATTGCCACAAATATCATATTCATACAATAGGTTAACTCATAAGTTTAGATTCCAAGGAGAACTTCCTACACATGCATGTATATTCCAGGTTTATAATACAATTCCAGATTGTGCATTATTCCAGGATGAAATGTTTATCAGATATTGTATTGCTAAGGCAAAGATGCAATTAGCTAGAATATTAGGTACCTTCTCGTTTAATCTACCCGGTAACATTACTATAAACTATGATATGATTGCTACTGAAGGTAAGGATGAAATTGATGCTATTATTGAAGAGATCAAAGGCGATGAAGGGGTTGATTACTTCTACACAGGTTAATTTATAATATAAGACCGGTAAATTTTTAAGAGAATATATATTAAAAGAATATTCTCTATGATCAATGATATTTATAGTAGAGGCCCAGCCGAAAACAAATATACGTCAAATACAATTGACGTAACGGATGGTATATCTCAACTTATCTTGAAAATAGAAAATGTTTTATTTACAAGAAGAGGCGATGTTTTAGGTGTTTCCGAATTTGGATGTAACCTTGAAGATATGCTTTTTTCAATTGTATTAAACGAAGCGGTAATTCAGCAGAGAATAGAAAGTCAGATCCAATCCTATTGTCTTGTAGATGATGCAAAATATGGTATTGATGTTAGAGTATCTTTTTTCGAAGCAGAAGGAAGAAACGGCGCTTTGGTTGATATCTTTATAAATGAACAGCGAGTAATTGGAGCACTTTTCTAAAAATATTATAGTAAATGTCATTCTTTAGTAAAACAAGATTAAAGGCAAAGGAGTTATTCTATGACTCGTTTGAGTTTCTTCAGAGAACATATGATCAGGCAAATGAGGTGTTTACCCCCGCATCACCATTTGGGCAACTTTTAACTGTTGTTGCAAACTTAGGTGAGATGATTTTTTATTACATTGAATCTGTTGCAACAGAACTTAATATTTATAGAGCAAGAAATATTGAATCCATTTATGGTCTTTCTAGATTAACTGGTCATGATCCTACCAGAGGTATTTCTGCTAGTGGTGTAATTGGATTAAGACTAAATACAAGGGCAGGAAATCTCTTCAGTGGTGATTATGTACAAATATTAAATGGTGCCAAACTTGAAATTGGCCAAAATGGATTAACCTATTTTATTAAATTTGATAGTGACTTTATAAGACTTGAGAAAACAAATAAACAATTCATTAATGTAGAATTAATTCAAGGCGAAATTGATTCACAAACCTTTACGGGAAGTGGAGATCCTTTGCAAAGTTATAACTTAACTACAAAAGAACCGACCGATCAATACATGGTTACATTAACAGTTGATGGTGAAATATGGAAGAAAGTTGATTCTCTTTATGATATGGGACCTGGTCATAAAAACTTTATGTGTAAGACTAGTGTTAACGGTGGATTAAGTATCTTTTTTGGAAATAAGCAATTTGGATATCCTCCGCCGTTAGGATCATTAATCGTTGTTACTTATGTAAAGACTAGAGGATCCGCTGGAAATATCGGTGGAAAAAATCTTGATATTAAATTTGTTGATCCAGGTACTGATTATCTAGGACAGGAGGTTGACCTAAATGAAGCCCTTTCATTAAACATTGTTAGAAATCCTAATTTTGGTTCTAATAGTGAAGACCCTTCATTTACACGACTTATTGCTCCGTATCAAAGTAATTCATTTGTTTTAGCAAATCCTAATAATTACATTTACTATTTAAGTAAGTATGATTTCTTTTCTTTTATAGATGCATATAATACAAAGGACGACAAATATATTAATGATGATAACATCGTATATCTTTTTCTCATTCCTGACATTAATAAGAAAATAACAAGCGATAAGGATTATTTTAATGTAGCACTCGAAGAATTTACTTTAACACAGGATGAAAAGGATCAAGTGATTGAAATCTTAAATAAGAGTGGTCGACAAGTTGTTACCGCCGAGGTTAGAATAGATGATCCTATTGTAAAGAAGTATGCTATTAATGTGGTTACTCGTTGGATTGAAGGTTATGATAAAGATCAATTAGTAACAGCAATAAGAAGCACCCTAAATGATTATTTCTTAAAAGTTAATAGAAGAGATCGCATTCCTAGATCTGACTTAATTTCATTGATAGAAGATATTCCTGGCATCGATTCAGTTAATCTATTCTTTATATCTGAAGAAAATGAAAAAGCCATTAGAGATGGTTTCTATTTTGTTCCGGTATATGGAATTGATCCAGCAACAGACCAAAAGGTTTTAATTGAAAATAAAAAGATCGTATTAATTGAAGGAGAAGATCCTCAATTAGGATTAGATGAATTTGGTGATATTGTAATAGAATCAGGCGACATAGTTGTAATAAGAGGTGGATGGGAAGATCGTAACGGAACATATTTTGAAGAAATTCCTATTAAAAATGGTATAGGATCACTTAATGTATTCTTTAAAAATGTTACAGCTGATAATCTTTATAATAAGACACAACAGGAAAGATTTGATAAGCTTAAGAGAAATAGAGGAACTACTATTGCAACGGGTAATAATTCAAGATCAACTAATACCGGAAGATTACTGGATAATACAACACAAAAAGTAATTAAGAATTTATAATGAATCAGTTAACCGAGAAGAGAAGAGGATTTGAAAGTCCTTATAAAATTGCATATGAGGAAGGGTGGGAGTTGAAAAACACTGGATTTGATTATGAAGAAAAGTTAATGGTTAAATCATTATCCCCTTATATGTTCCAAAACGAAAGGCTGTCAAAATTTATTCTTGAACATCTCCAACCTATAATGGTGTTCTTTATAAATAAGGTAAAGTTTCTAAGAATCTATTATAATTTTGCAGTACCTAAAGACTATCAAAAAATAAACTAATATGAATCGTTGGAGTCACATATACTTTTTTGATAAGAATGGAAAATATTATAACTTTGATTACGATCAAACTAATGATATTTGGACTGGAAATGTTTACTTGCCACAAGTATCCACTGGATTATTTGAGGTAGGTCAACTATTTATTCTTCAAGAATTTATAGATTCTTCAACAGGTCTTAAGAAATTTGGATATCCTCATTCATACGATCCTCACCCTGTTACTGGTCAAACTGGTTTTACTGGTCAAGGTAATACTGGAAGTTGTGATTGGTTAGCAGAATGGGAAACCACAGACCCCGAGGCAATCTTCTTATTTCAATTTGATGAGAATTTTGTAACAGGCACAAACTCAGCATTAAGCATAGAGGTTGCAGGTCCGCCGTTAGTTAAGTATGATCAAATAGCAATTCCTTTGGATTATGATCCTGGGCAGTTTGTAGATTCTCAAGATTATATTGTAACATCTGAAATTAGACCACAAGTTCTTCAAATTAACTTTACTATAAACTCGGATGAAGAAGATACCTTTAAAAGAACTCTTATCATTAGGGATGAATGTACCGGTACAACCGTTGCAAAATTAACTGTCTTTGGAGAAACTATAGGTGAAGATGAACGTCTTAGAACAATGACAGAAAACTTTGGATATAGTATTGCTCTCAATGATACTCATATCTTTAGAGATACTAATATCTATGAACAGAGACCGGACTTTATTGAGTTAAACCGAAAGAGAAAGGAACTTATGATGGAAGGTCATAACATTTACCCTTTCATTGGTTCATATAAAGGTCTTATTAATGCAATTAACTTTTTTGGATATAACAATTTACAAGTAAAGGAATTTTGGAAAAACATTAATAAGTCATCTCCTAGATATGGAAAGTATATTCAATCTAACGCCATAAATCTTTTTGATCCTGAGGTTAACTATAATGATATGACAATTACACTTCCTAATAAAAACTTTAGGAAGACCAGTATGTTTAGTCTTATCTATAAGATTAATCAGGTTAAGAATGGCTTTTATGATGAAGACGATCTCCCACAAACAGAAGAAGTATTTGATTATACATTGGAAGAGGTTCTTATTAAGCTTTTTGGATTAAAGAAAAAATTAGAAAAAGAATTTCTGCCACTTAATGCTCACATTAAAGACATTACTGGTGAGGCTGACTTTTTTGGATTAGCTGAATTAACTAATACAATAAGTAGAAACGATAAAAGAAATATTCAAGTAGGTATAGCGGCCGACTTTAAGGTTAGTCCTGATGGTTGTACATATTTAGAAGACCTAAGAAACTTTGCAGATTTTTGTTATCAGCAAGAAGGGATTGTAGGTAATGCAATAGTTAACTTTTGTAATGCTTATGTTGCTCCACTATTAGCATATGCCACAGGCGGTGGTAATCCGTTAGGCAATAGTTCAGGAGTACAGACATATAGAAACTTAGTGTTAGGACCTTATAATAATGGTGATCCATTACCGGCTCCACCAATTGGCCCTGATCCTAATAGTATTTTAGGAGCTCCTTTTGGTGCTCAGATTTTTACTATTAATGATATTGCAAATGTATATGCTTCTTACTTTACAAGGTATTCTCCTAGTACTGTAACTGCGCTAGCCGATAAACCAGGAATTCCTGTTGGTGCATTGGTGGTATTAGAAAATACTTCATTTGGCAACTTAACTTGGGATAACATTGAAATGACATGGAACCAGGTATCAAATGCAAATACATTTCATACATTTGATTTTGATCCACAGGGTGCCAATGTTGGTGATGAATTTAGAATATATGATCCTGTGACAGGTTCTCAAGCATCATATATCGTTCAGCCTGGTGATACTGATAATACAGTAACCACTGCTCTCTATAACCAGTTGGTAAACCTAAAGAACAATTTTGTGACTCCTTGGCTATTCTTTGATATTAGTCAAGTAACATTGGCTTCCGGTACAGCAATAAGACTCTATGGAAGTAACACACAAAATATTCAGGTTGAGGTTATTCGTACACCGGTAAGTGGAGCCGTATTCTTTAAGTTTGATAATCCTGGTGAAATTCTATATACTTGGAATTCAATCCAAAGATCGAACTTTAGTGAAATTGAATGGACTATATTTAAAGAAGAAACTGAAACATCACCTGAATACTTTTTTACAATCAGAGGACCCATAAACATTTACAACAGTTTACCAATAACTTTACCGTATGTTGGTACATATAATGTTGAAATGAAATTATTTGATATGTATAATAACATATCATCTATTGTTAAGTCAGATGCAATATGTATAGATAGTAAAGAAGTAGAATATTCTGGCTGGTATCAGGCTAGAAAGTATGAATATACTTGGCAAAATGAAGGTAAGTGGAAATGGGAAGATTATGGTTCCATGTGGAACCTTCCTATTGAACCAAGCGTGACATGGGATGAAGAAACACCAAGTTTATATGATTCTCTTGATAGAGTTAATGCAATCTTAAATACATTTGGCTTAGGAGTTTCTCCAAACTTTAGACTATTAAATTATCAGGACAATGGAAATACTAGTTTTGTAGGTCCATATTATTGGGATAACCTTAACACCGGGAATTGGAATGATACTTATCATTTGTGGTGGGATCTCACTGCAATAACCGGGGATACACCAGCGTTCTTCCAATTTAAAGAAATTGTTCCATTTTCGTATTTGAGAGTTGTTGATCTTAAAGGTAATACAGGTTCATTTTTCTTTGATCCTGCTTTAACTACATTATCTCAAGTTGCAACACAACTTAATTTAAGCAATGATCCTATTCTTAATAAGTATGTATATAATGTAGTACTTGATGCTACAAGTAATGAAAAGTTTATACAAGCAGTATCAAGATATTATGGCCAATATGGTGATTGGGAAGATGTTGATATTGTTGATGTTAATGGTGATAGGATATGTGCAGCAACTGGTACTCCTACTGGTGTTACCGGAAATACTGGTCAAACTGGTGTTACCGGAAATACTGGTCAAACTGGAACTGGTTGTGAAAGCCTAGTTTATAGAAAAGGTTTACATAGATCAAGTAATCCTACTTGGGACACTGCAAAGTTTATTAACGATGGAAAGACTCTTCCTAAAATGACATGGATCATGTTTGTATATGATAAATGCAAAATAAATGGAAAAGGTAAACCTAAATGGACAATACGAAATACTTCTAATCCTAACACACCTAATATATATTTTGAAAGCAAGTACTTAACATACCTGTTTCAAAATCCCGGTAGATACGAGATAGGCTTAGAACTAACAGATTCTAATGGGAATAAATATAAAAAGGAAAGAAATATCCTAATCATAAAATAATAAAAAAAATGGCTATAAGCGTAACAGAAATTCTTGGAACCGATTCATTATCTGGATCAAGATTGGTTATCAACGATAACTTTAACATTCTTGCTAGTGAGATTAATGCAATGGAGGTTTACTTTAATCCAACTGCAGGAACTATTAACAACTTAAATGATGTTAAAACAGAATCATTAAGAGTAGGTTTAAGTACAGTATTACTTGACATTAATGCTAGTACATTTAACATATTAACTCGTGTTAATATGAGCGGTAATCTTAACCTAAATGGTGCTGGGTTATTTAGAAATGATGTTGATCCGCAAACACTTAATGATATTTTTGCTGGGCCATCGATGACTATTCAGGTAGGCACCAGTACTGCAATTCCACCTTACACTATTGAAAGAGTTGGAAATGCTAATACAGGTTCTCCTCTTAACATTTTACTTAATGATGGTTCAATTGGTCAAGAAATAATCTTTACATATGCTGAAGCTGCCACTGGTGCTGTTGCAATCAAAGGTGCAGTAAATGCTCTAATCTTACCGGGTGCTGGTGCAACACCAACAGTTACTTTGGATGAGAAAGGTGATTCTGTACATTTACTTTGTATTGATGATGGAACGGGTAATGGTGAATGGTATGTAATCGGTGGAGTTGGTTATACAATCTCCTAATAAAAACTAATAAGTTAATAGATGGCCACAACGCCTTTAATTAAAACGCCACAGGCAGACGGAGGAACTTTTTATACTTTCTCTTCAGCAGCAAGAGACCTTTCTAAGACTCTAAATAATGAGAATCTTAGGTTGGTCTTTTCTAAGTTTGCACTTCTTAATCTACCAGACTTTGATAGATTGGATACTTCTACGTTTAGTAACTATCAAAACTACATGCAGTTTGATACCATTGACGGTATGATTCAAAACGGCGGTCTTAAAGGTGATCCTAATGTTAACTGGGCGGAGAGTTTTCAAAACTATGCTCTTAACATAGAGGAATTAATTTTAAGTAATTCTGGGTATGATAATACCGTAAGAAGAACCGTTACTGAAAGAGTATTCTTTAAGTGGCTAAAAGAAACCGGTGCATTAAGATTTAGAACAGCTACTCCTTTAGAGAAAAGTGGTTCTGTTACTGGTGATCTTTTTGTTGAAGAAGATGAAATTACAACAGGTACGGTTCAATACAGGAGAGTTATTAAATATCTTGGCGAAATTGATATTGTAAATAATGTTGATAAAGCAGGTGAGGCTTACACTGAGCTCTACATTAATGTTCCGACCGAGGTTGGAAATACTCCTACTATTTTATTCCAAACAATATCTGATGCAAATTATCAACCTAGCTTAAAGATTCAAGGCGCTAGCGAATTTATCTTAGGAAGAAATGCCGCAACTATTCACCCACAGGGATTGGATATTTTTGCATTTTATGATTATGATCAACCTCTTTTAGGTGGTGGTCCTGCAGGATATACTGATCCTAACGCAAACTGGATGAACGAGACAACACCTCCTAATACAGTTGATGCATACTTTACTGAACCTATTACATTTGGAGATTCTACTAATGCTGATATTAGAAAATATCCTGCTGATTATGGAAGTCCTGCTGGTTTTTCCGGATCTGCTTATCGTAGAAGCAAATTAGATGGAATAAGCTTAGACTTTAATCCAACACATTATCAACAAATTGTTGAGGATCCTACTATCTCTACAATATCACAATTCAATGGGATTGATTTATCAAGCACATTTGAATTTAATGCGGTATTAGTTTACTATGATTTAGTTGATTTAAGTAATAATGCAAATACCGTAACCAACCTTTATGGTATTCTTTTACTTGATAACATTACACCTACAGTAGATGGTGGATTTATTCAAAGATATCCTAAGTATAAGCCGAATAGAGTTACTGGTCAAAATGGTAATAGCTATGGGTTTAAGATTAATCTTAGATTTGATGCTTCACCGGGTACCGCTGGTATTGATACAATAATCAATGATTATAATACTTTCTCTATGGGATTATTTGCTGATGCAACTGCACAGCTTCAAGAGTCCGCTAAAATCTTTCAAAGACAGCAAATAGAGATAAGTCAATTAGAACAAAGAGTACAGGGTTTAGAAAATAACATTGATGCTTTATCGAGTTCGGCTTCTTTACAAGCACAAATCAACAGTTTACAACAACAATTTGATAATGCATCGTTATCGATGTCAAATGGAAGTACACTGTTAGATCTTATCGCGAAAAATGCTGATGAGATTCAATCAATAGCAAACGGTAATGTTTCTGCTACACTGCAGTATAATACCGAGGTGCTAAGATCTGGTCCTGGAATATCATTAAATAAAAATACACCTAATCAAGTTAGAGTTGATCTGGTTACACAACAATATACATTTATGATACCGTTTGATGAAAATGGTAATGAGATTACTTCAAGTAATCCTCTTGATCTTAATGTAATATCGCCTAAGGTATATACTTCATTGGAAACATTTACTAATATGTTAAGAATAAGTACAATAAATTCTGCTGGCGGAGATCTATTAATTTACATAGATGATTCAAATATTCAATGGAAGACTGGTCAAACAATAAGACTTACATTTAATAACAATCTGGATATCTCTTCAAAGAATATAAGAATTTACACCGATTCATTGAATAGGCTAAACCAAGGTGTGTACGGCGTTACCATCGGGGTTATTCCTAACAATGAAATCTCAACTAAACCTATTATTGAACTGATATGCACCGAACAAGGAGTATTAACTTTTGTGTATGATATTATCAAATAAATAATAAAAGTATCTAAATTAAATGGCTGAAAATAATTCAATATCAACACTGTTACCTGAACTGCTAAGACTTTTTAATAATTCATTAGAGAGTTTTGAGAGAGTGAATCAGGCAATTACTTCTAGTCAGGAGTCAGTTACGATAAACATACAGAATGAGGATGGGACACTATCTCGCTTGACCATTCCGTCATTTGGGTACTTAAAGAATTCTATTAATCGTTTAGATAATAACATACAAACCATAACTAATGTTAATGGTGGTGCAAGTTCAGTTAGACTTGCTGATGGTACATTTAGAAAATTAGTATTAGCTAAGCTTCCAACCGAGGCACCTAACCTAACTGCTATAAATTCTATTAATGAATTTAATATAAAGCCTAACTGGTTTTTTGAAGAACTTATTAACCCTCTTCTTTATATATCATTTGATTTAACCGGGCAAGTTCCTATTGATACAGAAAAGGCAATTATTCAAAGATATATTTTAGATGCTAATACTCAGGCTAAAATACAATTCTTTGAAAATACATTTAATGGAAAATCTGATATTGATTACTTTACATTTTTACAACAGATAGTAGAGAGAAACATATCATATGTATTAGATGAGGCCGTTGTTGATTTACCGCCAAGAACAAAAAGATACACCGGTAACTTTAGTGTAACTAGGATATCAGATATTACTTTTACTGAGGAGATTAATGGTGTTTCTGTCACATCTCAGAAGAAATCTTATAAGTTAAATAAGGTACTATATACGGATTCATTGGCTGACTTTGATGATACAATACAGCTAAAGGTAGGTGATAGTTTAGAAGTTGTATCTAACCCTGTTGATACAAGATACATTGTAAAGAGTGTTGATACTAGTACAAATTCAGTTATCCTTGATCTTGTTGAAGGAACTAAAGCAATCCAAATTGGGGCAGATGCTCTTAAGATTGGATCTGCTATAAATGATAATGTGCAGGTTGATGTTACTGTAGGATTTAATGAAAGATGTGTTGTATTCATTAAGCCAATTGATCCAGATTCTAAGATACCTTCTGTTAATTGGTCTCCTGGTGCTGGATTTTATACTAACACATTAACCACTATTGCTGCTGATGGCACGCAACAAACTTTAGCCGACTATTATCAAAAATATGCAGTTGACTTTGGTAAGTTCCTATTATCATTTGCACAAGATAAATTACCAACATCAAGAGAAGGATTAATTCCTAATTCACCATCTTTAGCTTCAACAGACTTTAAGGTTAAGTTAGTAAATGGACAGGTAACTAATTCTGATGCAATTGTACAATTACAAGATCTTAATAACCAGAAAAATACACTTACATCTAGTCTTAAAGAATTAGATACTGCAATTTCTCAGTATAGATCAAAAATTCAAACTACTAATTATGTTACAAATGTTGAGAGGGACGCTGATAAGAATGCTCTTCAAGGTTTAATAACTGATAGAAGTACTCAGGCAGAATTATATGCATCTATAGTAAAAGAAATTGATGCAAACAGTAAAGACAACTCCGTAGCAAGTATTACACCTAAATATAGAGTTCGCGGTTTTTGGCCAATGCCTCAGGAGAAATCAACTCCAGCGACCGGGTCTCAATCTATTGTTAAGTTTAAGATAAGATATAGATATCTTTCACAGGACGGTGCGGCTAACCCAGTTGATCAATTTACTTTTGTAGATGGTAATAGTACTAGCCAAGGCGCATTTTCAAATTATGAAATTATTGAAAGCGTATTAAGACCACGATCAAAAAATCCAATTACTGGTCTTTATCAATGGGATCCTATTAATAATGATAATGCAGATGCTGTAAATATTAATCAGGTTGATCTTCCTATTAGAAAAGGTGAAATTCTAGAGTTTCAAGTTAAGTCAATATCGGAAGCAGGATGGCCATCTAATCCATTAGAAAGTGAATGGTCTGACTCGGTAAGAGTAGACTTCCCAGCCGATTTAAGTTCTGATAGTGCAGTTGAGGCAATACTTAATCAAAATAAACAAGACATTGCAAAAGTAAGTCTTGAGGAAAGTCTTAGAGCAAAAGGAATTGATGAACATTTAAGTAGTTCATTTACAGCAAATGAAAAATATTATGCTCATACTGCTACAGTTATTGCTTCAGGATTCTTGTCAGAGAGTCAAACACCAGTGGATCTATTTTCTAAACTAGTTGAAATGCAAGCTAGACTTGATGAATTCTCTGAAATTCTTAGAAATGCTGCAGGTGAACTTGTGGTTAATCTAATTGATGATCAAGGAAATACCATTGCAATTAAGCGTAATTCAACCACTAAAGTATTCGCAGGATTCTACTTTAATGAAGTTAAGAATCTTGATGATCCTAGAGGAGCAATCATTACAAAGACCTTCTTTATTAATCTTTCTAATGCAGAACAAACCGGTTTAAGATTAATTGCAAGAATTGCAGGATCTCGTACTCGTATGGTTAAGCAATCAGAATCACCTGGTTATACTAACAGTGAGGCGGCGTCAGGTTCTGTTATTTTACCTGCAACATATTCGTGGCTAGATAATAGTGCTGCTAATCAGAGTACAGGTAGAGCTACATTTGAAACGAATGATAATGACTATAATACAATTCGTAAATACGATTTGGCCCCATTAATCTTAACCAACCCAACAGTTACATCTGCTAATAAGTTTGGTCAAGATGTTTCATTAGCACCTTATCAATCTGCACAGAATAAAAATCAGTTTATATTCTCAAGATTTAAAGATGTTTCATCTGAGGAGACCTTTTACAATTACATAAACCCTGATGATGATTATACTTTTAACCTAGATACTTGTGAAAACTTTTTTCTAAAGGACAACTTCTCATCAACTATAACCGCAGGTGAATTTATCTGGGGTGGTGGATTTGATGCATCAGGCAATCCAACTACAGCTGCAGCATATGATTTGCCGCAAGGTGATGATAGTATAGAGGTACATATCAATCACCCATGGGTGGCCTCTTATGCTGCATATAGAGCTGCATATGTATATGTAACTGGTGATACAGCAACTTTACCTGCTTCATTAACATCTCCGATAGATTGTACAGCACCTACAGGTAATGGCACAGCTCGCGTATTATTTAGACATTCTAAATTTATACCATTAGCATCCGACCAACTTAAAGGTAAACAACAATCAATTTATCTAAATGAAAATGTTGCCGACTTAAATCAATTGGCATCAACAATAATTAACTTTAATAGCGGACAAACTCTTCAAGCTAGCCCAACATTAATGTTTATTCCTGCATTAAGTGATAATACAGATCCTAATTTTGTTGACTATTCAAGGAATACTAAAACATCATTTGAATCATTTGACCAGTATTTGCTAGGAAGACAAACATGTGGATCTTATCTATTCATATCTGCCGATGATCATGAAATGGTTCAGGTCGATGGAGACTCTGTTCAGTCTAGTAAGATCATTCAATTTGGAAGTCAAAATTCAATAAACATACCTATGGTATACCAATACAGAATGACTGACTATTTTGGTACCGGGTCTGGTTCGTCTGGTGGATTAGGAAATATAGCAGGAGATTCTACTGGTGCAATTACTAATTTAACATATGCTAAGAAAATTGGTTTTGATATCTGGCCAAATGCTGATAATGTTTATCAGTATGATATTGAATTATTTGCCAAATACAAATCTGATAACCTTAACGTTGACGTGTTCCCATCAATATCTGTTACAAAAGGACTTGGTGATCTTGAAAAAGTTATTTCTCAACTTAGACCAAGCGTAGTAGAAACTAAAGTTAACCAAACGGTTAAATCAGGTGGTGTTATTCAAGGTGGTTTAACTAGAGGATCGAGTCCGCAAAATTCATAATTAGGTTGTTATCTGGTTTTCACTAATCGTTTAGTGAATAAATAAAAAAAGTGATAATTAGATGGCAGAGCCTTTATTTGATAAAGCTTCATACAGTTTAGTACGTACTAATCCAAAATTAACTGGTAATGTAAAACTTGTATCGAATGGTAGTGATTTGTACCTAGAGTCATTTAGTGCAAATACACAACTAGCCTCATCTTCATTTAAGGCATTTAAGATAGATGGTACTTCAACATATGATAAGGATGTATTTAGATTTTTTAAGAATGGGACATTTCCTGCTGAATTAGCATATGAAGTATTTCAAGAGTTTCGTGATACGTCAGTTTTATCTTCATTTGATGGTCAATATGAAATGTTTTATGCGTATGGTACAAGATCAATTGCATCAGAATCATATACAGAAGATTTAGGTTTATTGGCGCCTCTTTGGTTAAACGAACAAATACCAAATTATTTTGTAGTTTTTAGATTAGATGATCCTTCTGCTGTTAATAATTATAATGCAGCATTTTCTAATAACGGGGAATCATCTGCTCAAACCGCAGAAGAATTTTCAAAGTTTGTTTTGCAAAATTGTACTGCAATTAAAACCTTTGATTTAAGAGAAACTTCAAAATTAGGTTCTTATCTTAGAACATATAGATCTCAAGATGCATTTCCTAAGGCGCCTTTAACAGTTAGTTGGAGACAAGATGAGCCTATAACATGGAATGGGATATCCTATTTTAATGGCGGGTTTACATCGTCTGGTAGCTTTTCGTATGATGATTTAATTACAAAGGATGCATCTATTATCCAAAATGAGTATTACATTACTCAAGGATTCCAAAGAAACGGTGTCTTATTGGCAAACCTAATAAACTTAGAGTTTTTATTTAGCGATGCCGATGCAGCAGATTATTCAATGAATAGGTATTTTGGATTGTATGTTAATGAAATAGAAGAAGGATCATTTAAGATATCAGGTACAGGTTTTTATGAGAGTACAGAGAAAAGCCAATTACCTAAAATTACAAATATTAACCAAGTATCACAATTTCTAAATACACCGTTTAATATAACAAACGAAAGAGGAATAGTCTTATATCTTGACCCATCATCAATAAACACAGTAACTGGTATTCCAACTCCAAACAGAGTAAATGAAGTTGAATCCATTTTCTATGTTAAAGATAAAGATGATCAATTTCATACGATAAAGAAGGGGTCCGTTTGGAGTACAAACCAATTAAGACTTTTTGATAAAAAACTAGATGTATCTCTTTTAGCAGGATATGATAAGCTTGATACTTTTGCAACAGCAGAAACCATAAATAGATTAGGTAAAGCTACAGCATATCTAAAAGTTATAGGAGAAATTCCAATTGGTGCTTCAATAACCTTCTATGATGGAATAAATCAAATAGGGCAAGTATCTGCAAATACATCATTAACATCAGGACCTGGAACTTCATTTGAAAGTTTCTTTAATCCAACAGGTACACCTGCCGAAATTGCATCGGCTATTTCTAAAGCAATTACATTTGGTATTAATGCAGATTCCAGATTTTTTGATTCTACTATAAATGGATCAACTGTTTATTTACAATCTAGGTTTGGTGGTAGCAGATTTAATAGACTTAATTTTTCTGTTTCATGGGTAGCATATCCAGAATTAATTGATTCTTTAGTTACATATCCTTTAACTTCTGAAGTAAATCCTGGTACATTTTTTGTAGGAGGAAACGATACTCCACAAGCTTTACTTAAAGTTTCAGCTGGAGACCAAGATAGATTTATAAAAGGCGATTATGTTAAATCTAAAGCAGGTTATGTATTAATATCCGATTGGGTTCCATACCTAGATGAACCTATTTTTAGCGGAAACGGTACACAAACTGGATATAGAGGAATTGATGATTATGTTATAATTACTTTAGATGGTAATCAAATTGAAGTTAGTAAATCTAGCCAAGTTGCTTTATATGCTGACTTTACTCCTAAGTTTGGTAGATTTTCATTATTCCCTATAAGAGATTTTGATTTTGATTTTTATGATAACACATATAGTCAATTAGGTGAGTTGAATTATGAAATATCAAGATATAATCAAGGTACACCACCGGCCACTGGGGTTACGGGCGTTACAGGTTCTCTGAATTATTTTGGTGTAAGCGATTGGCCTGATATTAGATCATTTTATAATGACGGTGGTTTTTCTAATCTTATTGGGCTACTTAAAGGTTCTGACCCTGATGTAAATACCGAAGTTGATATAGAATCAGAATATCAAAGACTTGAAGAAAATTACTTAAAGGAACAGGCTGTTGCATCGAGAGTAGTACCTTACATTAATAAGTGGTGTTGGTATGATGGCGGTACTGATGTAAGAAACAATCCATATAGATTAGATATTAATCTTGCATTTGGAATTAATAACTTTGCACCATCTCAATGGAATACTGGGAGATCACCTGATGGGTTTAGTCACGAGTGGTATTATCTTTGTGAGTTTCCTTCTTATTTTACGAATGATGCAATAAGAGAATCGTGGAGCTATTTTGATCAATCACCAACTGATACTTTAGGTGCTAACACCGGTACGTTTCAGCGAGTTGATAAAAACTATTTTGATGAGTATTTTATAGCGGACCGATTTGTTAATGGAAACAATATTAATCTTATTGATAGACAACTAAGATATGGGAGATTTTCTGGCGGTAATAAATTAAATTACGCAGAGTCATTTTTAAGAGGAGTTAGAATTATTGCAAAGAAGAAATCGTCAGGTGATGAAAAAGCAAACTTTAACGCTGATAAGCTTTCGTACATCAAGGATGGTTCATTTAATGATTATAGGTTCTCTGTTATGTTAATTCCTAATGAACCAGGAAAGCCAAAAAAGCAGATTAAGTTTATTAAAAATGAAAAGTGGAAAACAATAGTAATGTTGATTTTCATATCATTTGAAAATGAATGCTTAAATCCTGCTGGGAAGTCTATAGATAGAACTTCTCTCTATTCATTAAACAGTTCAATCCAAACCTTAACCGATTGTACGCCTGTAGGAAATTCATCTTATGAAAATTCTATAATGCAAGGCGCTATAAGTTTTACTTCATCTTCATTTTCACCAGCAGTCGGACAATATTTGATCCAAGGTATAAGTGACCTTGAAGGTAATGCTACCAGATTTATTAGAGATATTACAATAGGTTCAGGTGGTCAATATAATCCAATAGAGTTTACGATAGACGGTGACTTATATAGAATAGAGGGAATATCAAAAATCGTTTCAGATACTCAATTTTATGCAACAACTATTCTTAAGAATGGTTTATCTTTTACTTTACCTTCGCCAGCTCCACCTACAGTAAAACTTAAGTCTGCTGTTTATACATTAATAGGTGGTGGATTTAATGGTTATTTAAGTACGTTTGATAGTTTAAGTTTTGCAAATATAATTACTGATGTTAATTTAGGAAATCCTAATATCGTTTATGAAACTATTGATAAAAATGGAAATCAGGTTCTTGCAAGTGATGGCAGTCTTGCTCAAACTTTTTCAATTCAGCTAAGACCACAGGATGATATCCTTAAGTCAATATATGTTGGAATTTTACCTGATCAAAATAAGCCGACTATCTTTAACTTAACAGATATTATTGGTTATGATTTATCTCTATTAGATAAACCTAATCTTACCCCAATAGCTAGACATTCAGGCTGGTTTAAACCTTTGGCTAAAGATATTGTTTTCTTCAGAGACCCTTATGCCAATGTAGACTTTTCTAATGGTTATTATACAGGAACGACTGGAAATACTGGTGTAACTGGAAATACTGGTGTAACTGGAAATACAGGAACTACTTCAACAGGCAATCCAATACCTGATGAATTATATAAGTGGAAGGTATTTAATTTATGCAGATATTCAAATTCACAGTTTTATAGTCAGCATGAATTATTCGGAATACTTAAAAACTATTTTTATCATAAAGTAAACCAAGAAGATCCGTCAACGGTTTTAGAGTTATCTTCTGATAGCGCATTCTTAAGTCTCTATCCGCTAATTAATGAAGTAGGTATTGATTATAAAGATTATTACATTTTTTCATCTAACTGGGAACCTGGGTATTTTACAAAGAGTATTGATAAGTCTAAAATACAATCAGTTATTGGAACCCTTTCAATGCTTGAAAAGAAATCATTTTTTGGATCTAAGTATTTGAAAGTTCCTCAACAAATAACTCTTGAAACATTTATTCCTTCAGAGTATTTCCAAGATGCAATAAAGGATCCTAGTTTAATAGATGGAACGTTTATGTATAATGAAACTGTACCTTATGTTCAATTTTACATGTTTATACAAAAGAGATTAACCGAATATCTATTTAACTACATAAAGCCACAATTTGAAAAGTATGTTAATACTGCATTTGGATTTGGTGATATTACAACTCTTAATGATGATGTGAATAAGTATATTGAATTAAATATCTTAAGTCTTTATAAAGTAGGTAACATTGATTTTTATGTTAGATCATCCCGAGAAAAGACTGGATCAATTTACACAACAGCCGAATTAACAAATAGCGAAAAATCGGCAGCTGGGTTAAACATAAATCAGAATGTATCTACCAAGATACTTAATACTAATCCGTTTGATTTAAGCTTAATATATAACAAAAGGACTGGTTTCTCTGAGTCTTTCGGGTTCAGTGTTACAATAGTTAAAAAATAAAAAGAATAATGGCGATCACGATACAAGAATTAATAGCATCAGATACCATTTCACAGGCAGTAAACAAGATCAATTTTAATTTTGATCAATTATTGTTAAATGGTGGTGGTCCTGTTGGCCCCCAAGGTATTGCTGGACCTACTGGTCCGGTTGGTGGGAGAGGGCTACGCGGTGCTACTTGGTATGATGATCCTGTCGTTGCACCAGGAACAGATCCAAATACATTAATCATACCTACTGTTGAAGAGGATGATTATTACTTGCAATCTAATGGTGATGTTTGGCAATATAATGGAACTCTTTGGACATTAACAAATACTAATTTAGCCGGACCTACCGGGCCTTCTGGTTCTAGTTTTGGTTTTAATTATGCCGGTGGTTATCCTGGTGCTGCTTCTATAAATAATCAAAACGTTGCCTATATAGTTCCTATGCCAGGCGGTACTTCATCTGGTGCAAATCAAGTAACTAACGAAGGTATATCGGTTGCGATTCTTGGTGGAGTTGCAACAACAGCGATACCGCCAAGTGGTATAAGCTTTACCTCGGCATTTCTTATACCTGATGTAATGACCAAGTCGTTAGACTCAAGCATACTTTCAGTATTAGTACATCAAAAGGATTCAAGTGCAGCCGCTATTAAATTTATGGGCGGTGGTGCAATTCCTGGTGATAAATTTGAACAGAGCACAGTTGCAAATCTTTCTGATATTTCTTTAGGTATAGATGATTCATTGAATATTACCGTTCCTAAGGCAGCTACGTCCCCGCTATCTTTATCTGATCTTATTGGATTTAATCTTAATACACTTAAGAGAGGGCAACAGTTTTATTCTGGTAAACAAATCAATTTCTTATCAGGTGTTGACCCTACACCAAGCGGATTAGGATCTGAGGTATCTGATATCTCGTTTGTGGTAGGAACTTCTAATCCTTCTATACCTGCAAAATTCTCGGTATCAACTTCTTTTGGCAGTGCATCTGCGCTGTTTGAAATTGGTGGTAATATTACAATACCTACCACAACTACTACTAAGACCGGTACAATATTAAATGAAGCCAATAACATTACACATTGGGGTAATACTGTTTTGATGGCGTCTACCTCAAATAATAGAATTAGAGTTGATTCTAGCGGTATTTTATTGCAGAGTGGTATTGGACCAATTGATATATCTACAACATTACAAAATATTACAATTAGTGCAGGTCTTGTTCTTAATATGGGAGGGACTGCAATTAATTTAATTTCACCAGGCGGTGATATTACGGTTAATACGAGTAATTCAGGTAATATATACCTAGAACCTTCAACCTCTACTAATTCAATAAGAGTAGATAATTCTACCTCATCTGGTTTATATGGTGCGGTGAGAATTAAAGGTAACCTGGCGTGGGGTGCAACGTCATACGGTTCTCCTTTTACTACAGCGTATAGACATATTCACATCGCTGGGGATGCTATTGCAACTAATCAATATCCAATTATTGTAAGTAGACAGCATGGTGGCACGGTCGTTGCGCCTTTAATGGCTACATTTAGAAAGAATATATTAGGTACTGCGATAGAAAGAGTTGACGTTACGACATCCTCTATTGAAATCACCAACACTTCAGGTGTTAACGGGTTTATAGGATTCCAGGTAACTAATTCTGATTCGTCCGGTAAAGGGGTTAATTTTGGGGTACAGGTTGTTGGTAGAGATAGTACAACTGGTAGCACAGGTACTAAGTTTCATGCCAGAGAAGATATGACAGAGGTTAGTAATAGATTTAGATACACCAGAAAACAAGTAAAGGTTAATCCTCTTACTGCTGGTCATTCTGCTTTTTACGGTTTTACCATACCTGCATCTGTAATGGACAGTTCCTTTGTAGACGTTTACATAGGATGGGAAGGTGGCCCATATTCGTCAATTGATGTTTCAACTGATGCCTTTGATCTTTTTATACCTAATGGTATTTATAATGGTCAAAGACTGGCACTCCACATTATAGCATGTCCAACTAGGATATACGAGAGTGGTACCCAATATGATTGGCCTAGTAGTGGTAGTACTGGAAATATAAATATTTACATAAATAAATTTGCAGAAGGTGCGGCGGCACAAATCGGAACTATAACAACTTCAACAATTGGTGCTACCCCGAAAAAAGCCGCAGAATTTTTTGTTGAGTTAATGTGGCTGGGTACTAATTATACAACCGTGTTTCAGACTAGTGTTGGTAGTACTACTTATAATACTGAACGCGGTTGGGTTATAACAAATCTACTTAGTCCTACTATTGGTGCTACTGCTGCAACTAATACTGAGGCACAGATGGAGGCACAGGTTGAGCTTTATTAAAATAAAAAACATGAATACTGAAGAAAGAATTGAACTTAAAGAATTTGTAGATCGTTATAAAGAAATTGAAACATCTATTGATTTAATGCAAAAGAGTATTGAAAGTTTAGCAAAAAAGAGAGATACTCTATTTGATGAACTTGATACCTTAAAGAAAAAAGAAGGGGATTTTATGAATCGCTTAATTGAAAAATATGGAGCATCTGAAGTTACTCCTTATAAACTTTTACAAATATATGAAGAAGGTATATGATAAATGTAATTAGCATATTAAAAGGAATGTGGTCATTTTTAACTAATCCAAAAAACACCAGGATGATTATCTTAGGTGCCTTTGTTATTTTATTAATTTTGCTATTAAGACAGTGCGAAGCCACTAATAAAGCAAAAGGTGAAATTACTAGAATTGAGAATAATTATAAAGCACAGCAAGACACAATCCGAAACTATAAAAATAAGTGGGGTAATTCTGCTGCTGATATCAGGGCTTTAACGTTAACCTTAGATGAAGCTAAAAAAGAATTAGACTTTGAAAAGAATAGACCGCCTGTAACTGTTATTAAGTTTAAGACAAAGATAGAAGAAAGAATTGTTAATGTTCCTGTTATTGTTAAAGATACTGTGTTAGGCGATTTCAATTCTATTGCAACCATAGCTTCTTCTAACGCTTGGAGTAAGAGTTCCAGATCAATTAATGTAGGACTACCATATTACATAAAGGAAGACTCTATAAGATTTGGAAATGCGGTAATTGATCTTAAGCAAAACATCTGGTTAACTGCATCCGTTTTAAGAGATAAAAAAACGAAGGAAGTTTTTGTAAATCTTTCAACGGATTATCCAGGTACTACATTCAATGATGCTAAGGGAATAATGATTGATCCTAAATCACCAGGCATATTAGACATCCAATATAAAAGTAGAAAAACGGTAGGAATTGGTCTTCATATTGGTTATGGGATCGGATCTGGTGGTTTTTCACCGTACGTTGGTTTAGGAATTAACTATACTCCTAAATTCCTTCAATGGTAAATAAATAGAACAAATGGAATCATCTAAATTTATACAACTATCGGATAGCATTCTCGTCGAGTATATTTACATTGACCAGGCCAACCCTGGTCCAAATACTTTTAATACCGGAACCTATCCTATTGAGATAATGAGAGATGGTTATACAAACGGTTCTTATTTCTTTAATACAGATACTGTTGCTGCTACAATGGGTAATTATAGAGATATCTCTGCTGTACCTATTAATGCTGCTAAATCTCAATATGTTTATCTTGACACTAGTATAGGTGTACCTTATAATGATTATGATCCTGAATTAACGCCAACACCTCAGTTATTACAAACATTTTCACCTAACCTAAATATTGAATATGATAAGGTAAGAGTACATTTTGTTGCAGGGTTTTCCTTTGAAGATTATGATGGTATTATTTTTGATGTCACTACACAAAAGAGAAATGGTGATGACATCGTACTTTCTTCAATAAACTTTCTAAAGACCGATACTCCGGTTTTTAATCCTGATCCACTTCTTATTGCTGATAAGTTATATTCTACTTATATTGAATGGAGAGTACCATCTCTTTATAACATAAGTCAGAATTTTAATCCTAATGTATCAAATGGATTAGGATATAAGTTAACTGAAGGATTAGGATTTATTACCAGTCCTACTTTAACTATTAGAGCATTAGGCATTTTAAGTACACAGACTGTTAATGCATATAGCTTTTATGAAGTAAAAGAAATTAATGCATATACGATTCTTAATAGAGATATTTATGATTATCTATATGCAAGTGTAATTGAATCGCCGGTTGGAGACTATTTTGAATTGACCGGGTTAGTAAACGGTTCTTCTCTTTCTAATCTTATTGCCGAACTTAATTCGGCCGGTGGTAACTATGTGGTATTTCATGAAATTACATTAAGTGAACAGATAGGAAATACTTATATTCAAACAAACAATCAAATAGTTTCACAAACTAATGATTTTGATAATCCTATCCTGTATAGACCGATTGTTCTTAATAGTGGAATAGCGGTATCATTTGCAATTAATTATGTACTGAGACTTTATAATAGAGCCGATAATTCTCAAATCATTAAGAATGCTAGATTAACTTCATTTGATGTTAAGAAGTACGGAAGAAGATTAATGAAGATTAATTTAGGAACGGTTCCTACTGTTGCAAACGTAGTTAATCAGATTGCACCAGACGATGGAAGAAACATTATTGTATCAACAGGATCTGGTAATAACCGTGCAAATACCTCTGAACAAATCACAGAGAAATTGGTGGTAAAGACTAAGTATGTTACTAGTTTTAGAGATAGGATAAATATTAAAGCTGCAATATCACCTGCAAAAATACAAAACATTACTGAATAAGATGGCAGTTAATACAGAAATACCATTATCGGAGAAAGAGACTCAGGTTTATAAGAGGTTTGTCAATCTTTCAGTAAACGAAGAACCTAAATCACAGGGTGAAGGTACAATTAAGATATCGCCATTTGACGACTATTTTATTTTTACAATCTTTGATGAAACTGATGGCGTTAATACTCCGATTGATCTTAGTAATGTAGGTACTCTTTATATGGTATTCATTGGAGAGAAGGATGAAATTAGAATTCCTAATTATACAAATGTTCAAAATGTTGATATGGCGTCAGGTCAAGTTCTTTTTAGAATAGACAGTGATGATGCCAAAAAAATTCTTGCTTTAGATAACAGAAACTTTTATATCTCAACTAAAATGGTTGATCCTAGTGGAGAATCTGATGAATCGGTTTTATACACAGGAACATTCTTGTCATTTACAGAAGAACCTAAGGTTTCTTTGAGTACTCAATTAGAAGAAGCTAGGTTACAATATTCAAAAGAAATTGCATCCTTACAAAGTCAAGTTGAAAAATTGACAGCTGACATACAACAAAAAGATCAATTAATAAATGAGCAAACCGTTGTAATTGGCTCTCTTAAAGAAAGTAATCAAAATCTTTCAAATGAAGTTGCTACATTGAGTGAAAAATTAGGATCAGCTACAGCCGAGGCTTTATTATCTCAGGCTACTGCCGCTCAGCAGGCAGAGGAACTTGTAAAATATCAAAGACAACAGATTGAGTCAATTAATAAAGTAAAAGAAACTGCTTCAACTGCTGCTAAGCAAAAGGCATTTTTTACACAAGCAGCTAAACAATTAATTAAGACAATACCCGGTGTTAATCAAGTAACATCTGGATTAAGCGGCTTAGGTGGTTTTACAGGGGGCGGAAACGGTTTTACAAGCGGTGCAAACGGTTTTACAAGCGGTGCAAACAGTATTCAATAAAGATTAAGATATGCTACTCAGTGCAAGAAATAACCAATTTAGATTTTCGTTTCCTAGAAACTTTATTCCTCCAGTAATTGCGGATAAGTATAGACCTTACTTTAATAGGATGCCTGGTGGACTTATTAAAGAACCAATTGACTATTTTAACTATGGTATTCAATCTATAAATTTACCAGGACCGTCTTATACTCCAACTGAACAAAATAATTACCCAGGTTATACTAGGGGTTATAGATCAAGTTTACCGGTGGAAGAACTTTATGAAAGCGAGTTTACTGTTACGATGCAGGCGTTTGATGGTTGGATTAATTATTGGATGGCTATTGATACTTTTAATTATTACTATAATCTAAGTGGTAAGACATCCCATGTACCAGAAGGAAATGGTATACAGATGCTAGATGGTGAAGGAAATGTACTCGTTACTGTTAAGCTAAGACAGATGGTTTGGATCAGCGTTAGTAACCTGGATCTTAATTTTTCAAGTAACACAGTAGAGTTCCAAACCTTTGACATGGTATTCCACCATAACTTCCTTGAATTCAAGGTAGATCTTGTCTAATATATAATTAAATAAAGAACAGATGAAAACCTTTAAAGACTACATAATTGAATCCAAGGCTGATACTGATGATCTATTAAAGGTCTTAAATGAATCAGAATTATCAGAAGAACAGAATGCAGCTATTGATGAAGCAGTACAAAGAATTGTAGACGCCCATAACAATGGACAAAATCTTGACGAAATTGTTGAAGAGATTGTCAACGAAGGGATCTTAGGATCAATCTTTGGGGGTCTTACTGGTTTTGCGTTAGGTAAAAGTATTGGTGAAGCCATTTGTAAAGTCTTAGGAATTGAAAAAGGCGCTCTTTATGATCTATTAACTAGTCGACTTGTTGGTGCTGCATTAGGTGCAGTATTAGGTAAGAGACTCTAATCTAAATTTTTGTGCTAAGAATAGGTATTGATTTTTCGCTGAATAGTCCAGCTGTATGTATAAAGAATCATGAAGGCAAATATGTCTTCATTTCATTTTTTAATTTTGGAGACCGTATCTGGGATGATACTAAAAAAATGCCAAAGGCATTTGAGGTTCATAAAGAACTAATTGATGATAGAACAATTTTAGGATTTCCTTATTTTCGTAACGTTATGGCAGATTCATTTCTCGTCAGGGAAAGGGAAAAGCTTGAAGACTGTAAATCTATCGCAGACCTTATTTCAAATTCTCTTATAACATTTTTTGGAACTGATGATACTCATGTATCACTAGAGGGATTCTCTTATGGTTCAACTGGGAATTCTTTTATTGACATTGTACAATACAATTCATTCCTAAGAGCAGCTTTACTAAATACTTATGGATCTGAAAAGATATCAATTTTTCAGCCTTCGCATGTAAAGAAGTTAGCAGGTAAAGGAAATGCAAATAAACATTTTATGATTAAAGCATTCCAGGATGATGTCCTTAATGATAAAGATCTAAGAAATACAAAATTATGGAAATATGTACAAGGAAAAGATTACAGTCAAAAAATTCCAAAACCACTCGATGACCTTGTAGATGCATACTTCATCCTTAACTCTCAAACCACTAGTAAATAAATACTATTCTTTCAACTAATCAGATAAATTTTATATATAGAGTTTTTAACTTAGTTTCAGATTCATATGATAAACGCGATAAAAAATAGAATATTTCTTAAAAAAGATGAATATCCTGAAAAGATAGGTCTAATTTATGTACCTAAATTGGAAGGGCAGCATGCTCCACCTTATTCAGGAACTGTCATATCGGTAGGACCTGATGTTACCGATGAAGATATCCAGGTTGGCTGCAGAATTCTTTTTCATGATCTGGCTGGTACTGAATTTACAGTTAATGATGAAAAAGTATTTAGTATTAGAGACATTGATGTAGTAGGAATACTTATTGATAAAAATCTAAACATTCTCTGAAACTAAGTACCGTTGTGAATATATAAATAACAAAGGAACTGATTTATCAGGGAATTTGTAACTGGCATTAACAAGGCAGAGTTTTTATTGGCAATCCCGGGCACGTAAATAGGCAATGCTAAGTTATGCTTTTAATTAACTTAAAAACAAAACTTAAAAAAAGGCAACTAAAATGGCAAATGAATTCGACATTTTCAGTGTGAGTGTTAACGACCTCGACACAGGAGATCGCCCTTCAGGCGGAGGCAGCGATCTTTATTCCCCAAAGCCCGATCAAGGGCAAGACGGTACATACCGTTCTCTACTTAGGTTCTTACCTAATATTAAAAATCCCCGCAAACCTTTCGTTCGCAAATTCGTTTATTGGTTAGAAGACCGAGACGGAAATGGTTTCTATGCAGATTCTCCATCTACTGTAGGCGAGAAATGTCCAGTACAGGATATGTTCTTTAAGCTTCGTAACAGTGAATCCGCTGTAGATAAAAAGATGTCCGAAAGTTTAAAGCGCAGGGAGGTATTCTATGCACTTGTTCAAATCGTAAAAGATCCACAAAATCGTGATCTTGAAGGTCAAATCAAAGTATTCAAATTTGGATATAAGATTAAGGCTAAAATTGATGAAGAACTAAATCCACAATTTGATGAACCTACTCAAGTATTTGATCCGTTTGAAGGTAAAAACTTTGAATTAGTTCTTTCTAAGAAAGGTGGTTATCCTAATTACGATTCATGTAAATTCCAAGGTTCTCGTTCTGCTATGACCATTAATGGTGAAAATGTAACCGATACTAATGAAGGTCGCAAAATGATTTTGGATTATCTTAAAGATGCTCCTGATCTTGCTAACTTTGATTATAAATCATGGAACGATGAACAGAGAAATAAAGTAATGAATGTAATTTCTCAGTATTCTTCACCAGGTTCTTCGATTGATACTCTTACTTCAGGTTCTAAGGCTGCACCTAAAGCTGCACCTAAACCTGCCCCTAAGGTAGAAACTGCTCAAGAGAATTTTGATACTGATGAAGTACCAACATCTGAAGGCGGTGAAGACTTTGATGATTTCATTAACGGATTAGATCTCTAATCCTATGGCTACAGAAGTTATGATATCTTCTGACATGAAGACTCGGATTATCGATAAGATAGTCCGAGTTCTTCATAATAGCCATTCTCATCCTGAAAAAAGAAGAATACTTGAAGGGCGGGATCGGTTAAATTTTGCATGCCCTTATTGTGGAGATTCAACAACAAGCCCTAATAAAAAGAGGGGTAACTTGTATTGGAATGATCTCTTTGTTCACTGTTATAATTGTTCTGCTCACGTTTCTCTAGATATTTTTCTTAAAGACTTTAATTCTAACTTTGAAGGTGAAGACCGTGTTGAGGTACTTAACTATATTAAAGAAAATAAGAAATCGTTTTCTTTAGGTGAATCGCTTGATTTTTACTTATTTGATAAGATAAAGGAATTGGCGTTAACATTTGATGAATTGGCAGTAGGCTTTAATGTCTATCCAATTAATTCATTAACATACAGGGCATACCCTTATCTTAAGAGTAGATTGCTACAACATAAAACGAATCAATTTGGTTATGACCCGCGTAGAAAAGAACTTTATGTTTTTAATCTTACACCAAATGGTAAGGTAGTCGGGTTTCAAACTCGCGATTTAGAAGGCACTGGTCCTAAATATAAAACGTGGAATATTCAACGGATTTATGATAGGTTAAAGAAACCGTTGACAGTATCAGAAGAAGATCTTGATAATCTTAATAAGATATCAATGTTATTTGGAATTTTATCAGCTGATTTAAGTAGAGACTTTACAATCTTTGAAGGGCCTATTGATGCAATGTTTATGACTAATTCAATTGGCCTAACTGGTGTTAAAAAACAGATCCTAGAATTTAATGAAATTCCAACAGCAAGGTATTTCTTTGATAATGATATTGAAGGAAAAACTAGAATGATTGAAAAACTTAAATCTGGTCAAACTGTATTTATGTGGGATAAATTTCTTAAGGATTATTCCATACCGGTTAAAAAAGTAAAAGACTTAAATGATTTGGTAAAATATGAATATGAACATCGAACTGGGTGCTTAAAGAGCATTGATAGATATTTTACAAACAATCATTTAGATATTATTTTTATATGATTGAGATAAAAAAATATGAATCGTTTGTGAACGAGCAGATAGAAGATTTTTATGAGGACTATGAAGATAGTCAAAAACGAATTAAGCTATTTACTTCGTTTACTAAAAGTAAACTTTCTCATGAAAGAAAGGACATCAAGGTTAATGAACCTAAGAAAAAATTTCAACCTAAAATAAAGGTTGTTAAACATACAAATAACGATAAAGGAATATTCTAATGGCATTTGATGACACACAAATAAAGCAGGCAAACGAGGAACTCGAATTAAGACTAACGAGCGACAGAACAGAATGGAAAACCAAGATAAATGATCTAGTTCTTAAAATTAAAAATATGAATGAACTTTCTGATTGTCAGGTAAGTATGCTTTCATATAGACAAATTCTTTTAGATAAGGTTACTGATTTTAAGACAATGATATATAAGAGAAATGCAACCTGGGAAAGATACTATCGTGCACAGTATCGTGAATATACTTTAAACTATGATGTTAAATTAACGAGCGGCGAAAAACATCAATTTATTAAAGCAGATTTAGGTTCATTAAGAACACAAATAGACATGTTGCAATCGCATGTGGATTATTACCAAGAATGTATTAAAACCTTGGATAACCTAGCTTTTGCAATCCGTAATCGCATAAGACTCGATGATGAACAATAATGGAACTATCTCTATCAGATAATAAAAAGTTTTTAGTAATTGATTCATGTACCGAATTGGAATATGAACAGCTAAAAAGTAGTCTTACAAAAAAGATTGATGGCTGGCGCTTTCACCCGCTCGTTAAAAAGAAGTTGTGGGATGGCAACATATCATTTATTAAAAAGAATAAGATACCCGGCGGTTTATGGAAGGAAGTTATTGATATATGTAAAGAATACAATCTTCCACTTTCGTTAAATGGGGTTACTAATATATTTGATCAATCTATAACTATAGAAACTTTTACTACATGGGTAGATGATTTCTTTAAGGATTCTGATATTAAGCCTAGAGATTATCAAATTGATGCAGCATTCAAAATATTAAAGTATAGAAGGTGCCTTGCTGAATTAGCAACATCTGCCGGTAAAACTTTAATATCATTTATGGTAGTGGCTTATATGATGGAACAATTAGGAAAAAAGAAAATCCTAATGATCGTTCCTAATGTAAGTTTAGTTGTTCAGGCAACTGGAGATTTTGAACAATATAATAAAAGCCGTGTTCCTATTAGGATCCAACAAATTTATGCAGGTGTAAAACTTAGAAAAAGTTCTAACATTGTTATTGGAACATACCAATCACTTGTCAAATATGAAGAGGATTACTTTACTCAATTTGATGCTGTATTTGTAGATGAGACTCATAAGGCAAAGGCAACATCAATTCAACAAATTATGGATAAATGTTGGCATTGCGATTATCGCTTCGGATTAAGTGGAACAATTCCTAAAAGAGGATCCGTTGATCGTTTAAGTCTTATGTCGGCTATGGGACCTTTAGTAACTCAGGTAAAAGCAAATTACTTACAAGACGAAGGACATATTGCAAAATGTAAAGTATTACAGATCCTAATGGAATATGCAACCGAAGCACAAAGAGAAGCATTCTCTAGTTTATCAAAGAATCCTTATGATCGTCAAAAGCTGTTTTCATTAGAACAAAACTTTATCAACGAAAGTGAAAAACGGTTAGACTTTATTTGTAACGTAATTAAAAAGTCTACCTCAAATTCTCTGGTACTTTTTCATAAAATTGCATACGGTGAAAAGATCTACCAAAAGCTTAGACAGATAACCGATAAAAAGATCTACTATGTTGATGGGTCTGTTAATGCAGATGTTAGGGAAGACTTTAAAGCAAGAATGGAAAAGAACGATGATGTAATTATCGTGGCCTCTTATGGCACCTTTTCTACCGGTATCTCAATTAAAAACATACATAACATATTTTTTACCGAATCATTTAAGTCAGAAGTAATTATCCGCCAATCAATCGGCCGCGGTCTTCGTTTACACGCATCCAAGGATATTGTTAAGATATACGATTTTATTGACGATATTCGTTATAAAACAGAGGATCATGATTGGATGAACTATATCTACCGACATGGTATGGAACGGAGAAAAATATATAAAGAGGAGAAATTTCCGTTTGATGTACAGTCCATCAAATTCTAAATGTAATATCTTTCTCTAATGTCATGGATATATAAAAAAAGAATAAAAAAATCAAATACAAATGAAGCCTATTAAAAAGTTTTCGGCCGCCTCTAATGGTAGTTTATCTATTTTGGAGTCAGCAAACCTTAGCCCAGAAGCTTTAGCAGAATTAGTTCAAAAGCTAGGTTATAATAATATTGATGAAATCAAAAAAGAAAAAGCACTTCTTTCTAAATTAGAAGCTTTACTAAAAGAATTTAATCCTAAACAGGATGTTAGTGAAGATGATGCCGAAGATATTGAAGATGAAATCAAAGATCTTGGTGAGCCTAAATCCTTGGAAGATAAGGACGGTGAAAAAGAGGAAGATAAGGAAGTAGGAAGTACAACAACTGAGGTTGCTGAAGAGACTGAAGAAGAGACTGAAGAAAAGGAAGAAACTGAAAAGACTGAAGATGTATCTAAAGAAATTGAAGATAGTATCGTTGATTTAGGAGAACCTGAAGAAAAAGAAGAAAAAGAAGGCGAAGAAGTTGTAACTAAAGATCAAGAGGTTACTGCTGAGGTACCTGCTGAAGGTGATGATGAAGAGTCTGGTGAAGAGGTAGAGGAAGAAGCCGAAGAGAAGCCAGTAGCTAAACGTAGAATAATGACCTTTGAAGATTTCGTAAAAGAAGAAGAGGTTACTGTTAATAAGAATGTTAGTTATCAGGATGACGAAGAAGAAGACGAAGATAATGCAGTTCCTGTAGCTGATTCCTATGCTAATGAAGAAGAAGAAGAAGAAAAGAAAGAAGAGATTGAAGAAAAGGTATCTCGTACCGTTTCAAGTATTAGATCATTCTCTCAATTTGTTTCTGAATCATATCTTTCTGAAGAAGCCGATAACGGCCCAGAATTAAAGGAAGAAACTCCTGATCAAAATGGAATTGCTCTTCCTATCGCAAAGGGTGATGGTCCTAAAACAGCTGCAGCCGTTTCTGACGAAATTGTAAAGTTAGGAGAACCTGAAGAAAAGGATGAAAAAGAAGGCGAAGAATTAGTAACTAAAGATCAAAAGGTTACTGAAGAACCTGCTACTGCAAAGGATGAACCTGCTGTACAAGGTACTGTTGTTGTAAAAGAAGGCAAGATTTCCGAAAAGGAAATTAAGTCTGACACCGAGTTTGCAGAATATGCAACTGAATTATTAAAGTCTGCTCATGGTGATAAGTTTGATGAAGCAAAAGCCAAAGAAGTTATTGATGGTTTAACCTCTAAGTATAAAGGTGACTACGGCGCAATGGTTGGAGCTTTACAAGCTACTATGGGAAAGTAATTTCTACAAATGAAATATATTAAACTATTTGAACAATGGCTGGCCGATAAAAGCCAGCCATTACTTTTAGAAGGTGGCGCTGCTGGCCACATGAATCATCCTTTTGACGATAAAGGATTAACCTTTGGTGACTTTAAAAGTATTATTGATGCTGGTCTTCGCGGAGAATTAAACTTTGAAGAAGATCCTACTGAAAAGACCGATGGCCAAAACGTATGGGCTACTATTCAGGACGGTCAGGTAAAATTTGCAAGAAATAAAGGAGAAAGCATTTCTCCAATGTCTCTTTCTGATTTTAAGCAAAAGTTCCAGGATCATCCAAGCGCAACAGTTAGAGATACTTTTCAGTATGCCGCACAAGACCTTGCAGATCTTTTAATTAAATTACCTCCTAAAGTTCAACAAGATACATTTGATAACGGTAAGAACTTTATGAATATGGAACTTATCTATTCAAGAAATCCTAATGTTATTAATTATGATACTGATGTTATCCAATTTCATAATATAACTAAAACAGATGGTAATGGTAATGTAATAGGTACTGATGCTCGCCCTGCTAAAGAAATTCCTGCAATCCTATCTAAAGTACAAGCAGATTTAGGAAAGACCTTTAAGATTATTCCACCTAGAATAATTCAATTACAACAGGATATGGACTTTAGCCAAAACAAGCAAAAGTTTATTAATAAAGTAATTGAACTTCAAAAGAGATACGGTCTTAATGACGGTGATGAGGTATCAAGATATCATGAAATGTGGTGGAGAGAACTTATTGATAAGGAATTTCCAAATGCTCCACAAGACGTTAAGGAAGGTCTTTTAAGAAGATGGGCGTATGATGATAAGAATACATTAAATATGAGATCTCTTGATAAGGTTTTAAGTCCTGATGAATCTGCCAAGATTAAGAAATTTGATAAGGAAGACGTAAAGAAAAAGTACAAAGAAAATATTAGACCGTTTGAAGATCTATTCCTTGAGCTAGGTTCGGTTATATTAAGTAATGCCAGCAATTTCTTAGCAGCAGATCCAACCGGCGAAACTGCCAGACTTCGCGCATATTTGCAAGCCGAGGCCGATAAGATTAGAAAAACTGGTGGGGCTGATCAAATCAGAAAGGTTGAAGATGAGTTGGCTAGACTTGACAGAATTGGAGGAATAAATTCAATTTTTCCAACGGAAGGAATTGTTTTCAGATATAACGGAAAACTTTACAAGTTAACCGGAACCTTTGCTGCACTTAACCAATTACTTGGAATAATTAAGTACGGTAGATAATACCAGATCTTACATCCAGTGAGTTATCTATTTTAGTTAATAGGTAACTGTTTTCAATAAATTCAATAACGATAATGGGTGAGCTATCGTCTCACTCTTGTTGTTTGTAGTAATTTCTACCGAATATATAAAAGGTAATACAAAAATAAATTAAATGAAAGAATTAGCTAGAATTTATAAAGAGTTAGGCCAAGATTTTATTAATGATCTCGCTAAAGACTATCTTGTAGTAACTGAAAAGTTATCAGGATCTGCTTTTTCGTTTGAAAAGTCTAGTTCATCACTAAAATTCTTTAAGTCTAATGATAAGCCAATTAACCTTGTTGATAGAACATTAATGGTTTATTATGAAAATCCTATTAACTACATAAAGCAGACTACATTATCATTTATTGATTCTATACCTGCGAACTGGAGATTTTGTTTTCAGTATTTTGTTCATAATGAACCTGGTGTAATTAAATATGATAAGTTACCTAAAAATAATCTGGTCTTAACCCATATTCAGGTAAAGAATCAAAATGGCAAGTTTATTAAGATTATTGAAGATCCTAGAGTTATTCAGGATTGGTCAAATGCATTAGGTGTAACTCCTTTACTTCCTATCTTTAAAGGTTACTTAACAGACGAGCAAAAAGATAGTATTAAAAACTTTATTAGTACTCCAATTGAAGACCAATTAGAAATTTTCAAAACATCTTCATTTGCAGAATATCTAATTAAGATTCTTAATCCAAAGCTAAGTTCTACAATCTTACAGGATGATTTAACTAAACCAATTGAATCAATCATATTTAAGTTTTATAAGCCAGGTACTACACAATCCATTTCTGCAAAGCTAATTGATCCTTACACGGCAAATCTCTTAAAGCATAAAGAACCTATTGATCCTAAAAAGGTGCCTGCCGATATTAATGAAATTCTTCTTCTTGATATACTTGCATTTATTGAGGAGAGAGGTTTAAAGAGTGGTGAGCTATTGAGTACTACACCAGATGAAAGATACCTAGAATTAATATCATCAATATTTAATGAATATGTAACTAGGAGAGGCAAAGGTCTTAAAGACTTAGGAATAGAAAAAGCTGAATTTGCAAAAGGTGATGAATTCAAATTAAATGTTGATCTTATTCCTAGCCAAGCAACGCAGAGTATTCTTAAAGGTAATGATACTATGCAAGACCTGTTTAAGATTATGCTAGGATCTCTTCGTAAAAAGAGAAACCCTGAAAAGGTAGGTAATATTTTAACACCGTCTGTGGTAGAAGACTTTAACGAACTGGTTACAAAAATTGAAGATGCAATTAACAAATCAGTTGATGATAAGTTTAAGACATTTAGTGATTATCTTAATCTTAAAAAGACCAATGAGTCTTATGAAACTGCCGAGGATATAATTATTGAAGAAAAGACATTGAATTACAATGGCTTTATTAATTTAGGTAAAATTGAAATTCCATATTCAAATAAGTTAGAAGAAGCTGCAGGTTTAACTAAAAGACAGCAGGAATGGATTAAAAAATATGAAAGGTTTACTGGGTCCACGAATTGGATTAAGCCTAAATCTAAAATACGTGGAGAAGTACTTAGAGCAGATTTTGGAATGAATGATGGTACCGCTGAAAAAAATATTGAAAACTTTTTATTACAAGGACTAGGAATAAAGAGAACAGACTATTCAATTGAACAGATAAAGGTTGGTACATATGTTCCTAATGCAGGTGGGAAAATTTCAAGTGACTATGATTCATATGCGATAACAATCGTTAATCCAATAAAAGATAATCTTGGTGATAATTATAAAAACGGGGATATCTTTTACATAACAAATCGGGTAAAGATTGAAAAGAGCACAGGTACAGCTGCAGTGATTGGTAAAAAAGATCTTACACCCGATGCAATGGGATTACCTACAAGCGAATATAAAGATGCACAAAGTTTATTTTCAAAAGTAGAAAGTTATGTAAATAGATTATCATACCCAGATAATTATAAGAATTTTATTATTGAATCAACTAGAGAATTAATTACAAATTCTAAAAATGCAAATTCTTTTTCTGATTTTGAAACATATGCAAATGCATCAGCTGGGTATTTATTCTATGATATAACTGATTCTCTTTTTGATGGCATAGATTCAATTTCAATTAATAACTTCCAAAATGACTATGGTGAAATTTTAGGTGGCTTTATGCTATTTAATCTACTGAGGGATGCTGGGGCTGGATTAAGATATCCTACTGCATCTAATGAAAAGTTAGTAGACTTTTTCTTTGACGATTATAGCATTTCTTCTAAAGCAGGAAGCGGTGGTACCCCAAGTGGTGATACAATAATACAAAAGATGTATTCTATGTATAATTCTGGGCATCTTCATTTTGATACTCAACCTGAAATCGATTTTCTAAATAATGTAGTTAAGCAATGGGTAAACCCGCCAAAACTTGATAATAGCATGATTTACAATAACGTTATGAATTTATGCAGTGTTAACATTCCAAGTTCAACCAGTAATTCTGGGTATTGGTATATTTTGTCTAAAGCAAATTTACAACCAAATTCGGCATACAAAGATATGTTGATTACTTATATGGATGATCTGTCTAATGATGAACAGGAATTCAAAACAGTAATGTCAGAATTTTATTCAAAGACCGGTGTTGATCAATCTAAGCTCCCTGCACAAAAGGTATATGATTTATATGTAAAGCAAAAGGCTGCATCTGATAAAAATAGAATAGGCTTTATATTTTACCCTCTTATGGTTGAGATTGAAATAATGCTGAATAATAAGTTTCAAAAGCAATTAACTAAATACGGTCAATTGGTAACCGACGTTAAGCAGCTTTATCTGGATGTTTTAGTAAAAGGTGGACTATTTAGATTTAAGACAGTTCCTTTCAAAACAGCAGAATTTAAGTTTGAAAGAAAAGGTAGTATTCCTAATCCTTTTAATGCGAATATAGGTATTAGAATTCTTAAATAAATAAAAAAAGACACTTAGATGAAAAATCTTAAAAATATTGATACTTTTTTAGTTGAAAAGAAAGTTGCTGTTAAAAGGAGATACACCGAGAATCATCCTGCTAAGTTTGTTTCTACTTCAGCTAAGATAAGAAATGTTCTTTTGGATTCAATTGGGGATGGTCATTTAACAGAGGAAGAATTAGTTAAAATCTTATCAGAGATTAATGCCAATAAAAGATGGCTAAAAAGAAACCTTGACTTATTCAATATTAGTGAAGATCAGGAAGGGATTAAAAGATACTCGCTTTCCCCATTTGGCAATAGAATTAGAAAGGCTACTAAAGTTACTTCTATTACTGAGGCATTAAATGTTCCTCATAAAGATCAAGGTAAAAAGAAGGTTAATATTTTTGTTGGTCGCTTTCAGCCTTTTACGTTAGGCCATGTAAAAGTATTTGAACAAATGTATAAAAAGAATGGCCACCCTGTTGTGGTATTCTTGGTAAGAGGTGGTAAACCTGATCCTGAAAAAAATCCATTTAGTGAAGAATTACAGCAGGCTATGTTTGCTGATATGACTAAGCAATATCCGTTCCTAGAGGCGGCTTTTGTAGTTCCTAACGGTGCAATCGATACTCTCTTTGCAACTGCAAGACCTGCATATGAGCCTGTTATGTGGGGGTATGGTACTGATAGAAAACGTGCATATGATGCAATGATTGATAAGCCAGACTACAGGGAGCAACTTGGAGTTGATCCTGAATTTACTGGATTTGAAATAGGTAGAACCGATGATGACATTTCAGCATCTAAAGTTCGCAATGCTTTAACAATAGATGATGAAAACACGTTTAAGAAAATGACACCTAAGAGTATTCATAATTTCTATAAAACTCTACAGGATACATTAAACCCAATAAAAGAAAGTAAACAAATGAAAAACTTAAAATCAATTAATGAATTTCTTGTAAGAGAAAAAGATGAGGAAATGACAGAACCAATAACTCCTAAAGTTGATACATCAGAAGGTACCTTTAAAGAGATGGATGTTAATGGTGAAACTTATAACGCTATTCTGTCAACGTTTGATGCCATTGGTGCCAAACAGAAGGCAATGGGAAAGGATGTAGTAGGTCTTATTTCATTACCAGGTGATAACGAGGTTTATGAATTACTATCTAAAGATGATGAAAAGAAAGAGTCTGTTAATGAAGACTATATTGAGGTTATGGATTCTATCCGTATGGCTAATGCATTAGGAGAACTCGAACAAATTTGGCAGCAATGGAAAAATGGTCCTGCTACTGAGCCTAGAGATATTAAACCTGCACAAAAAGAACTTAAGGGTTGGATAGATCGTTGGTTTAAAGATAATATTAAATAATGCCCGCACAGAGTAAAGCACAACGTAGACTTTTTGCTCTCGCTCTTTTATATAAGAGAGGAGAGCTTTCTGCATCTGAAGCATCAGATGAGGTAAAAGAATTGTCTAAATTACCAGAAAAAGACTTAAGAGATTACGCTGAAACTAAAGAAGAAGGTTTACCTGATAAAGTAGCCGAAGAAACTGTAACTCTTAATCCTAATATGAATGTACAGGGAATGGGTCCTGTAGAGTTTCCAGGAAATCCTGGCTCTGCTGATTCGTTTGCCGCTCAGCCAACCGGAAGTGGAGACATTCCTGGTGGAAAGAAAAAGAAAAAAATAAGACTCTTATCATTTGATCAATTTTTAGATCTTATGAAGATAAAATAAATAAGGTACAATGCCAGTATTACCTAAGTATCAGTTAAAGCAATTATTTGAGGCCGGAGATTTAATCACTCAAGTAACAATGAATGACCTCATTGAGGCCACATATAACCCTACCTTGGTTGCTGGTGCCAATGTCACAATTACTAAAGTAGAAAGTCCATCTGGGGCTACTATTACAATTTCATCCGATGGCGGTGGTATTGCTAATGTAACAGGTGGTACTGCAATTAATGTTCAGGCGGTTGGTAATAATAGACAAGTATCGCTAAAAGTTGATAATTCTCAAACAAACTTAATAGTAAATGGTACAAACGAATTAACATTTGCCGGGGTACATGTTAAGGATGAAGGTATTAATGTTGGTACCTATAAGACAATTAATTTTATAGGCACCGATGTTTTAGCTCAAGATAGTGGAACTCCTGGGCAAGTAAATGTTTATGTTCCTACTCCGCAATTTGCATCTCACTTTAATACTATGGATGGTACAACACCTGGTCTTGTAAGTGAAGCTGGCATTACGAGATCTATTGTAAGAATAAGTTCTCCTACAGTAGAAGGAAGTCCATTTAAGACTAATGGGTGGGCAGGAACTAATCAACCTGCATATACTTCAGCAAACGGATCTGTTAACTTTGTTACTGGTGGTCAAGTTACTGGATTTAGCGGAAGTGCAGGTGGTAATGCAACAATAACAGTTACTCTATTTGATGCTGATGGCACAACTCCGCTTGAAACATTTACAACACCAACTCTTTATCAAAACGGTACTCACATTTCTCCTAGTGGTGATATCACGGTAATTATTTCGGCATATGCTGCGGATTCTTCAAAATGGAAAGCTGCGGCGTTTATAACTGTGGTGGCTGGAGATATTCTAGCAAACGCAGGAAGATTTGGTGGAAGATACCAAGTAAGAGCAGTAATGAATACTGATAGTGTTACTGATGGCGGTGGCACATATACATATAACCAGGCATCTGTATTCTTTGATACGAATCCTAGTACGCCGGTGATTAATGGATCAATGACAATTGCAGAAACAACCCCACAAGTAAAACATTTAAGTGGAGTTGAGTATTACATTCTTAACTCAACATTTGAGGTTGATGTTACTGATATTGATAATCTTAATGCAAACACGCAAGGTAGAGCTGGCGCTGCTCAATGGAATCTTTTACTAACGGGTTCTGAATATGGGCTTCCTACTCAACAACTTAATGCATGGTCATTAACAAACGGTACGTGGAATGGAACATGGACAAATCTTTATAATTTATTAAATGCAAATTTTGAATGGACCGCATGGCCTATTACCGCATCTAATTATAGATTTAGAAATTCAACAGCTAATGGGACATCAACAGTATATGATCCTTGGAATACAGGCAATACTATAAATAGCCCAAACCAATCAATTCTTATTGATACTTATGGAACCATTGCAACAAATCTAGGTGAGGATTTTGAAGATGAATCACAAAGATTAACAAGAGGTGCCGCTTCATATTCTTCATTTAACTCTGCTGCTACTTTAGGAACGAGTTTAAGTAATCAAACTGGAACTGGTCCATTTAGCGATGGTTGTGTAGTTGGAAGTTATTTAGTAAGAGCAGATAAGTTTTTTGCTGATAATGGTAATAGTCCACAATTATCAACATTAATTCCTAACTTAACGAGTTATAAGCCTAACACATTAGGTCCTAATCCTAATTATAGTACTTATACACAAAGAGCAACATATCATAGAAGATTCTATACTGCAAGTGCTCTTCCTATCGCTAACTTTGATATGTCATTTGGCGGTTCTTGGGGTTCTAGCGGTAATGCAGCAACGGCATTAGCAAATAGTCAATTAAAGATATATGTAAGAAGAGAAAATTCACAGCCTGGCGGAAGTTTTGGTCATGGTGCAAATCCTCTTGCTTTACATGGGGCTCTATATAATTCAGGATCACCTGTCAATCCGTTTAATGACGGTGCAAGTGGTGTTGATACTGTAGGATCCTTAATTAGAACAGCTGGTTCAGGTAATACTGTAACTGGAACATTTGACAACTTTGGCGCTCTTAATGGTTTCTGGGTTGAAATTCAAATTATTGACCCAGACATTAAATTGGACTTTATTAATGTTACTCTTCAATTTACAAACGGTACTACTGAATCCAATCCAGTATAACCTGATGTAGATTGATAAATACTATAAATAAATTGGGAAAATGGATAACACATTTAAAGATACGATTCGTCTTAAAGTAGATAAGAAAAATAATGTATGTCACTTATCAGTGAGAAGTTCTGAATACAAAGTTGAAGTATTCAAAATTTCTTTAGGTGACATGTCTAGTTTATTATCCCAATTTAAAGAAGGAATGAGGCATGATGGAGATATTGATATATCACCAAAAACTGAAACGAAAGATTAAGTAAATAAGATATAAATAATGGGCTTTAGTTCATCAGAAGTTGCAAAACTAACATTTAAAGTACAGGCTGCCAATGTAATAGATGCCGATTCAGGTAATTATTGGTATCAGTCTAAACTTGAAAACATGCCTGCTATCAAGGCTAGCAGGATCATGATGCAGTATGATACTGTTACTACAAACGTTCCTGCAAGTTTTGCTCAATTGGTGACTTTCACACAATCCGGGCAACCTTTGGATAATATAGTCGGTGATGAGTATACCGGTACTAGTACTAGGTTAACTATTTTAACCTCAGGAAATAATAACACGTGGATTGCATATGATACATATAACAATCCTGGTTCGGGTAGAAAGGATCTCTGGATTAATCCTACAAGTGTTCCAAATTTAACTACCGGTTTACCTACTACATATTATCAAATCGCTCTCTATAGTGGAAATCCTGGTAGTGGAGGCGTACAATTATCAACGTCTTTAGGTCAAAGTGGTGGTGAAGTAGGCTGGGTATGGAATTACGACCAAGGTTTACTTTTCTTAGCCAATGATTTTGTATCTTACATTCAAAATAATCCTGCACTTTATCCGGCAGGACTAGATTTTTATGTAAGAGGTTTTAGATATATTGGTCAATTAGGATTAAGTGGGGCGAGTGGAGCAAGTGGACCTGTTGGTTCTACTGGGGCTACTGGGGCGCAAGGCGCATCTGGTCCACAGGGAGCGTCTGGTTCACAAGGACCTACTGGAAGAACTGGCGCAACCGGCGCAACCGGCGCAACCGGTGCCCAAGGAAATATAGGTTTTCAAGGATCTAGTGGATCTCAAGGATCTACTGGTGCAACTGGTGATCAAGGCGTTCAGGGTTCAACGGGATTAGAAGGAAGTACAGGTTTCCAAGGTGGAACCGGTTTAGAAGGATCAACCGGTGAACAAGGTTTTCAAGGTGGAACTGGAATAATTGGATCAAACGGTCAACAGGGTTCGACTGGTGCAAGCGGTGCAACTGGTGCAACTGGTTCTGTTGGTCTTCAAGGCTTTGTAGGATTTCAAGGAACTACTGGCCCTACAGGAGATCAAGGATTTAAAGGATCAACTGGTGCAAGCGGAGCATCCGGAGATCAAGGTGCAACTGGAGATCAAGGATCACAGGGTTTAACTGGTACAACTGGTCTTGGTGGAGCAACTGGTTTCCAAGGTGGAACTGGTGCAACTGGAGAACAAGGATCACAAGGATCACAAGGATCACAAGGATCACAAGGATCACAAGGATCACAGGGTTTAACTGGTACAACTGGAGACCAAGGATCAACTGGTTTCCAAGGTGGAACTGGTGCAACTGGAGACCAAGGACCACAAGGATCACAGGGTTTAACTGGTGCAACTGGTTTAGAAGGATCAACCGGTTTCCAAGGTGGAACTGGTTTAGAAGGAAGTACAGGTTTCCAAGGTGGAACTGGTGCAACTGGGGACCAAGGATCACAAGGATCACCTGGTTTAACTGGTGCAACTGGTTTAGAAGGATCAACTGGTTTCCAAGGTGGAACTGGACCTGATGGGGCTACAGGCGAACAAGGTTTTCAAGGTGGAACTGGTCTTGATGGTTCTACTGGTTTCCAAGGTGGAACCGGATTAGAAGGATCAACCGGTGAACAAGGATTCCAGGGAGCTACTGGATTAGAAGGAAGTACTGGTTTCCAAGGTGGAACTGGTTTAGAAGGAAGTACAGGTTTCCAAGGTGGAACCGGTTTAGAAGGATCAACCGGTGAACAAGGATTCCAGGGAGCTACTGGATTAGAAGGAAGTACAGGTTTCCAAGGTGGAACTGGTGCAACTGGAGACCAAGGCACTACAGGCCTTGACGGTTCAACTGGTTTCCAAGGTGGAACTGGACCTGATGGAGCTACTGGTGAACAAGGATTCCAAGGAGCTACTGGATTAGAAGGAAGTACAGGTTTCCAAGGAGCTACTGGTTTAGATGGTTCAACTGGTTTCCAGGGTGGGACTGGTTTAGAAGGAGCTACTGGTGAACAAGGATTCCAAGGAGCTACAGGACTTGATGGTGCAACTGGAGAACAAGGATTCCAAGGAACTACTGGATTAGAAGGATCAACCGGTTTCCAAGGTGGAACAGGTTTAGATGGTTCAACTGGTTTCCAAGGAGGAACTGGATTAGAAGGAAGTACTGGTTTCCAAGGTGGAACTGGATTAGAAGGTGCAACTGGTGAACAAGGCTTCCAAGGAGCAACAGGATTAGAAGGAGCAACTGGTTTCCAAGGTGGAACTGGTCTTGATGGATCAACTGGTTTCCAAGGTGGAACTGGGATTGATGGTTCAACTGGTGAACAAGGTTTCCAAGGAGCAACTGGATTAGAAGGAGCAACTGGTTTCCAAGGTGGAACCGGTCTTGAAGGATCAACTGGAGAACAAGGTTTCCAAGGAGCAACTGGATTAGAAGGATCAACTGGATTCCAAGGTGGAACTGGTTTAGAAGGAGCAACTGGATTAGAAGGAGCAACTGGTTTCCAAGGTGGAACCGGTCTTGAAGGATCAACTGGAGAACAAGGTTTCCAAGGAGCAACTGGATTAGAAGGATCAACTGGATTCCAAGGTGGAAC
>Ga0315901_10000448_pt1 | contig 61014 bp, 54 predicted proteins | sample LakEriMetagenome_10_FD_203761 | JGI IMG/M metagenome (GOLD analysis project Ga0315901, IMG submission 203761) | Freshwater fungal communities from buoy surface, Lake Erie, Ohio, United States - Buoy 2 MA116 | ecosystem: Environmental > Aquatic > Freshwater > Lake | place: USA: Lake Erie, Ohio... | reverse complement strand
GACCATGGAAATATGTTTGGTGTTTTCCAGTTCGTAGCTGAAGCATACAAACACAGGGTTGATCCTGAGGACAAAAATAGTCCTTTGAAAGTAAAACCCATTGTGGGTTGTGAATTTTACATAACAGAGAACAGACACAGAAAAACATTTTCAAAAGACGAAAAAGATCCCCGTCACCATCAGATCCTGCTTGCCAAAAATGAGATCGGGTACCAGAATTTAGTCAAGTTGACATCCTTGGGATATATAGAAGGGATGTACAGCAAATATCCCCGAATCGACAAGGAATTGATTCATAAATACCATGAAGGACTTATTGCCACAACCTGTTGTTTGGGAGCTCTGGTTCCACAGACAATCATGAGAAAAGGAGAAGCTGAAGGGGAGAACGAATTCAAGTGGTGGTTGAATATTTTTCAGGATGATTATTATGTGGAGCTGCAGCGTCATGGCATGGAAGAGCAGGAAAAGGTCAATAAAATCCTGTTGAAGTTTGCCAGCAAATACAATGTGAAAGTGATTGCATCCAATGACTCCCATTATGTGGATCAAAAGGATTTCAACGCGCATGATATTTTGTTGTGCATCAATACAGGTGAAAAAGTATCGACTCCGGCTGCAAGAGAGTTTTCGGATGATGATGCAAGTTTCCGGAACAAGAGATTTGCCTTTCCCAATGATCAGTTCTATTTCAAGACGACTGATGAAATGAAAACTGTCTTCAACGATCTGGAAGAGGCTATAGACAATACCAATGAAATCGTTGATAAAGTTGAAGTGCTTGACCTGAAAAGGGATATTCTCCTCCCCCATTTTGTGGTACCCAAAGCATTCAAAACACAGGATGAGTATCTCGAGCACATCACCTGGGAGGGAGCCAACAAAAGATATGATGAACTGACACCAGAGATTGAGGAGCGAATCCGGTTTGAACTTTTCACTATTCGAACCATGGGGTTCGCGGGATATTTTCTGATCGTTTCTGATTTCATCAAAGCCGGACGGGATATTGGCGTATTCATTGGACCGGGTCGTGGTTCCGCTGCGGGAAGTGTAGTGGCATACTGTATCGGCATTACCAATATTGATCCCATCAAATACAACTTGCTGTTTGAGAGGTTTCTCAATCCCGACAGAAAGTCAATGCCCGATATAGATACAGATTTTGATGATGAGGGAAGACAGAAAGTAATCGACTACGTTGTTGGCAAATACGGGAAAAACCAGGTGGCTCAGATCATCACCTATGGCACTATGGCAGCAAAGATGAGTATCAAGGATGTGGCCAGAACACTGGATCTTCCTTTGCCTGAGTCCAATGCATTGGCCAAGCTGGTACCGGAAAAGCCGGGCATTTCATTGAAGAGACTATTACACGCCCCCTTATCGGGCGAAAAAAGTCTGGCTGAAAAAGAGGCTCTCAATCCGGATGAACTGGAAACCACCAAACAGTTGCGTGAAATCTATAACAGCAATGATCTGCGCAGCAAAGTGCTCCATGAGGCAGAGATACTGGAGGGATCTGTTCGAAATACAGGAATTCATGCAGCTGGAATTATCATCGCACCCAAAGATCTTACTGAATTGTTGCCCGTTTGCGTGGCTAAGGATTCTCCCATGTGGGTAACACAGATCGAAGGCAGTGTGATCGAGGAAGCTGGTGTTATCAAAATGGACTTCCTTGGCTTGAAGACCTTGAATATCATCAAAACATCTTTGCAATTGATCAAAATGAATTATGGCATTGAGATCGATATTGATAAAATTCCTCTTGATGACGAGATCACTTTCAAGTTATACCAGAAAGGTGAAACCATTGGAACCTTTCAGTTTGAAAGTCCGGGCATGCAGAAATACCTGCGCGACCTCAAGCCTGACAAATTCGAGGACCTCATCGCGATGAATGCCTTGTACAGACCTGGACCACTTGAATATATCCCCAACTTCATCAATCGAAAACATGGTCGAGAAGAGATCAGCTATGACCTGGAGGAGATGGAAGAATATCTGAAGGAAACTTACGGGATCACGGTGTATCAAGAACAGGTAATGCTATTGGCACAAAAACTGGCAGGGTTCAGCAAAGGGGATGCGGATGTGCTGAGAAAAGCGATGGGAAAGAAGCAGAAATCGGTGCTCGACAAGATGAAAGGCCAGTTTATTACGAATGCTTCAATAAAGGGATTTCCGGAAGAAAAGTTGCAAAAGATATGGACGGATTGGGAGGCCTTTGCACAATATGCATTCAATAAATCTCACTCTACCTGCTATGCATTCATTGCTTATCAGACGGCTTATTTGAAATCGCACTACCCTTCCGAGTATATGGCTTCGGTACTTAACCATGCCGGATCGATAGAGAAGATCACCTTCTTTATGGAAGAGTGTAAACGCATGGGCATCAAGGTATTAGGGCCCGATATCAATGAATCACTTCAGAGCTTTGCGGTTAACAGCAAACGAGAGATCCGGATAGGTTTGGGAGGGCTAAAAGGTGTAGGTGAAGCTGCGGTTGAATCCATCATTGAAGAAAGAGAAAAACACGGGCAATACAAATCCATTTTTGATCTGGTAAAGCGGGTTAATCAGAGAACCGTGAATAAAAAATCACTGGAAAGCCTGGCAATGTCTGGCACCTTCGATTGCTTCCCTGAATTGCACAGGGCACAGTATTTTTTTCAGGCTGAGGGTGACAGTTCAAATGGATTGGAAAAAATCATCCGCTATGGGAACATTTGGCAATCTCAATCCACTTCCAACCAAAATACACTTTTCGGAGATCTCTCGCTTGTGCAAGAGATTCCCCCTCCTAAGATTCCGGAGTGTGCGCCATGGTCGCTAACAGAATTACTAGAGAAGGAGAAGGAGGTAACCGGCATGTTCCTGAGTGGGCACCCGCTTGACCATTATAAATTTGAATTGAAATACTACGGAATCATTCCCAATGCTGATTTCAATGAATACAAGGGAAGCATTGAGCTGCAAAAAAATCCCACCCAAATACTTAAAATTGCCGGTCTCGTAACTTCTTCTCAGCATAAAATTTCCAGAGCTGGAAAGAAATATGGAAGCCTGACCATCGAGGATTTTACAGGCAAAGTGGAGATAACACTTTTTGGGGATCAATATGTACGCTTTTCCAACTATTTCGTAGCAGGAACCTGTATTCATGTCAAGGGCAATTTTGAAAAATGGGAAAGCAGGAATGAGTGGAATTTCAGGGTTACTGAGATTTGTCTGCTCGAAACCATCAAGAAAGCCTTTACCCGCCAGGTTCAGATAACCCTTCAGGCAGGCTATTTGAGTCCTGACCATATCATTTTTATTCGACAGAATTTCAGGAAATATCCAGGGCGTACACGTTTAAAAATGAATCTAATTGATCAGGTTGAAAAATTACTCGTACCCCTAAAAACTACTGAAAAAGGCTTTGAGATGAATGACGAAATGGCTGAATTTCTGGAAAACAACCCATTAATAGAGGTACAGGTTGACACAGCATGACAGCTTTGAGTCTTTATTGTGAAATATCAGCAAATGGAATTAATTTTGCAGAGATCAATTATTAAACATACAACTCAAATACATGGCAAAAGAATTCAATGACAGCAATTTTCAGGCAGAAGTGCTTGATTCCAATCAACTTTCCATGATCGATTTTTGGGCAGAGTGGTGTGGCCCTTGCCGTGCAATCGGTCCCGTTGTAGAAGAACTTTCCAGGGAGTTTGAAGGAAGGGTGAATGTTGGAAAAGTAAATGTTGACCATAATCCGCAACTCTCCATGAATTATGGCATTACTTCCATACCTGCCATCCTTTTCATCAAGAACGGTCAGGTTGTTGACAAACTGGTTGGAGCCCAACCCAAGCATAACTTTGTGAAGAAGATAGAATCACATCTCTAATCAACTAATTCTGTACTTTTAAACCGCCTTCAGGGGCGGTTTTTTTATATGGGCACAATCCGCAAACAAAGTATTGTATCATCTATCTTCATATATATTGGATTTGCCATTGGGGCGGTCAATATCCTTTTTCTTTTTCCCAGATATTTCACACCAGAGGAATTCGGACTTACCAGAATTCTTGTAGACATCTCACTTATTTTATCAACCCTTTGTACTGCCGGGGCGATTCCCATTGCATTTAAATTTTTCCCTTACTACGAGGCTCGACTGGAAAGAAAAAAAAATGATCTCGTTTCTATCTCGCTTTTCATTGTATTGATCAGCTGTCTTGCGATCTATTTCCTTTTTCCTCAGTTTGAGCCTTTGTTCATCAGAAAATTTGGTGCCCGGTCACCGTTGCTTGCCGATCACATCAAGCTTGTGATACCCCTTACCATTTCATTGGCTTTGCTGGGAATCATTGAAGTTTTTGCATGGATTGCAGGAAAGACGATTGTCGCCAATTTTTCCAGAGAATTGTTGTTAAGGGTTTTTGTCATGTTTCTCATTGCAGCATGGGTTGGGGGCTTATTCATCAATTTTGAAAAGTGGATCACAACCTACTCACTTATCTATTTGCCTCTGGTAGGAATTGTATTGGTGAGTGTGCTATCGACCCGAAAGATATCTATCTCTGTACATGTTAGTTCCCTGACCAAAAGATTGAGCCCTTTGATGCTAAAATTCGGGGGGGCTTATTTTCTGAGCGCATTGCTCAACATTATTGCCAGGACAAATGACACCCTGATCATAGCTTCACAATCAGCTGGCGGGCTTGCTGATGCTGCGATATTTACCATTGCCACTTATCTTATTACCGTGATGGATGTACCCCAGAGGAGCATGATCTCGGCAGCAACTCCTCAGATCGCAAAAGCTTGGAAAGAAAAAGACATGGCAAAGCTTGACAGACTTTATAAAAAGACAGCTTTGAATCTCTTGATCATTGCAGCAGGAATCCTTGGTTTGATTATCATCAATATTCCTCTTCTACTCAATATCCTTGGACCAGCATATTATGGGCTACCCTTATTGCTGTTGATACTGGGTACTGGCAAACTGATTGATCTTGGAACAGGGATGAATTCACAAATACTCCAATTGTCAAAATACTGGAGAATAGATCTCTTTACCAATATGCTTTTCGTTGTGGTATCCATCCTGCTGAACTATTTCCTTACGAAAAAATTTGGCATACTGGGTACAGCATACGGCAGTCTCATTGCCATCATTGTATTCAATCTGATACGATTCATTTATATCAAGAGAATTTATGGACTTCAGCCTTTCTCAAAAAAGAATGCATTGGCATTGATCAGTGCTAGTGTTACAACTGGTATTTGTTTCCTTCTTCCCCTGCCCGGCTTGTTCTTAGCCGGTACTATCAAGACAATCCTGTTCATCTCGGCCTATGTTTTCATCACATTGAAACTGAATATTTCATCTGATATCACTGAGCTTTGGCAGATGGCCAAAAACAGGTTTTTGAGATAATACAAGGAGAATATTATTGTATCTTGCCGCAAAACCAACACAAATGGCAATGCAGTGGGAAAACCTGGGGCGTGGTATCCTGGGGATGTTTTTTCTGATAGGACTATGTTACGCCTTGAGCAATAACAGAAAGGCTATCAATTGGCGTTTGGTGACTATGGGAATTGTAGCCCAGATAGCATTTGCCATTGGTGTACTCTCACAGGGCAAATACAATTTCTTCAGAATTGTTTTGCAGTGGTTATCCAATAAATTCGTTGAACTCATTGGCATTGCCCATAAGGGAATTGAATTCATGTTCGGAAATCTGGCTGATCCATCCGGAGGTTGGGGATATACTTTTGCGATACAGGCGCTCCCGGTCATTGTATTTTTTGCCGCACTATCATCATTGCTCTATTACCTTGGCATTTTGCAAAAAGTTGTTTATGTATTCGCATTGTTGTTGAGCAAACTCAAAGTATCAGGATCTGAAAGTGTTTCAACGGCAGCCAACATATTTCTGGGACAAACAGAGGCTCCGCTGATGGTAAGACCTTTCCTTGAGAAAATGAATCGCAGTGAAATTCTTTGTATAATGGTGGGTGGAATGGCCAATACTGCAGGTTCAGTGCTTGCCGCCTACATTGGTTTCCTTGGTGGTAGCAACCCGTCACAACAAAGTTATTTTGCCCTACACCTTCTTAGCCAATCTATCATGAGCGCCCCTGCTGCAATTGTTTGCGCAAAGATGCTGTTCCCACAAACTGAAAAGATTGATCAGAATATCGTGATCAGCAAGGATAAATTCGGAGAGAATGCGCTTGATGCTATCTCTCTTGGAACAACGGATGGTGTAAAATTAGCAGTAAATGTGGGTGCAATCCTGATAGTATTTACGGCATTGGTGTATGCCTTCAACTGGATCCTCGGATCAATCGGATATTATACTGGCTTGAATGAAATTATTGCAAGAAATAGCAGCGGCCGTTACGACGCTCTGTCTTTTCAGATGATCCTGGGTTATTTGTTTGCCCCTGTTGCATGGATGATCGGAGTGGGTAAACAGGATATGGTATACGTTGGACAATTGCTGGGTGAAAAGACCATCATCAATGAATTCCAGGCTTATATGACTTTTGGCAAGATGAAAACCCAAGGTTTGATCACAGATCCCAGGTCAATTCTGATCACCACCTATGCCCTTTGTGGATTTGCCAATATCGCATCCATCGGAATTCAGATTGGCGGGATCAGTCAACTCGCCCCTTCACAGAGAAAAAACCTGACCGAATTGGGTGTGAAGGCATTGATCGGAGGAACAATTGCCTGCCTCATGTGTGCTTGTATTGCAGGGGCATTATCCTGATTCCTTTCAGGATTCTTTAGCATTTAAGTGGCTAACTTTGGATTTCTGCTGAAGCACATTCGTCTATGGGTTTAACCGCGAGACCTCACAGTCTGATCATTATCTTGAGCCTGCTGCATACCTATGTTTTCAGCCAGCATGAAGTTTCTGTTATACATGGAAATAAAACAACAGAGACGGGTGTTATAAAACACTGGAGACCTGACCCCAATGATCCTATTTTAAAAATAAAAACGAGAGATGAAAAGGGGCTCATTCATGCCCAGGATCTGGAAAAACTGGTTTTCAAAAGATATGTAACAGGAAAAAAGATCAATCGGGATCAAGAAGAAAATTTTATTTACCAGCTTCCCATTGAAAAACAAGTCAATCGCAATACTTCCCAAAAAATCATTGAGAAAAATGCAGGTGTAGTCATCCGTTCCGGCGAGGGACAAGAATACAGCAATATAAATCCAGCTGACCCCAGTATTGCGGTTGGGCCGAATCATGTAATACAGATGATCAATGGCCCCAATGGAAGTGCGAGGTTTACTGTTTACGACAAAACAGGAAACATCCTGATCCCGTCCTCTTACATGGATCAACTTCCAGGTTCCAGTTACAATGGTGGTGGCGATTGTATTGCCTTCTATGATCAGCTTTCGGATAGATTTGTCATGACAGAATTTGGCGATACCAGTCGAACCGGCGTTCAGATGAACAGTCTCATTATGGCCGTTTCCGCAAGCAATGATCCCACAGGATCCTGGTATGTGTATGAATTTTACACAGGCTTCTTCCCCGATTATCCCAAGTTCGGAAACTGGCACGATGCCTGGTATGGAGTAACTCGTGATTTTACCGATAAATATGAAGGCAATTCAGTCTGGGCATTTGATAAAGATGCCATGATTATGGGGAGTACAATCATCCGTGCACAAAGAATCCGGTTGAATGATGCCGACAATCGATACAATTCATTGGTCCCGGTAACATTGGGTGGCATGAATCCAGCCAGTACCGGTAGTCCCGGTCTTTTCCTGTACTACAACGATGATGAGTTGACAGCCAGTCCAAATGACAAAGACAGTCTTACTCTATTAGGCTTTTCCATCAATTTTAACAATCCAACATCTTCCATTCTCAGTAAGGAGGGGAGTTTTGTCGTTCCCCCATTTATCAGTGATTACTGTATCAGCAGAAACTGCATTCCCTCTCCCGGGCCTCAGGGATATGATGCAGTAAGCAACCGTATCATGCACAAGCCCATGTTCAGAAACTTTGGAACGCACCAAAGTATTGTAGCCAATCATACCGTTGATGCCAATGGAAATGGATTATCGGGTATAAGATGGTATGAGTTGAGAAAAACAGGCAGTTGGGCAATTCATCAACAAAATACATTTGCACCACAAGAGCTGTTGAACTGCAATGCTTCCAATGAGAAGCATCGCTTCATGGGTTCCATCATGATGAATGGTGCAGGACAAATCCTGTTGGCATATAATTATTCCGGAAAATCGGATTTTGCTTCACTTGCCTTCACAGGAAGAAGCAAAGAGAGTCCTTTGAACACGATGGATCTCGAAGAGGAAATCATCATAAAGGGTAAAAACTATGGCACTGATGGCAATCGATGGGGTGACTATAACGACATGGCGCCTGACCCCGCCAATGATTCCTTATTTTGGTTCAGCGGAATGTATGGAAAGGATGTTGCAGCGTGGGGTACAAGCATTTCAGTATTACAAATCAGAAAAAATCCTGACAGAGATGTAAAGATCACTGGTATTGTTTCGCCCAATCAATGTATATCTGCATGTGAGCAATCTTCCAACCCAAAAATCAAGATCCGAAACAATGGAAATGATATTATAAGAAGTCTCATCATCAAAATGGCTGTAAATGGTATTGAAGTTGCACCATTTAGCTGGAATGGTATTCTTAATTCAGGGGAGGAAATGATTGTAATACTTCCGCCTGTCAATTTTCAGAATGGTAACAATACGCTGGAATTTATCCTGGATAAACCCAATGGCTTAAATGATCAAAAACCGGAGAATAATACAATAAGAGGAAACTTTTTGATTCAGCCTCCTTCAGTGCTTCCCTTTGTTGAAAATATTTCTTCTACATTGATGCCTCCTGCAGGCTGGAGTAATGTAACCAATGGCAGCAGTGCGTTGACCTGGCAAAATACCAATAAGGCTTTTTTTGAGGGTGGACGTTCATTCCTTTTTGATAACTATAACAATAATGAAAGAGGCCGTTCAGGAACATTGGTCAGTCCTCTTATTGAAACAGAAAACATGGATTCACTCAGCCTTGGTTTCATGTTGGCTGCCGGCATTTACGATCTTAACAGCATTGATACTTTTGAAGTTAGCGTTTCCACAGATTGCGGAAAATCTTTTCAATCGGTATTGAAAAAATGGGGATCAGCACTCGGAACAAGACCAGGTTTTACTACAAGTGAATTTATCCCTTTGCAATCTGAATGGAGAAATGAAACCATTGATCTATCAGCATATCGAAACAAAAAGATCACTATTGCGTTCAAGGTGACCAATGATCATGGCAATAATATCTATCTGGATAATATTGAAGTAAAAGGTTTTGTATTTCCTCTGCGGGATGTGAAAACACAGTCCATTATTTCACCCTTTTTATTTGGCTGTAATAATTTGATCACCCCTTCTGTTCAATTCATAAACGCTGGAAAAGATACCATCATCAATACTGAATTCAACTTATGGATCAATTCTCAATTGAAGGAGAAAAAGATGTGGTCAGGCAAATTGGCCAGAAATAAGACCGGGGCATTGGCTTTTTCTCCTTTGTCAGTTCCATCAGGAAATTCTTCCATCATGGTCTCGGTGAGCACGGTCAATGGCAGCTCAGATCAAAATGTTCTGAATGATACCGTAACGAAAAATTATCAACTTTTGTCGGCAACCACTTTGCCTTTCAAAGAAAGCTTCAATGATAAATCTTTGCTCTTGCCATGGATCGTTTCTGGTGCTGACTCAATTCTATCATGGCGAAAGGCAGTAGCAGGAAGTTCAGATCCTGGAAGCATGAGGAGTGTGAATTTTAATCTGCCATCCTATGTTGCATCAGCCTATACCCCATTGTTTAATCCGGACAAAGCCGACTCAATCTTCTTTTCCTTTGATGTTGCTGCAACATTGTCCGCAGGAGTACCGGATACACTCAGTATTGATCTGTCAACGGATTGTGGCAACAGCTGGATAACGGTATATAAAAAATGGGGAGTACTGCTGGCGACACGAAAAACAATCAGTACGGTATCGTTTACCCCTCAATCCATCGGAGACTGGAGAACCGAAAAAATAGACCTCAGTCCTTTGCTGTTTGGAAAAGAAAACTTCATGTTGAGAATAAACAATCAAGGTAAAGGCGGAAACAATATTTTCCTTGATCAATTCAGGGTAGATGGCCTGAAACTACCGGATCAATTGAAGAAAAAGGGATTCCTTATTTACCCCAATCCAAGTGATAAAATCTTATACATCAGATTTTATCCATATGCGGTTGCGCTCAAATCCATTAAAGTAATGGATGGTTCCGGCAAAATAGTTTACCATGTTTCACCTCCAGATGTCAGCAACTGGCAGTACTGGGAAATTCCAACCCAATTGTTAGCAGAAGGTATTTATTTTGTTTCCCTTGATTTGAATGGCAAAATCATAACGGAAAGAATTCTTGTATCCCATCACTGATAGATTGTTTATTATGCTGTAAGCCAATTGCATTGTACTTTTGCAAAAAATCAGCAGCATGCATTTAGTGAACCATGGATTGCAGAATTTACCCGGACTTTCAAAGGATTTCAAAACAATCGCACAAAAAATAGAGGCTGGCGAAAGAATTTCACCAGAGGAAGGCGTGATGCTGTTTGAAAAGGCACCATTGGCAACCGTTGGTGCCATGGCAAATTATATAAGGGAAAAGAAGCATGGCAATAGGACCTACTTCAACAGGAATTTTCATATAGAGCCCACCAATGTTTGTGTTTTCTCATGCAAATTCTGCTCATACTCTCGACTGTATGCCAATCGGGAAGAAGGATGGGAATTATCCATTGACGAAATGTTGGAAAAGGTAAAAGCGTATGATGGCAAACCCATCACAGAAGTGCATGTAGTGGGAGGAGTTCATCCCAAAATGGATATTTACTTTTTTGAGGAGCTCCTGAAGAAGATCAAATCACATCGACCTGATTTGCATATAAAAGGCTTCACTGCAGTTGAACTTGACTATATGTTCAGAAAGGCAAAATTGAGCAGAGCTGAAGGCATGAAACTGCTTCACGATGCCGGCCTGGATTCACTACCAGGCGGAGGTGCTGAGATCTTTGATCAGGAAATCAGAGAGCAGATCTGTGCCGACAAAGTAGATGCAGAAGGATGGTTGGATATTCATGCCACAGCACATGCTCTTGGTATGCACAGCAATGCCACTATGTTATATGGACATCTGGAAAAGCATCATCACAGGATCGATCATATGGAAAGGTTAAGACTGCTGCAGGATAAAACCCGTGGATTCAATACTTTCATCCCATTAAAGTTCAGGAATCATGACAATGAAATGAGTCATATACCTGAAGTGAGTTCGATTGAGGATATGAAGGTTTACGCTATAGGCCGCATATACCTTGATAATTTCCCTCACGTGAAAGCATACTGGCCCATGCTGGGCAGGGAGCAGGCACAACTCACATTGGCCTTTGGAGTCAATGATATGGATGGTACAATTGATGACTCCACCAAAATCTATTCCATGGCAGGCAGCGAAGAGCAAAATCCTACACTCAGCACTGAGGAACTGGTGGGTATGATACACGCTGTTGGAAGAAAGGCCGTTGAGAGGGACACTCTCTATAATGTGATCAAGGAATATTGATCAGTTTGTTTTCATTAGCATTCACTCAAGCTCAATGGAATCTGTTGGGCCAATCCGCCATCTGAGGTTTCCTTGTACTTGGCACTCATGTCACGGGCAGTCTCCCACATGGTTTTGACAACCGTATCCAGCGTAACTTTCGCAAAATCAGGTGTGCTTTGCAAGGCAAGCTGTGCAGCTGTGATTGCTTTGATTGCTCCCATGGTATTTCTTTCAATACATGGCACTTGAACCAAACCGCCGATAGGGTCACAGGTGAGTCCGAGATGATGTTCCATCGCAATCTCTGCAGCCATGAGCACCTGTCTTTGTGTTCCTCCCAGGCACTCACACAGGGCTGCGGCCGCCATGGCGCTTGACACTCCAATTTCTGCCTGACACCCCCCCATAGCAGCAGATATCGTTGCACCCTTTTTAAAAATGCTTCCGATCTCAGAGGCAGTAAGCAAGAAAGGAATAACTTTTTCTTCACTGTTATTTTCACAGAAAACAACGAGGTATTGCAACACTGCCGGTATAACACCTGCAGCTCCGTTGGTAGGAGCCGTCACCACTCGTCCAAAGGATGCATTCACCTCATTTACCGCCAGTGCAAAACAACTTACCCAGTCAAGAATATATCTAAAATCATTGCCTCCGGTTGCTATTTGTACAGCCCAATCCTGATAGCCCCGGTAATTAACATCCCCTATCAATTGTCGGTTCAGATCCGCAGCCCTTCTTTTGACATTCAATCCTCCGGACAATACACCCTGTTGATGACAGCCCTGATAGATGCACTCCTTCATCACAGTCCAAATTCTCAAAATACCTTCCCGCGTTTCAGTTTCAGACCTCCATGCCAGTTCGTTTTCAGAAACTATTTCGTGAATTGACATACCGGTTTTCATACACCAATGCAGAAGATCATTGGCGGTATTGATTGGGAAGGGAAGCTCAGGCTGATCGGTTCCGGAAAGTTTTTCTCCTTCCTGTTCTATGAAACCACCGCCTATAGAAAAATAGGTTTGGCTGACAGATTCCCCATCCTTGATCTCGGCCAAAAAACTCATCCCATTGGGATGATAAGGCAAGGATTCAGAAAATAAAAACCGAATATCGGCAGTGGGGTTAAAAGAGACCCAATGATCACCATTCAGGTTGATTTTGCCTGCTGTCTGGATCTGTTTAATTTTCATATCCAGATCACCGGTGTCGACTGTAACCGGATCTAAACCGCAAAGCCCCAGTTGCACGGCAAGATCAGTTCCGTGTCCCCTACCCGTCTTTGCGAGTGAACCATACAACAATACAGAAACACCTGTGGTTCTATTGAGCAGGTTACGATCTTTCAAGAATTTACAAAACGAAAGAGCAGCGCGCCATGGTCCCAAAGTATGTGAACTTGAGGGTCCCACTCCTATTTTGAACATGTCGAATATCGAGATGGCATGGTGCATACCCTTCCTATGGAAAACCAGCGATTAAGCTACGAGCGTTATCTCAAATATCAGTATACTGTTGGCGGGTATCGAGCCTACTGCTCTGGATCCATAGCCCAATGTCGGAGGCAGGTATAGTTTGATTTTACCACCTGTTTTGATCAAAGGCAATCCCAGTTGCCAACCAGTAATCAATTGTCCTAACTTAAATGTAACTGGTGATGCACCAGTTTGATCGAATGTGGTACCATCAATCAATTTCCCTTGATAATACAAGGTAACATTTGAGCAAACGGTAGGTGTGATGCCGGTTCCGGCAACATCAATTTTATAATAAAAACCAAAATTGCTTTTTTGGGCATCGGTGATTCCTTTCTGTGCGAGGTAGGCTTCCACAGCAGCAATTTCTCCTGCTGGAACGTTCACCTGTGGTATAGATGCAGTGCAAGTGAAAGATTGAGACCCCTCTTTCAAACAGCCTGAAAATGCAAAAGCCAATAGTACGGGTACAAATAGTGTTTTGATCTTTCTCATGTTTCTGATTTGTGATGCAAATATCCTAAAAAAGAGATGAAAAAGGGTACAGAAAGAAAGATTGCGATCAGTTCTGCTGTCGGGCTTTTAATTCGAGGTATTGCTGTTCAAGTTTTTCCCACCTGAACTTCCTGTTGATCAAGGCAATGAATACTGCTATCAACAGAACGGCTACAACCAGAACCGTAGGATTGAACTGGCCCATTCCAACAGCATCAGCGCGTTTATACCAGAATCTACCCATCAGAAAATTGATTATGATGGGTACGGCAAATAAAATACCCATTGGCAAACCATACATAAGTTGACGTGTAACCTTCTTTTCTCTGAGCCTGTTGGCCTCCCAATAGGCAAGAAATTTTTTCTCGTCTTCAGTCAATAACATAATATTTCTCTAAATTACAACAAATGAAGCCGAAACCCAACCAGCTGTTTTTTCTGTTTTCGATAGTCAGCATCGCTGAGGTTTCATTGCTGGCCAATGATCTTGAAGGATACAGGTTTCTGACCAAGCCTTTGATCATTCCCATCCTTGCTGCTCTTTACCTAAGGATGAGCAAGGGAAATATCAATTGGAGAAACGATGCAATTTTCTGGGGTCTTTCCTGTTCGTGGCTAGGAGATATCCTGCTTCAAAAAGATTCGCTTTTCATTCCCGGACTTCTTTCTTTTCTCACTGCCCATGTTTTTTATATCATATTCTTTGTAAGAACAACATCGAAAGAAACTTCCTTTTTCAAATTGAGACCTGTTATGCTCATAGCAGTGCTGGCATATCTCGTAGAATTGATGCATCTGATGTGGCCCTATCTCGGAGCCATGAAAGCTCCTGTTCTTGTATACGGCATCACCATAAGCATTATGCTTTCTGCTGCCTTTTGGCAATACCAGAAGCTGGATGATAAAACTGCATTGTTCTTTATTCTGGGGGCTACCCTATTTGTTGCCTCTGATTCCATTCTGGCTTTGAATCGCTTCAGAAGTCCATTTGAAATGGCAGGAGTACTGATCATGAGTACTTATATTCTGGCTCAATTGTTCATTGTACTGGGCGCCATTCGATACAGGAATCATACTGAAACTGAATCAGAATCCATCCAATAAAAAATCCCGCCGAAGCGGGATTTTTTTATGATGAGTTGGATATTAATAATCCATACCACCCATGCCTGGAGCACCATGGCTATGTCCATGAACTGGCTCTTCCTTCTTGGGTTTGTCAGCTACCACACACTCAGTTGTGAGCAACATACCGGCAATAGAGGCAGCATTTTCCAATGCTACACGGCTTACCTTGGTAGGATCGATAACACCAGCAGTGAGCAGTTTCTCATATTTGTCGGTGCGGGCATTGTAACCGAAGTCACCTTTACCTTCCCTTACTTTTTGAACCACGATAGAACCCTCGATACCGGCATTGTATACAATGGTACGGAGAGGAGCTTCGAGTGCTCTGCGAACGATGGCTATACCGGTTGTTTCGTCTTCGTTCAAACCTTTCTTTTTATCCAAAGATTCAATTGCGCGGATGAATGCAATACCACCGCCGGGTACGATACCTTCTTCAACAGCTGCGCGGGTAGCATGGAGAGCGTCATCCACACGGTCTTTCTTCTCTTTCATTTCAACTTCAGTAGCAGCACCAACATTCAATACGGCAACACCGCCGCTCAATTTAGCCAGGCGCTCCTGGAGTTTCTCACGATCATAATCAGAGGTAGTGGATTCGATTTGAGATTTGATCTGGGCGATACGGGCGTTGATATCATCTTTCTTTCCTTTACCACCTACGATGATGGTATTGTCTTTGTCGATGGTAACTCGCTCTGCACGGCCTAGATAAGTGAGGTCAGCATTCTCAAGCTTAAAGCCTTGCTCTTCGCTGATCACGATACCTTTTGTGAGGATAGCAATATCCTGCATCATTTCTTTTCTGCGGTCACCAAAGCCAGGAGCCTTAACGGCAGCAACTTTGAGAGTGCCACGGAGTTTGTTTACAACCAGGGTAGCCATTGCTTCACCTTCCAGATCTTCGGAGATGATAAGCAAAGGAGCACCTTGCTGTGCAACTTTCTCAAGGATGTGAAGAATGTCTTTCATCGCCGAGATCTTCTTATCGTAGATCAGGATGAATGGGTTTGACAGTTCACATTCCATCTTGTCTGCATTGGTAACAAAATACGGAGAGATATATCCTCTGTCGAATTGCATACCTTCCACGATGTCGATGGAAGTTTCAGTTCCTTTGGCTTCTTCTACAGTTATCACACCATCCTTACCCACTTTCTGCATTGCTTCTGCAATGAGCTTGCCGATTTCAGCATCGTTGTTGGCTGAAATGGAAGCAACCTGCTGGATCTTCTTGATATCGCTGCCAACTGTTTGGGATTGTGACTGAAGGTTTGCTACCACCAGTTCAACAGCCTTATCGATACCACGCTTGATATCCATTGGATTGGCACCAGCGGCAACATTCTTTAGTCCTTCCGTGATGATGGATTGTGCCAGAACAGTTGCAGTAGTGGTTCCGTCACCGGCCACGTCAGCTGTTTTGGAAGCCACTTCCTTCACCATTTGAGCACCCATATTTTCGATTGGGTCTTCCAGTTCGATTTCTTTGGCAACTGTTACACCGTCCTTGGTAACGGCAGGTGCGCCAAATTTCTTTTCTATAACCACGTTGCGGCCTTTAGGACCGAGGGTTACTTTCACTGCATCAGCAAGGGTATCAACGCCTCTTTTCATTTTGTTGCGGGCGTCCAGGTTGAAAAATATCTGCTTAGCCATATTGGGTAATTTAAATTAGTGATTAAACAATAGCCAGAATATCAGACTCCCTCATGATCAGGTAGTCTTGTCCTTCAATGGTGATTTCAGTACCGGAATACTTACCGTACAAAACAGTGTCACCAGTCTTCACGGTCATGGGCTCATCCTTCTTTCCTGGACCAGCAGCCACTACCGATCCTCTTTGGGGTTTTTCCTTCGCTGTGTCGGGAATGATGATACCACCTGCAGTCTTTTCTTCAGCAGGAGCAGGTTTCACGATTACCCTGTCGTGCAATGGGGTAATGCTTAACTTCTTAGCCATAGCTTTTGGTTTTGTTTTTAAATGATGAAATTTTTATGGATGGATCACTCCATCTGTTCCCTACTTCGCTAAATCCATACCATCAGACTGAAATTGAAAATTTGTCAGCCTTCGTCAAGATCAAGAGCTTTTATGGGGAAAATTGGCAGCGAAAATAGGGAATCAGGGTGTCAATTTTACATATCAAAAGGAAAATAATCAGTAAATCTGTCCAAAGAGGGTATATTTGCAACCCCAAATAGTTCTTTTCATGATCAGTCGCAGAAATATTCGTGTAAAAGTAATGCAGTGCCTCTATGCTGCTGAATCAGAAACCGGTTCCCTGTTGCCAGAAAAAGGCACCAAATTGCTCAATAAATACCTGAAACAAACAGGAGATCTCTTCACATTCGTAGTCTACCTGATAACTGAAGTTGCAAGGTATGCTGAAACTGACTCCCGCAATCGGGCTTCCAAGCATTTACCTTCTTTTGAGGACCTCAATGTGAACACGAAACTCGCAGGCAATCGTCTATTGTGGAAGATCCTCGAATCGAATGGTTTTTTGTCAACCATAAAGGATCATCATCTTGACAGTTTGCTGGATGAAGAACTGGTGAGGAAGATCTACCTGCAATTGGCAGACACTCCTCTATATCAGGAATATCTTAGCATTGAAGGAAGAAATGATAAAACAGAGAAGGAAATCCTTTCTCTTATATTCACAGACCTCATCATGGCCAATGATGATGTAACGGATTATCTGGAGGATCATTTTGCGAACTGGGATGATGACGCAGAAATGATCTATCAGATGGTGCTCAATTTTCTGGGTAAACCTTCTTCGGGTGAGTTTCTTCAAATCGCAGGTCCTGAAAAAACCCAATATGCCCATTCATTGCTGCAAACTGTTTCTGAAAAGAAAGAGCTTTGTATGAACCTGATAAAACCCAAATTAAAAAACTGGGATCCTGAGAGAATTGCGGTGCTGGATATGATCATGATCAGAATGGGCGTTTGCGAACTCTTGTTTTTTGAAACCATCCCTGCCAAAGTAACCATCAATGAATACATTGACATCGCAAAAAGTTACAGCACTCAACAAAGTGGCCAATTTGTAAATGGTATTCTTGACAGTATCCATAAAGACCTCGTAGCGGAAGGGAAATTGAAGAAAGTTGACTTCAAAAAACAAGCTTAATTCTTTATTTTTGATATTGAAATTTTCATCTGATGAAAACTCCAGCAATCATTTTTTCGCTTTTTATCGTGGCTGCGGCAGCCATCATAGCTCTGAACAAGAGAAATCCTGTTCCGGTAAAGCCAATTGTGGTCAAGGAATTTGCACCTGCTGATCCCGGAATTCCCCTTACCACACTTGAGTTTACTGATGCTGTTCAAAACCTTGGAAAGGTTAAAAATGGCGAGCTGCTGAACATTGAATATCATTTCAAGAATACCGGTACAGAACTGCTCATCATCAAAGACGTATCAGCATCCTGTGGTTGTACCGTACCGGAGAAACCGCAAGAACCCATCAAACCCGGCGAAAGCGGAATCATCAAGGCAACTTTCGATAGTCGCAATCGCGAGGGATTGAACCACAAAGTTCTCACTGTTTACGCCAATACACGCGAAACCAAGCATGAATTGAGTTTTGATGTGGAGGTTTCGCCCAACCAATAAAATCAATCAATTAAATACTCTAATATGATCCAATCAATTTTTCTGCAAGCAGGTGGTCCCAATCCGGCGACAATGAATTTCATTATCCTCGGCGGCATGGTAGTTGTTTTCTACTTCTTCATGATACGTCCACAGGCTCAGAAAGCCAAAAAAGCCAAGAAGTTTCAAGACGACCTTCAAAAAGGTGACAAGATCGTGACCATAGCAGGCATCCACGGTATTGTGAACAAAGTGAATGAAGACAGCACCATTTCTATTGAAGTGAGTCCAGGTTCTTACATGAAAATCGAAAAATCAGCTATCAGCCTGGAATGGAGCGAACAACTCAATAAGGCGGCTGCAGCTGCTAAATAATCTTCAGCATTTTTATCTTTCAAAAAGCCCGGAATCACTCCGGGCTTTTTGATTAGTTTTGTTTTATGCTGAAAGTTGGACTCACAGGAGGTATTGGATCTGGCAAATCAACGGTTGCAAAAATATTTGCAACTCTTGGCATACCAGTGTATAATGCCGACAGCAGAGCCAAAGAGCTGATGTCAACCGATTCCGAACTCATCAAAGAGATCAAATCCCGGTTCTCTGATAACGCATATTCACAGGGAAAACTCGATACAGCATTTCTTGCCAGGGAAGTATTTCAAAACAAAGGAAAACTTTCACTTCTCAACAGCATTGTTCATCCATTCACCATTGCAGATGCCAAAAAATGGATGGAGAAACAAACCAGTGCTTATGCCATCAAAGAAGCAGCATTGATTTTTGAAAGTGGCAGCCAGGGAGAATTTGATTATATCATTGGAGTTGAAGCGCCACAATCGCTTCGAATACTCAGGACAATGAAACGTGATCAAGTTGACAGAAACAAAGTAATGGAAAGAATGAACAATCAACTGGAAGAATCCATCAAAATGAAATTGTGTGATCAGGTGATCATCAATGATGAACAATCTATGATCATACCTCAGGTTCTTTTCATTCATGAGTGGCTGTTAAAAAAGGAATCGGAGGCCAGACATGATAACTGAATTCCCCTCCATTACAGATCATTTACTGGTTTGGATATTTGGCATCATACTGCCCTTTCTATCTGGCTTACAGAGTGACAAGCTCAATGGAGAGTTACAATTTGATGCCTCAGGCAGAAAAAAATTATATCTAGGGAATAGTATCATGCTGACAACTGCGGGCTCTATCATCTTAGGGCTTTGGTATTTCAAAGGCAGAAGCTGGCAGTCGATGGGGTTTCAAATGCCAGACTGGAAAAATAAAGAGGTCGTGGTAATCTCCATTGTCCTTCTTTCTCTCGGGTATCTTTTGGATCTGGTAATTACATACCGATATCAAAAGGAAAAAAAAGAAGAGTGGTTTGACAAATCCTCATTTCTGCCTCATGAGTTCAAAGAATTACCTGCTTATGTATTACTCTGTATATGTGCGGGCATATTTGAAGAAATTATCTACCGCGGATTTATGGTCAATTATTTCCTTGAAATGGATTCCTCTAAAATACAATGGACAGCCATCATAGCTCCAGCTATCTTGTTCAGTCTGGCTCATTTTTATCAGGGATGGGCTGCTGTCATGAAAATTTCTCTACTGGCCATACTTCTCAATCTTATATTTATTTACAGTAACAGCCTATACCCCTCCATGATCATTCACTTTGCGATTGATTTGATCAGTGGAGTGGCCGGCATGAAAAAGTCCAGAATTCAATCATGAATATCCTCACAACCAATGGGTGCTCCGGGTGGTGGGATTGAATGTAACGTGGGCTTTGCTTTTTCAGGTGACTTGAATCGATCAAGTGCCAATTGAAGGTGTGATTTATAAACCAGATCTGTTGCAGTCTTGGTAGTCTCTTCCAGATATTTCTTCAATTCTGTCAATGACGCTCCCAAAGCTGCTTTTGCAGGAAAAGACAATTGCTCATCAACACTGGACGAGAGAAAATAGGTGAGTAAGATTTGTTCTGTCTGCATTTGAATCGCTCCCAGCACTCCTGGCTTTCTGGATGATTTGAAACTGGCATCAACCAAGGCTTTCGTCATATCACCGATACTGTATCCGCCGGCATAAGCCTGCTGTGCCAACCTATTCAGTCTCTCTGCATTGAAAAGAAAAGACAGAGGCAAATCCGCTGCTGCTTCTGCAGGCGCCAGCTCATCGAAAGATAATCCGGTTTTCTTCTTGAATAATTCTCTGGTGAATTCATAGCCTGCCGGTCTTGGCGGAATAAGGGCCGCCAATCCTTTGGGAAGATTCAGGAACTCAGGATCAAGGCACTTGATAATGGATGCCATTGCCTTTGATTGCAATTCATTTGAAAGCGGAGCCGTCACCAATTGTCCGTCTCCTTTCAAAGCATAGTTGTAGTCCAGACCGCCAATGAGTTTTGTAGCAGCCTCCACCTGATATCGATGATAGAAAAACACAGGCACCAACACATCTTCCAAAAAGGCCATTGGGGTTCCCTTTCGGATGCTGTTGACCCCGAATTGCTGCAATGCTTTTTGTCTGATTCGTATCATTTCCTCTAATTCCGAGATGGGCTCCTTTCCATTGTCCCACAAATGTGCCTGAGGGTGCATTCCGCCGGGTGCACGAGCATCACGATCACTGATAAATTTCAATCCGCGTGAGGCAGCATCCGATAATATTTTATTGAGCTCGGCTTTCTCATCCTTGCTATTACTCAGGTCTGCATAGCCCCAGGTGATGGCCACTTTATCCCATTCTCCAATCTTATTGTCGTATGCATGGGTGACATCGATTTCATCTTTGGCATTGAATCTGATAAGCGGATGAGGATAATCCATCACACTGGACCTGTCAACGACACTCGCTGCATAGTTGTGCATGAGCCCCAGCGTGTGCCCTATTTCATGTGCAGACAATTGTTCAAGGCGATCCAAAGACATTTTCAACATGGGATCTTCTTTCAGCAGCTCATCCTTGAAGGGTGATACCAGTCCCTGTGCGATCATATAATCCTGTCTTACCCTTAAAGACCCAAGAGAAACCTGTCCCTTGATGATCTCACCTGTTCTGGGATCCACCACACTGGCTCCATAGCTCCAGCCTCGGGTGGAGCGATGCACCCAGTTGATCATATTGTATCGTATATCCATAGGATCACAGGTGTCGGGCAGGATTTTCACTGTAAAGGCATTCTTGTAACCTGCTGCTTCAAAAGCCTGGTTCCACCAATTACCGCCTTTCAGCAAGGCAGATCGAATGGGCTCAGGAGTTCCATTGTCGAGGTAGTAAACAATTGGCTTCACGGGTTCACTGACCTTGGCAGAAGGATCTTTCTTGGATAGTCGGTGTCTGTTGATGTAGAACTTCTCAATAGGTTCCGAAACAGGTGTGCTGTAATCATAGTAGGAAGTATGGTTAAAGCTGGATCGGGGATCGAATACCCTGGGCTTATAGTTATTGTCTGGCAACTGCACAAATGAATGGTGCATGCGAAGGGTGATGGCTTCGGTGGAGGGCACAACGGGCTGGACATAATTGCCGGCAAATCCATCGGCATTGACCAGGGTGATGGTGGCTTCCAATTCTGTATTCAAGGGAAAATTCTTACAGGCAGGGAAATACAATGCAGAGCGGTTGCGGTCGAGTGTAAAATTACCTTGTTGCATTCTCCTGATCCTGTTGGCTGCCTGCATGGCATCACGGGTCAGAAACTCAGTGGCATCTACCAGTACGGCATTGGCAGTTTCTGCTTCTGCTGTAAAGCCCCAAATCGTTGATTTGGCAAATGCCAGCTCAACGGTTTCTCTTTCTTTAGCAGAATTACTATTCGCGCGATAGGAATAATTGGGTTCAGTCATCAGAACCTTCTTTCCAATCTTTGAAAATTTTACGATCCTTCCACCACCCAGCAATCCTCTGTCGAGACCGATATCATTGGAGCCAAGACCGGAAGGAAGTGACATCACATAGAGCAATTCCTGATCCAGCTTGTTGATCTCTATAAAGATTTTACCATTTTGATCATCCTTGTAAATGGGCAAATAGCCATCCATTTTCGTCATTCCTTTGGTCTTATCTACAATGGAAGGAAGCGGCTGAGAGAATACCATTATAGGCAAAGCAAAAAAGACAAATAGCGTATGCTTCATGTAATTGTTTTTTTCCTGATTATTTTATTCCCGGTTGTTTGATCGGACCTGTTTTTTTCTTGGCTTCATCAACCATCGCCTTCACATCAGCCAATAGTTTTTTGGCATCATAAAGAATTCCATCTTTGATGGTGTATTTCACTCCACCCTTTCTTACCACCTCATTGTTTTCATTCAGGTATACAGCACCGGTTCCGTAGAGGTACTGGAGGTTCTCGAGTGGATTGGCATCAATGATCACCAGGTCTGCCAGCTTGCCCACTTCAATGGATCCAAGATCTTTTTCTACACCCAATGCCTGAGCACCCAGAAGTGTTGCTGATCTAACCACTTCAAGGGGATGAAATCCAGCCTCTCTCAATAATTCCAATTCTCGGATATATCCAAAACCATAGGTCTGGTAGATAAAGCCATTGTCTGATCCGGCGGTCACCCTTCCACCCCTGTTTTTGTATTCGTTGATGAATCGCATCCAAAGGCGATAGTTCTCTTTCCACTCGACTTCCTGTTCTGTGCCCCAATTGAACCAATAGGAGCCATGGGATTGCCTATTGGGTTCATAGAATTTCCAGAGTGAGGGCAGGGTATAATCATCATGCCATTCCAATCTTCGGGTCTTGTGCAGATCGCGATTGGCTTCGTAGATGTTGAAAGTCGGATCGATCGTAAAATCCAGTTCCAGTAACCGTTTCATGACAGCATTCCATTTTGCCGATCCGGGTTTGGCTGCCTGTTTCCAGAGTTTACCGGCTTCTTCAAAACGGTGTTGTTCATTCTGGTAATTGTAATTGAGAGGATAATCCTGGATTGTCTTGTTGACAAGCAGTGCTTCCGGCAATCCGTACCAATGTTCCATTGAGGTCAGTCCCGCTTCCGCTGAATGCATTACGTTCCATCTGGCCACATCCATTTGTGCATGATGCATGCAGGAACGGAGTCCTATCCTTTTGTTCTCTCTTAAGGCTGCATCCATGATGGCAGGAGCAGCACCAAAGAACTTGATGCCATCCGCACCTTTTTTGGCATTCTCTCTGACCCAATCAATCGCTTCTTCCGGAGAATTGATGCCATTCTTTGCTCCTTGTCCGAATGCCGTGTAGGCATAGATCCTGGGAGCGGTGATTTTATTGGCAAGGCTTTTTTGCTTTTGATCCAGTACCCAATCAAGACCATTACCACAGGATGGATCTCGAATGGTAGTTATGCCATGCGCCATCCACAATTTGAAAACATATTCTGCCGGTGTTCCCTGAGCAGTTCCACCTATATGCCCATGCATATCAATCAATCCCGGCATTACATACATACCCTGGCAATCGATCTCTTTGCCCCCTGCTTTCAGTTGAGGCCTTGATTCCTGTTTGATGGACAAACCGGGATATCCGACTGTCTTTACTGCTATGATTCGATTTTGTTCAATGACAATATCAACCGGACCAATGGGAGGCGCACCTGTGCTGTTGATGAGTGTTGCTCCTCTTAGGATCAGTTGTGACCATGGGCCAGTGCCCTCCTGTTTTTCAGGAGCCATGGGAATCTGTGCCAGCATCGAATTTGTAAAAAGCAAAAACAGTGGCATCAAATATTGGAAGATATCTTTTCTCATTGTTTGGGGTTGATCGGACAATTTACAAAAAATGTTCGTTTTCTTTGTGGTGCATGAAGATTGAATGCTGGAGTATTGGCAAAGCGCACGACCCTGCCATCAGGGATGCAATAGAGGATTTCACTTCCCGCGTCAACAAGTACAATGCTGTGAAATGGCAGATAATTCCGGTACCCAAAAATGCCGGTATGCTGAGCGAGATGGACCTTAAAAAACTGGAAGGCAAAATGATCTTGGAATGGCTTGACAAGGATAGTATCCTGATTGCTTTGGATGAATTTGGAAAAGAAATCAGTTCAGAGGGTCTTGCGGAATTGATTGTGAAGCGAGGAAATATGGGTACGAGAAAGATCGTGTTTCTCATTGGCGGTGCCTTCGGTATTGATAGTACGGTGCTGGAAAGAGCAGATCACCGGATCTCATTATCCAAAATGACATTCCCCCATCAACTGGTGAGGCTCATTTTGATTGAACAATTATACAGGGCCTATACCATCATCAAAAACGAAAAATATCACCACCGGTGATGCATAAACCCATACCATGAGTATTACTTTTCTGATCATCATCATCACCTGTGTTGTTTCCATTCTTGCTTTCAGCAGAGAAAAAATGAGGGAGGATCTGCTTTTCTGGCCATATGTAATGGATCGCCAAGGACAATGGTATCGCTTTATAACACATGGAGCCTTGCATGCAGATTTTCTTCATCTGATGTTCAACATGCTATCCTTTTATTCATTTGGCATTGCACTGGAACAGTATTTTTTCAAGATGCTATTTGGTGAACAAGCTGGCCGGGCATTGATGGCTGTTCTTTATGTTAGCGGAATCTTTGTTTCGGTAATCGCAGATTATTTCAAACACAGAAATCATTCCTATCATCGCTCGCTGGGTGCTTCGGGTGCGGTTTCTGCGATCATATTTTCAGCCATTACGATCAGTCCGAAAATGCCTATCCAGTTCTTCTTTATCCCCTTCCCCATTCCGGGCTATATTTTTGGAATTGCATTTCTGATATTATCGGCTAGTCTGGCAAAAAAAGGAGGCGGCAATATCGGACACAATGCCCATTTCTGGGGAAGCGTCTATGGAATCCTGTTTACCTATGTTGCAGCTAAACTCTTGGCAGGAATAGATCTGATACAGAATTTTTACATGACTGTTTTCCCGCATTGATTCAAGGACGGGGCACAAAAGTTAACTGGAGATAGGAATGATTGCCCGGCTTCAATTTATATCGATCATCAATTCTTCTCCCAACAACCCAAATGATTTTTTTATCTGACTCCAATACCCACTGATTTTCTTTTTCTGTTTTGGACAGCTTCAAATCAGTGAGAAATCTTGAGATCTTTTTTTTCTTTTTCATTCCCAGGGGATAGAAATAATCACCGGTTTTCCAAGGGCGAAGGATCAGCGGCCATTGGATACCCTGATCTTCAATGCATGCCACCAAGGAATTGGTATTGATATTTCGATCTGAAATTTTTTCCATCAAGATCTTACCCTCAGCAAAAGTATTCTCATGATTGAAATTTTCGATAACTATATGAGCCTGATCTTTCGACTCCAGTTTGTCAATCAGGATCCAATCCCGATTTCTCAAAACCCGATGGGTATCCGATTGGATATATTTTCCTGTTTGTGCATCCAGGAGTTTTTTCAATTCCGGAATCTGATGCGCATTGAAACCATATTCACTGAATATGGCGAAAAGAATAGTATCAAGGGGCTGGATATTTTTGAGCAGGTTAACCGGAATACCGGTACTGTTGCCGCTCTTTTGTATAAGCTTTTTTCTTATTTTATCAATCTCCATACCATATATCTGTTCTACTTCAGACATTCTTTTGCTTGTTTCATAAACGTTTTGCCTTGCCGCTGGAAAGATCTTTTCGATTGCAGGCAACAGTTCCAAACGAAAAAAATTTCTGGTATAATCAGAAGATAAATTTGAGCTGTCGACCACCCATCTGAGTTCTCTTTTTTCAGCATATTCTTCAAGCTCAGATCGAAAGAATGACAAGAGGGGTCTTATTCTGTAACCTGACTTTTCTTTGATTCCTCTTAATCCGGCAATTCCAGTACCTCTGAAAAGGTTCATCAATACGGTCTCAACCTGATCATCAGCATGATGGGCAGTTAGCAACCATTTGTTTCGACAATCGGTCTCCTGTAATACATTTTCAAACCAGTTATATCGAAGATCTCTGGCAGTCTCCTGAACACCATGTCCGGATTCCAGCATGGCCATATTTGTATCAAATCTTTTAGCCCGAATGGGGACACCCCATTCTTCAGATAACTTTAGAACGAATGATTCATCCCGCATGCTTTCCTCCCCTCTCAATTGAAAATTGACGTGGAGCACTTCAAAAGCATAACCGACATCCTTCAGCAACTGTCCCAATACCACTGAATCCAACCCTCCGCTGCACGCAAGAAAAAGTTTATCCTCTTTTTTCCATAGAGTATTCGCCTTATCACAAAAACGGGTGAGAAGGTCACTGGTCGGCATGGAGGTTTTATTATTGCTCATTCATCCTCATCTTTGATCAGTATCAATGCCCCTTTCAACTCCCTGAGATCATGTTGTGCATTCATTTCCATGGCGATCCGTATACCGGTTTCATACACTTCTGCTGCAGCGTCCATGCGACCTGACTTCTCCATCAGTTTTCCCAGATGGTAATAGGTTCCAATATGACGAGGATCATGATCCAACAGGTCTTTCATTACTATTTCTGCTGCAGCTTCATCTCCTAACTTCAGGTATTCCATGGAAAGTGCATGACGGCTGAACATGTCATCCGGAAACTTTTCAATGAAATCCTTCAGCCTGTCGATACGATCCATTCAGAAATGATTTTATCTTTGAAGAGCAAAAATAGACCTAAGGGGCAACAAATTGATGTAAATTCGCAATGTAAATGAAGAAGATAGAGCTAGAAATAGTTGCTCTCTCTCATTCCATCACCCAAAGCAATTCCTATGCGGTGGTATTGGGAGAGGTGAACGGGCTGAGAAGATTGCCGATTGTTATCGGTGGCTTTGAAGCACAGGCCATTGCCGTCGCCCTTGAGCGGATGAAACCGACTCGTCCCCTTACTCACGACCTGATGAAAAATTTCATGATGGCTTTCAATGTGGAGCTGCATGAGGTGATCATTTCTGATCTTCAAGAGGGCATATTCTATTCCAAGTTGCTTTGCAGCTCTGAATCCGACACTGTTGAAATCGATTCCAGAACTTCAGATGCACTGGCATTGGCAGTAAGATTCGGATGTCCGATTTATATATACGAGAACATCTTCGATATCGCAGGTGTTGAGAATCCTGATCAGCCTGCAATTGCGGAAAAACCCAGGTCTACGGCTGTTTCAGGAAACCATGACTTAAAAGGAATGGGACTGGAAGAACTAAATAATTTGCTCAACGAAGTACTGGAGCAGGAGGATTATATCAAAGCCATCGCTATCCGCGACGAAATCAACAGAAGAAAAAAGGGCTGATATGGTGGTATTTCCCAATGCCAAAATCAACCTAGGGCTTCGTGTAAAAGCCAAAAGGGATGATGGCTATCATGAACTGGATACCGTTTTCTTCCCCATTCCTTTGACTGATGTACTGGAAGTGATCACTGATCCATCATTGGAAAATGGCTTCGCTTTTTCACAAACAGGGCTTTCCATACCTGGTGATGCCAGCAATAATTTGTGCTCCCGGGCATATGCATTACTGAAAAAAGATCATCCATCCATACCGTCGGTAAAAGTTCATTTGCACAAGCTGATTCCCATGGGTGCGGGAATGGGCGGCGGTTCCTCTGATGGGGCTTTCATGCTTAGACTGATCAATGAAAAATACAATCTGGATCTAGACAATGAGGCTCTGAAGGCATATGCCTTAAAACTTGGCAGCGATTGTCCCTTTTTCATCTACAACCAACCCTGTCATGCACGCGGTAGGGGCGAGCTGATGGATCCGATCAAGGTCGATCTTAAAAATAAAACACTTGTATTGGTTTGTCCAGGCATACATATCAGCACCGCTGAAGCATTTGCCAATATCCGGCTTTCTCCGAACGCCCCTTCAACCGCTTCCATTGTCATGAATCCTTTAGAAACATGGAAAGAACATCTCATAAACGACTTTGAGCATACTGTTTTTCCGTTCCATCCCGAGTTGAAAGAAATAAAAGAAAGACTCTACGAAAATGGTGCTGTCTATGCGGCCATGAGCGGAAGTGGCTCAACCATTTATGGAATTTTCAATGATAAAGCCCCAGTCATGACATGGCCCTCTCATTATCAGGTTTTCATTCAGAAAATTTGATTAATTTCATACCATGAATTTTATGATTCTTTCTCAACGCTTTCTTTCTGCCAACCTGGACCTGCTCAATCACTAGCACAAGAGCCTGATCTCCATTTCCCATTTCCCATTTCCCATTTCCTATTTCCTAATTCCTAATTTCTAATTAATGTCCCCCCAACAATACATCTCCCTGGAGGAGCAATTCGGCGCACACAATTATCATCCTCTACCCGTAGTTCTGAGCAAAGGTTCAGGAGCGGTAGTCTGGGATGTGGAAGGCAAATCCTATCTGGATTTCCTCAGCGGTTATTCTGCTGTCAACCAGGGGCATTGTCACCCCAGAATCATAAAAGCCCTGACAGAGCAGGCTTCTAAGCTGACACTTACTTCCAGAGCGTTTTACAACGACAAGCTTGGGAGCTATGAAAAGTACATCAGTCAGTTACTGGGTTACGATAAACTGCTGCCTATGAACTCTGGAGCAGAAGCTGTAGAGACAGCCATCAAACTGGCCAGGCGCTGGGGATATGAAAAGAAAAAGACAGACCTCAATCAGGCAAAGATCCTCGTTTGTGAGGAAAATTTTCACGGCCGAACCAGTACCATTATCTCCTTCAGTACAGATCCTTCTTCATACAAAGGATTTGGTCCGTACATGACAGGCTTCGAAACCATCCCCTACAATGACGTTGCTGCATTGACAGAAAAGATCAAAGACCCCAATGTGGCGGGATTTCTTTTTGAACCTATTCAGGGTGAGGCAGGCATTATCATCCCTGAGGAAGGGTACCTCACCAACATTCGAGAACTCTGCACGGAATATCAAGTGCTCATGATGGCAGATGAGATACAGTCTGGCCTGGGGCGAACCGGTAAAATGCTTTGTTGTGATCATGAAAATGTCAAACCCGACATCCTGATTCTTGGTAAGGCGCTCAGCGGTGGCACCTTCCCTATCAGCGGTGTTCTCGCGAATGATGAGGTGATGCTCTGCATCAAACCCGGTGAACATGGTTCCACCTTTGGAGGTAGCCCACTTGCGAGTGTTGTAGCCATGGAATCCCTGAAAGTTCTGGTTGAGGAAAGGATGGCAGAAAATGCTGCTGCCATGGGAGTGATTTTCAGAGAGGGTTTACAGCATATTGACTCTCCCCTGATCAGGCAGATTCGGGGAAAAGGTCTGATGAATGCCATAGAGATCCATCATGAAGACCCGAATGCCGCTTGGAAGATTTGCGAAATGTTCATGGCAAATGGATTATTGGCCAAACCAACCCATGGCGATAAGATCCGGCTTACACCTCCCTTGGTGATCACCCGTGCGCAAATTGAAAGTGCCATCACCATCATAAGCGATGTATTGACCAGTTTTAAAGCATAAACAAAAGGGAGGAAAACCGTAAATTTGCGACTCAATCAGCACGCATGGGTGAAGAAAGATCATTGCATTTTTTGGAAGAGATCGTAGAAGCGGATCTTGCCAGTGGGAAACATCGATCCATTCACACCCGTTTTCCGCCAGAGCCCAATGGATACCTGCATATCGGACATGCCAAGAGTATTTGTTTGAATTTTGGAATGGCCGACAAATATGGCGGCAAAACCAACCTGCGTTTTGATGATACCAATCCTGTTACGGAAGAAACTGAATATGTAGAATCCATCAAAGCCGATGTGCGTTGGTTGGGGTTCGACTGGGAAGAGGAACATTATGCTTCTGATTACTTTGAGCAATTGTATGCCTTTGCCATTACCCTGATCAAAAAGGGATTGGCCTATGTGGATGATCTGAGTGCCGAAGAAATTGCCGCAACCAAGGGAACACCCACAGAACCCGGTAAGGCAAGTCCATACAGAGAAAGAAGCATAGAGGAAAATCTTTCCCTGTTCACTGCCATGAAAGATGGGCAATACAATGATGGTGAAAAGGTATTGAGGGCAAAGATCGATCTGGCCTCTCCCAACATGCACATGCGGGACCCCATCATGTACCGTATCAAGAAGACACATCACCACAGGACCGGTGACAAATGGTGCATCTATCCGATGTATGATTTTGCACATGGACAATCAGATTCCATTGAAAATATCACACATTCCATCTGCACGCTCGAATTTGAAGTGCATAAACCGCTCTACAATTGGTATATCGAGCAACTCGAAATATTCCCATCACAACAGTTTGAATTTGCCCGCCTCAACCTGACCTATACGGTCATGAGCAAACGAAAGTTGCTTCAATTGGTGAATGAGGGTTTTGTAGATGGGTGGGATGATCCCCGCATGCCCACCATATCCGGATTGAGGAGAAGAGGCTATACGCCTTTATCCATCCGCAATTTCTGTGACAGGATCGGCATTCAGCGGAGGGAGAATATTATAGATGTGGGACTATTGGAATTCTTTGTCAGAGAGGATCTTAACAAGATTGCATTGCGAAGAATGGTGGTATTGGATCCTATCAAGCTCATCATCAACAATTATCCAGCCGCACAAACGGAGATCCTGAAGGGTGAAAACAATCCTGAGATGGAGGACAATGGCGGGTATCGTGATCTTCATTTTGGACGTGAATTGTGGATCGAAGCAGAAGACTTCATGGAAGAGGCCGCCAAAAAATGGTTCAGACTCGCTCCCGGCATGAAGGTCAGATTGAAGAGTGCATATATTGTGGAATGTACAGGATTCAGGAAGGATGATAGCGGAAAGGTAGTTGAAGTTTATTGTGATTATATCCCTGAAAGCAAGAGTGGATCCGATACTTCCGGCATCAATGTGAAAGGAACGATCCACTGGATAGCTGCAGATAAGTCAAAAGAAGCTGAAGTGCGACTTTATGATCGTTTGTTCCAAGTGGAGAATCCTTCGAATGAAGAAGGGGATTTCAAATCATATATAAACCCGAATAGTCTGGAAATCATTTCCAATGCCAAAATTGAATCGGCATTGAAAGATGCAGCACTCGGACAACATTTTCAGTTCATCCGAAAGGGATATTTCTGTCTTGATGAAAAACTGAGTTCAACAGGTAAGCCCGTCTTCAATCGAACTGTTACATTGAAAGATACCTGGAACAAAGAAGCCAAAAAAGGTTAATCTCTGATTGATTTTTTTGGACCTGATTCTGGCAGAAATGCCATAATGAAGATCATTAAAGATGAGAGCAGCATCATGTACAAGCCTGCTTGTTTATCAGGACAGTATCCCCTGTAGCAGGATCCGAACAGCAGAAAATTCTTGATGGCATATGCAACGCAAAGTCCCCCACTCAGAAAAGCAGTCCTTTTCAGCCAGAGAATCCTGAAGAAGGAACATATTGTTGTGATTCCTCCGAATACCAGCAGAAGCTTAGCGGGTTTTCCGTAGATATTTTTTTCAGAAAAAAAGCCATTGAAAGTCTTGTCTACATCTGCATGATAGGTCCAAGGCATAAAACATGCCATGAGCAACAGAACCAAAGCAGCAAGACTGATCCATTTGGAATAGCGCGTCATATCAAAAAAAGCGAAGGCTTTGTCCTTCGCTTTGAGGTCCCGAGCGGATTCGAACCGCTGTAGAAGCTTTTGCAGAGCTCTGCCTAGCCACTCGGCCACAGGACCATAACGGTGCAAATTTAGTACTTTTGATCTTATGAACCGAATCGGAGACTCAGAATTGATTATCAATGGCAGAGGTGCCGTTTATCATGTGGATTTGAGACCAGAAGAATTGGCTGATACCATCATCACAGTGGGCGATCCCTTCAGGGTAGAAAAGGTTAGTCGGTATTTTGACAGCATTGAACATCGCTCACACCACCGTGAATTCATCAGCCATACAGGATTTATCGGAAACACAAGGTTAACAGTGATCTCAACCGGAATTGGTCCGGATAACATTGATATTGTGATGAACGAACTGGATGCATTGGTGAACATCGACTTCGATAGCAGGACTGAAAAAAAGGAAAAAAAATCCTTGAACATCATCAGGGTTGGAACATCCGGATCTTTGCAGGGGGATGTAAGTGTAGACAGCTTTGTGGCGAGCAGCCATGGTATCGGGTTGGATAACCTCATGCATTTCTACCCTTTCAGAAACAATGAGGATGAGCAAGAGATTTTGAGGGCATTCCGGATGCAGGTGCAAACACTTCCCAACTTGTCATCTCCTTATGTTTTTGGGGCAAGCCCCTTTCTATTGTCGAAGATCATGGATGGTTGTCATGCCGGTATCACGGTTACCTGCCCTGGCTTTTACGGTCCTCAGGGCCGTAATCTTCGTATGGGTTTGTCGATGCCACAGCTCAACGATCAGCTGACTGCTTTCAGGACTGGAACTTTCAGGATTCTTAATTTTGAAATGGAAACATCAGCAATCTATGGCATGGGGAAAGTGATGGGGCATCAGTGTTTGTCGATGAGTGCCATTGTAGCCAACAGAATCGCCAGGCAATTTTCAAAGGATGCAGACAACACGATTGATCGGTTGATACAGCATGTGATCAGTAAATTGGCATAATATGATGAAGGTGGAATTCTATAAATATCAAGGCACTGGAAATGATTTTGTTGTATTGGACAATAGGGATGGAAGGTATGATGGATTGAAAACAGAGCAGATTGACCGGATATGCAACAGGAAATTTGGCATTGGGGCAGATGGGTTGATGATGTTGGAAATGGCTGAAGGATATGATTTCAGGATGGTATATTACAATGCCGACGGACAAGAGGGAAGCATGTGTGGAAATGGAGGAAGGTGTCTGGTACAATTTGCTCATGACTGCGGTATCATCAAGGATCATTACAGGTTCATAGCAGTTGATGGCGAACATGATGCAAGCATTTTAGACGGGCGTATTCATCTGAAAATGCAGGATGTGCATCAAGTAGAAAATCGAGGATCCGTAAAAATTTTGAATACAGGCTCGCCGCATTATATTTCTTTTGTTGATGATGTGGACAGCATGGATATTTTTAGCGAAGGCAGAAAGATCAGGTACAGTCATGAGTTCAACCAATCAGGTATCAATGTAAATTTTGTTTGTTCCAATGGAAATGGGATCAGGGTCCGAACTTATGAAAGAGGCGTGGAAGATGAAACACTCAGTTGCGGAACAGGGGTTACGGCAGCTGCCATTGCCTGTTCAAAAACGGATGGCCAACAACAGGTGGACATACAGGTTGAAGGCGGACAATTGGCGGTTTCATTCAATCGCATTGATGATCAGCATTATCTGGACATCTGGTTAATTGGTCCGGCAGCATTTGTGTTTTCAGGGCAGATCAATATTTAAATTTTAATAAAAATACATGTTCAATCTCCGTGTTTATGGTATCCTGGTTACTGATGACAAGCAGGTACTGGTCAGCGATGAGTTTATCAGGGGTGGGTATTATACCAAGTTCCCAGGTGGAGGGTTGGAATTTGGTGAAGGCACAAGGGAATGTCTGGCCAGGGAGTTCATGGAAGAGATGAATTTAAAGGTGCGGGTTGGGGAACATTTGTATACGACTGATTTTTTTCAGATGTCGGCTTTCAATCCCGACCACCAGATTGTTTCCATTTATTATCGGGTATACCCTTTGGAGGAGATCAAGGTACCCTTGCGCGACAGGCCCTTCGATTTTGATGAGCAACAGATGGCTGTCTATCATGAAAAGAAGGAGACAGAAACATTCAGGCTTATCCCGATGGAAGAGTTCCATTCAGGGTCAGTAACCTTGCCCATAGACAAGGTTGTTTGTGATATTGTAAAATCAATGTTTCCCTGATTATGGAACCTGGGATTAGAAACTAGGATTCAGAAATGGGAAAACTCCAATTTTCATCTAATTTCTAATTTCTAACTCCTAATTCCTATTCCTCAATTCATCCCTGATCTCGGTCAGCAATGTTTCAGTAGCAGAAGGTGCGGGTGGTGGCGGTGGTGCTGCTGCTTCTTTCTTTTTGAGCGCATTGAGTCCTTTGATGATCAGGAACATCACGAAAGCGACGATGATGAAGTCGATCACAACGGTAACAAAAGCCCCCCATTCAATGGCAACTCCATCACTGTGAGACACCACAATATTACCCTGTGGATCTTTGACCTCAGCAACTTCCGCCACCAGGATCAGTTTCTTGTCGTAAAAATTTGTGCCACCTGTTAGGAGACCGATCAGCGGTGCTACCATTTTTTCAGTGAAAGTGGATACTACTTTGCCGAAGACACCACCCATGACGAAGGCGACGGCAATATCTACAAGATTACCCTTGAGGGCAAACTCTTTGAATTCTTTGATGAAACCCATGGTTGATTGTTTTCATGAATATACAAAAAAAGCATCCCGTGGAGGGATGCTTTTTTATTGGATTGTTATGATTTTATCAGAAACCTGAAACATTCAGACGTTTGCCTGTTAATGTTTTTCCAGAAAGAGATGTAGTCGCTGTGCCTTTACTTAAAATAGCATCTTTAATGGCAGCAGCAGTTGCACTAGGATTAAGGCTTTTAAACAAAGCTACTGCCCCTGTAACGTGAGGAGTAGCCATGGATGTTCCACTGTAAGATCCATATGTATTGCCAGGCAATGTGGAAGTGATAGCACTTCCAGGGGCACCTAAATCAACATTCTTAGCACCAAAATTGGAAAATGAAGATAAAGCCCCTGTTGATGTAATTGATGCTACAGAAATAACATTTGGATTTGAATATGCAGCTGGATAACTCAATCTTTTATCAATATTAATTCCATTATTACCTGCTGCGGCTACAAAAAGAATTCCTGCATTATTTGCACGCTGAATTGCGTCAAAAAGGGCTTGAGAATAACCTCCGCCACCCCAGGAATTATTTGTTGCAACGATATCAATTTTGTTTGTTGCCCTAGTCTTCAATGTGGTAAAATAATCAACCGCCAAAATAGCATTTGCAGTAGTTCCACCATTGGCTCCTAAGAACTTTGCATTAATCATTTTAATATTCCAGTTTACCCCTGCAACACCAATTCCATTTCCACCAACCGCACCAATTGTTCCAGCGACATGTGTTCCGTGATCATCTCCAGTGCCATCGTAAACAGTATTGTTATTTCCAGCAAAATCCCATCCAAATACATCATCTTTATACCCATTACCATCATCATCCAAGCCATTTCCTGCTATTTCTCCAGAATTCACACCTGCATTAGCTGCAAGATCAACATGATCAAACTGATAACCTTCATCAATGATGCCAATAAAGACGGTTGATGAGCCTGTCTTATTATTGGTCCAAGCAACAGATGCTTGACTTCCAAAATTACCAGTCATACCCCAGAGATTTCCATTTAAAACTTGAGGGTCATTCGAAGTCGCCTGGTGTTGATAAATCCAATTCGGCTCCGCATATTCGACTTCAGCCAATCCTTTGGCTTTAACAATAGCATCGAGAGCATTGGCATTAACTCTCAACAAAAAAACACCTTCATTGTCATTGGCACGCTTCATGGCGGCAGTGTGGATATGCTCCTTCACTGATGCACCAAGCAGACCAAGAGCCTTGCCTCGGGAGGCAACTGAAGTACCAGACTTGAATTTGACCAGCAATTCGTTGGCCACAAATTCAGGTTGACCAGTTGTCTGTGCCTTGTTGGCAGCAGCTTCGAGATCAAGTGAGAGATTTTGTTTGGTGAAAGTTTCTTCTTTCTGACAAGAGGAGAGAACAATTGCTGAAAATACAATTCCAGCGAGGGATTTGAACGGATTCATGCTACTAAAGGGTTTGGGTTATAAAATGGTGGTCTCCCAAGGGTCTAAAAATAGTAGGATTTAGTAAACAAATATAGATTTTTTAGAATAATTATCTGCCTCAAATATCAATATCTTTGTTTCACACTCTTAATTTGAAAACTTCTAACACACTATAAATGAAGAATTTCAGTCTAAAAAAAGCAGCTCCACATATTATTGCGGTTGCAGTTATACTGATTATAAGTATCATTTTCTGCCAGCCGGCCTTTCAGGGACTCAAATTGGAGCAGCACGATATGGTGGCAGGTCGAGGAATGATCAAAAACAGCCTTGACCACCAGGAAAAATATGGAACTCTGCCTCTCTGGAATACCCATATGTTCAGCGGCATGCCAAATTTCCAGATTTTATATACATGGGACAATCCTATGCTCAATATCGGAAAAGTAATGGGTCTTGGGCTACCCGAACCAGCAAACATGTTCTTCATTGCAGCCATCGCTTTTTACATTTTGGGGCTATGCTTTGGGCTCAACCCCTATATCGCACTTTTCAGTGCTCTCAGTTATGCTTATTCTTCCTACAATCCACAGATCATCAATGCCGGCCACATGACCAAGATGATGGCCTTGGCCTACGCACCGGGTGTTATCGCGGGACTGAAATTGTTGTTTGACAAAAAATACTGGATCGGCCTGATCATCATGACAGTATATACATCGCAACATATCACTTCCAATCACCCACAGATCACCTATTATCTCTTTATCATTTGTCTGGTCATGTCTGTAGTGTATGCCATCAACTGGTTAAAGCAAAAAGAATTCAAACATACTTTATGTGTTTTAGCATTGAGCATGGCAGCGGCTATGATCAGTATAGGAAATGCAGCTCCTTTGCTCATGAATACGGTGGAATATGCCAAGTATACCATGAGAGGAGGAAAAAATATAGAAGTAAAAGACAATCAGGTGGTAAAAACCAAAACCACCGGTCTTGATTACGACTATGCATCCATGTGGAGCATCAAGGTTCCGGAAATCGTAACAATCTTCATGCCCAATGCCTATGGCACTGGTAGTTCTAACACTCTGCCAGAGGACTCAAAATTTATTGAGTCACTGGAAAATGAAAACATTCCAGTAGAAAACGCACAACAACTGGCCGCTCAGCTTCCTGCATATTGGGGCGGACTTGAAAGCGTTGTAGGGCCCAATTATCTCGGTATTATTGCATTCCTGCTTGCACTCCTAGGGGTTTTATTCTTAAAAGACAAAAACGCAGTTTGGATTGGCATTTCACTATTGGCTGGAGCCACTCTTGCATTTGGAAAATATCTTCCATCCATCAATGAAATGATATTCAACACGGTTCCCTACTACAACAAATTCAGGGCCCCGAGTATGTCATTGGTGATGATACAACTTCTGATCCCGCTTGCAGCAGGATTATTTCTGAATAAATTCTCTGAAGGTGCATTCGGTCAAATCGATAAATCATTTCTCAAGAAAATGGGATATGGCTTAGGGGGATTGATTCTTGTTGCGTCACTCATCTATTTACTGAATGATTATACATCACCCTTTGTGGACAATCAACTGAAGGAATATTTCAGTAAAAACGAAGCAGGCGGCAAGAATATGTCCAGTATTGTGCTGAATGCTATCCAGGATCAGAGAAAGGCCACTTTTGGATCTTCATTGCTGGTTGCCTTGATTTGCTGCTTGGCTTTGTTCTCCGTACTTTTTCTGTATGCCAAAAAATTCATCAACGCAACCATTCTGATATCTCTCATTCTCATTGGTAATACTGGGGATCTCCTTGTATCCGGTTCAAAATATCTGGGCAGTGAGATCTACGTTGATGAGGAAGAACTTATCGCTAAAAATTTTACTCTTTCAGAAGCAGACAAGGTGATACTCCAGGACAATGACCCCCATTTCAGAGTATACAATGCAAGTGGAGATGCATTTTCTGAAACCCGAACCTCATATTTTCACCGGTCGATAGGAGGTTATCATGCTGCCAAATTGAGAAATTATCAGGATATCATCGAAACCAAATTCAACGGTCAGTTAAGCATGAATGTGTTGAACATGCTTGATACCCGATATGTCATAATCCCTTCCAATACCCAAAATGCGGGTCCTCAACTTCAAAAGAACGATCAGGCGCTGGGGGCGGTATGGCTGGTCGATAGTCTTGTTCCGGTTGCTGATTTAGCAAAAGAACTCAAAGCAATAGATAGTATTAATCCCTTGAGCACTGCAGTGATCAGCACTGGTAAGTTCACCCAAATAACTTCTTACAAAAAAGATAGTTCCGCTAAAATCAGCCTTGTGAAGTATGATAATGATACCATCAGATATTCATTCCAAGCCAATGAAAAACAATTCGCTGTATTCAGCGAGGTTTATTACCCGGCAGGATGGAATGCATATGTCGACGGTAAAAAAACTGAATTTGAAAAAGTGAATTATTTCCTAAGGGGAATGGAAATAGAGCCGGGCAATCATGAAATTCAATTCATTTTTGAACCGTCTACTTATGTCACTTCCTCAAGGATTGCAAATATCTCTGGATGGGCCTTCTATATCATAATAATAGGGGGGCTATCGATGCTGTATTTGAGTAAAAGGAAAAGATCAGTTGCCTAATGGATCTCTCGATCATCATAGTCAATTTCAACTCAGCAACTTTTACCATCAATTGTATTGATTCCATTGTAGGTTCTAACATGAGAATGAAATATGAGATCATTGTAGTTGATAATGCTTCTGATGTTCATGATGAGGAAAAGATTCGCGAAAGATTTCCATCGGTAAATTGGATACAAACAGGATATAACGCAGGGTTTGCCAGAGCCAATAATGCCGGAATTCGTGCCAGCAAGGGGGATTGCATTTTGCTTCTGAATGCAGATACGATAGTAAAAAACAATTCAATAGATAAAGTTTATCATCAATTCAGTTCCCAGGAAAAATATATTGCCTGTGGAGTTCAGCTTTTGAATGAAGATGGTACTCATCAGCATTCCGGTGCAAAATTTATTAAGGGGGGGGCCAACATTCTGCTGCCGCTACCCTATTTGGGTAAAATGATAAAAAGTCTTGCTCAAATATTTCAAGTAAAGCAGCCCAATGTTTTCAGTGTGAATAAGGATGAGGATGTGGATTGGATCATTGGTGCATTTATTCTGACTAAGAGGGTCTATATTGAAAAAGCAGGCATGCTGGATGAAGATTTTTTTATGTATGCCGAAGAGATTGAATGGTGCTCAAGATTGAGAAAGTTTGGGCCTATGGTGTTATTTGCAAATGCAGATATAATTCATTTGGGTGGCGGATCGAGCTCAAATTATTATAACATGAAGCAATATGATAATTCAAGGGATATTTGGAGCAAAAAGGCCAGGCAGATTATCGTATCACAGATGCTTAGGGTTCGTAAACAATGGGGTATTTTTTGGTATTTGTTCAACCTGTTTGCATACTATATTGAGATTCCCATTTTTGGTATCGGATTTCTTTTGGAAAGTTTGTTTCGAGCAAAAAATAAAGATTTTGAATTTTCACAGTTTGCAGGATTTGCAAAGAATATGATCCTTTCTCTTCCATTTTTTATGGATATTTTACTAAACCGACATAAATTTTATAAAGTCAACTGATGGACCTTTCATTTGTCATAGTGAATTATAACACGCTGGAACTAACATCGAACTGTATTCGTTCCATTGTTGACAAAAATTTGGGACTACAATATGAGATCATTGTAGTTGACAATGCCTCACCGGATATGGATCCGGATGAGCTGAAGAAGAGACACCCATCAATTCATCTCATTAAAAGTGCAACCAATAACGGATTTGCCAAAGGCAATAACCTTGGAGTAGAAAAAGCTACCGGGAAATACATCTTGCTACTGAACAGTGATTGTGAGTTGATCAACAATGCACCTAAGCTGTGTTATGATTATATGGAGAAAAATCCAACCTGTGGAATGACAACTGTTCAATTGCAATATCCTGATGGCCGGATACAACATAACTGCCGAAAATTCAGAACCATCAGCTGGGAACTCTTGGAGATCATTCCCCTTTACTTATTGCTGAAGAAAAACAAAAGAGAGGAGTTGATGCTGCATCATTACTTTGATCATGATAGAGAGGTAAGTTGCGACTGGGTATGGGGTGCTTACATGTTTTTTCCTAGAATTCTTTTGGAAAAGCTGCCATCCAAAAAACTATCTGAAGATTTCTGGATGTATTGCGAGGATACATTATGGTGCTGGGAGTTCAAAGAATTGGGGTATGATATAAAATTTCTACCCGAAGGAAAAGTGATGCACGTTCATAGGGGAAGCAGCAAAACGAAATCACAAGTCAAAGCAATCAAAAAGATGAGCAATCAGAATCATCTTCTTTTTATGAAGAGAATTTATCATGATTGGAAATGGCACGTCTTTAAATGGATTTTTTTGACGAAACAAAGCTTGATTTCAATTTTACATTGAAGATTAAACTAACAGACAAATAATGTTATTTAAAAAGAGGCCTGGGGTAAACTCTTTTTAATCCTAAAAACAACCATCTTGTAATGGAATTACTATCGATAATATAAGCCAATAGAATTTCAATCTTTCTATAAGGGTTGATATATACATCTAAAGTTTTTGCATTCGATATAAAAATATCAACAACTGATTTAACTCTCAGATTATCGCGATTTACCAATTCAGTTCTTAGCAATCTATGCGACATACCTTTACATTGGCGATAAAAGAAATAAGATGCATTTTCCGTAATTACATTGTTCAACAATGGAGAGAACGATCTCAATTCTGAAAGAAAGCAAACAAATTTGGAAAATGATGTAAGCATTACTTTGTCTGACGACTTGGTTGTTGTACTATTATGAACCCTAAAAGCAAACAAACAATCATCAAGAACTGCCAGATATTTTTTACTTACAAGACGAATCCACAAAACATAGTCTGAATACAATAAATTTGGATAGATGGGTATCCCTCCACATGCATCATAGTCTTTTGACCGCATCATATATCCTGTACCAACAATATCAATGTCCCCCATTAATATAGCCTCCGTAAATCCTTCAACGGTCAAGCGATTGGGCATTAAATGCGATCTTCTTGATATACTACCATTGGAATCAATTATGTTGAAATGAGATAAATATAAACTTGCACCATTATTAACCTCTATCAATTGATTAAACTTTTCAAGATAATCAGGATAAAATAAATCATCATGCCCTGTCAGAACCATAAATTCGTTTTTTTTCAAACTTAAGATTCTGGACCAATTTTCTTCAATTGTAAGAGACTTATCAGATTTTAAAATTTCAATTCGGCTGTCATTTAAATCAATTATACTGTTCAAACTACCGTCTTTACTATTGTTATCCAAAATGTGTAATGTAAAATCAGTATGGGTCTGAGCCAATATACTTGCTACACATTCTTTCAAATAATCACCACCATCTTTGACGGGCAGAACAAAAGAAAACTTAGGCACTTCTTATTTTTTTAAAGAGCAAAATGACATTGAATATTGGTCGAAAATAAGCTTTTAAATAAAATTTATACTTCCATTTATTCAGCGATGGATGAGAAAACGCCTTGTTGAAAGAATCAAAGAAAAACCTGGTAGATTTATTCTTTAACTTATACATGTTAAAAATCATAAGACTATATTCCACATAGCCTCTTCCTACAAAGGTCCATATTTTATTTTCCAAATATTCATAGTTTGAAAGTTTTGTCAAATGAGGTTTTAAATAATTATAAAACAAAATTGGAGTAGAAATATACTTATCGCTTATTTTTTCAAAATCGTAACCATAGTTTCCGCCATGAATAGCTTGTCCACCCATTACGCGATTTTTGTAAACAACACCTTGGAAACTTCCAGAAGCAATCATAAAGGCATGATCTGTTAGTAATTCACTTCCATAGTCTGGCATTCCTTTTATGTTGAGAATAATATCTCGTTTAATCATACAGCAGCTCCACAGTAAATAGGTATTTGAAAAAAAGCCATCCAAATAAGATGAAACATAATCATTGGGGGTTAAAAGTAAAACCTGATTTTCATCTAACGATTTCAACAAAGTGGAGTTCGATCCAATTTGCCTCTGTAATGTTTTTTGTGAAAATTCATTTTCAATGATCAAATCTCCACAACCTGCATATACACCGTAATCCGGATAAGCGTTATAAAGAGAAATAAGATCACTCAACATGTGTGGATAAGCAGGGTCATCATCTGTTATCATCACTATGAATTCACCTGTCGATCTTTCTATGCTTTTATTAAAGCTTTTTACCATACCGACATTCACTTCATTGCAAGAATATTTGATTCGATTGTCATTTATTCGCAATACAACACCAGCAGCTGAAGCTTCAGGATCATTATCGGATATGACTATTTCATAATTACTATATTCTTGTTTAAGAATTTGAATAAGCTGCCTATGTAGTATATCGGGTCTTTTGTATGTACTCATACAAAAGCTTACTAATGGGTATTTCACTTACTTGATTCGTTTTAAATAACCTTCAGGAGCAACACTTATTAAAAGCTTATTGTCGATATCATAATCTATGATAAAATCATCTGTCTTTTTTAAGAATTCATGAACAGCCGTTTTGGGATTATCACCAACACCCCATGGCCTTTTTTCTTTAAAATAGTTTTCAGGTAAATCCTCAACAATTGTATCAAAAACAACCATATAGGAACCTTTAGACACAAAATTCGAATATAACTCAAGCTCTTGCAGTACATGATCGTGCGTATGATTAGAATCCAGACAAACAATAATGCGATTTTTCTCTCTTGCAATTTCCTCTACCTGAGATATGATAGTATTGTCAATCGAAGAACCCTCTATCATCTTGATTCTTTTAAACATCGGATGAGACTCAATCTGCTTTCTATTATGAGGTCTGATGTCTATATCAATTCCAAGTACAATACCTTCCCCCAACATTTCCAAAAGGGACGCATAATATATCAATGAGCCGCCATGGGCTATTCCTGTCTCGATAATAAGATCTGGCTTTATATCCCATATCAACTCCTGCATAGCTATCATATCTTGGGGGTACTGTATAATTGGCCTGCCCATCCAGGAAAAATTATAAGAATATTGTGCGCTGTTCGATGCATCATTGAATGCTTTTGCAGCAGATTTCAAAGATTCATTACTGCCATTCGTTCTAATCCTTTCTTTCCTTTCTTCAACAAATGCTAAAATCTGATCATTCATGTTGAGTTATTTTTTTTAGTTTAGTATTATCGCCCCAAAAACTCATAGGTTCATAGTCAGTATATGGGTAAAAGCCCAAATTTAGCTTTAAAGTTGCGCCTTTTTCAGATAAAATGTTTTTTACCAACCTTTTTACTTTTATAGGCTGACCACTACAGCAATTGATCACCCCTACTACTTCTTTTTGCAATGCAATGGTCACTATTGAATTTACCATTTTATCAATTGGTAAAAAATCACGCTCCTGTTCACCTCCACTCATATTGAATACAGATTCATGATTTTCTAAGGCCTTTTCCAGCTGCGCAAATAAAGAGTTAGAATTTTGTCCTCTACCATACATATAAAATAACCTTAACCATTTAAAACATGCAGACTGATGTTCACATACCTTTTCCAACTCATTTCTGAGCATATTTTTTGCAATTGCATATGACACAATTGGGCAAACATCCATTTCCTCAGACAAACACCCTTCGAGCATTCCATACTCTAAACAAGTTCCAGCTACAGTCAAATCCTTCAAGCCATTTTGCAACATATTATTCAAGAAAAGGAGATGTCTTGGAAGATTATCAACTACATGAAATGATGATTTGTAATTTGGCAACCCCTCCCAAGCCAAATGAATTAAACAATCTGGTTGTTCAAAAAAAGTAAAATAATTAATGTTTGCATCTAACGAAGTAAAATTCAATTCCTTATAAACAACATCCTGAAACCAATCAAACCGCTTTGCCGTTTCGACTGAGGAAGAAGTTGCAATAACACAGTAACCTTTATTTAAAAGTTCTTTAATGACAAGATTGCCAATAAAGCCTGTAGAGCCGGTTACAAGTACTTTTTTCATTTAAATTACCTGTAAATTAGGTATTGGAACAAGGAATTTGGCTCCCCAGCTGCCAACATAATCCAATTGATTCACTATCTCCTCTTTTAAATTCCATGGCAGAATAAGAATAAAATCAGGCTTTTCATTCCGCAAATGCTGTTCTCCATATACCGGTATATGACTTGCAGGCAAATACTTGTTCTGCTTATGGGGATTGGCATCTACGACAAAATCAATAAGATCGCTTTTAATCCCACAATAATTCAGCAAGGTATTACCTTTCGCTGCTGCACCATATGCCGCAACTCTCTTTCCTTGCCTTTTTTGTTCTATCAAAAAATCAATCAGATCTAGTTTTACTTTTAAGGCACGTTTTTGAAAATCATCATAGTATTCCAACTTAGTCAGCCCAAATATATTTTCCTTATGTATCATATTTTCGACATTTGGAGAAATGCCTTTAGATTTATCTTCTTTGTGTTTTGCGAAAATCCTTATTGAGCCGCCATGTGTTGGCAATTCCTCAACATCAAAAAGTTCAAGTCCTTTTGACTCAAATATTTGCCTTACGGTATGAAATGATAAATAAGAAAAATGTTCGTGGTAGATCGTATCAAACTGATTATGCTCTACAAGCTGCAATAAATGTGGAAATTCCATAGTAATCACACCAGTATCTTTTAAAACCAGCTTCATCCCCCCTACAAAATCTACAATGTCAGGTACATGTGCCAATACATTATTTCCCAGAAGCAAGTTGGCTTTTCGCCCTTCTGCTGCCAATTGGCATGCCAGTTCTGTTCCAAAAAACTCAACCAGTGAAGTGACCCCTTTCCCCTCAGCAACTTTAGCCGTATTGGATGTAGGCTCAATACCCAATACAGGAATTTTTTTCTCGACGAAATACTGTAGCAGATAGCCATCGTTTGAGGCAATTTCCATAACAAGACTTTCCTCATTCAAACCAAATCTTTCAGTCATGGTATCCACATACTTTTTGGCATGTGCTAACCAACTAGTAGAATAAGAAGAAAAATATACATAATCACCATTGAAGATGGCATCACTTTTTTGGTACTCATCTACTTGAACTAAAAAACAATTATGACATGTATATACTTTTAAAGGAAAAAATGTTTCAGGCTCATTGAGCTGTTCTTTTCTTAAAAAAGAATTCGAAGCCGGTGAGTTGAACAGATCAACAAAAACATGATATAACTCTGTTTTACAAAATCTACACTGCATATTTTAAATACCTTTAAAATCTTTACTGATGACTGAATGGGATAAATCCCTGTCAGAGATAGATGATAATTCCAGCGGCCACTCTATTGCCAAACGCGGGTCATCGTAAGGAAGCCCATCTTCAGCCTCTGGGTTAAAAAAATTAGAATGATGATAAATCAGTTCTGTGTTGTCCAATAACGTTTGGAATCCATGCGCAAAGCCTTCAGGAATGAATAACATACGTTTATTTTCTGCTGTTAGTTCAACTCCGGTCCATTGTAGAAAGGTTGCTGAATCTTTTCTAATATCCACTATAACATCCAAAATTGCCCCTTTGATACATTTTACCATTTTTACTTCACCAAAAGGTAATTTTTGAAAATGCATGCCCCTTATGGTGCCTTTATTAAACGAAACAGAGTGATTCATTTGAACCCACTCACCATTGAATCCAATATTGATGAATTCTTTTTTACAATAGGTACGCATAAACATACCCCGGTTATCATTAATAGAAGTGGGATCTATAATAAAAGCGCCAGCTAATATGGTAGGTGTAAATTTCAAAGGGATAAATATTGGTTGATTTGAAAAAAAGTGAAATCAACCTTCGTATCATCCTTTTGCTTATACCAATTAACAGTCCATTCTACAGCTTGCTTTGCATTCAACTTTGGTGTCCACTCCAATTCTGACATTGCCTTTTGGATACTCAATTGCAAAATCCCAGCTTCATGAGGTGCTTTTTGATCAGATATATTGGCCCAGGAACCACTGCCCCATATGTCGATAGCCAGCTCCACTAACTCCTTAACTGAAATATGGTCATTCTCGACAGGACCAAAATTGAAGGCTGTTGAAAATTGTATTGGGTTCGAAGACATAAAACTACCGAGCAGGAGATAACCTATCACAGGCTCCAACACATGCTGCCACGGACGGATAGAAGATGGATTTCTTACTTGAATTACTTTATTATTTGATAACGCATTGATAATATCAGGCACCAATCGGTCTTCACTTTGATCACCACCCCCAATCACATTACCGGCCCTTGCGCTTGCTATACTTTTTTTGTGACTTTCAAAATTTCCAGTGTTGAAAAAAGAATTTCTGAAAGAACTGACAACCATCTCAGCACATGCTTTGCTTGCACTATAGGGATCATAACCACCCAAAACATTATTTTCATCGTAATAAAAATCCAATTCTTTATTCTCATAAACCTTATCAGTAGTAACGATAATGACTTGGCAAGGCTTGGTAAGATAAGTGACTGCCTCTAATAGATTTGAAGTTCCAATTACATTGACTTCAAAGGTTTCTGAAGGTATTTTATACGATCTCCTGACCAGTGGTTGAGCGGCAAGGTGAAAGATATAATCTGGCTCAAAAGAAAGTATTTCTCTTTTTAGGCATTCAATATTTCTGATATCATCAATGATACTTTCAAAAGTATTGTTAGCAAAAAGAAGCGGAAATAGATCTTTTTCAGATTTATGTGCAAGAGCATACCCTTTAACTTCCGCACCAAGCTCCTGTAAAACAGCGGCCATCCACGCTCCCTTAAACCCAGTATGGCCGGTTAAAAATACCTTTTTACCTTTATAGTCATCAATTAGCCGCTGACGAATCACCATACTTTCCATTTTGCCTGATTGGTTTTCCATAAATGCTCCAATTCCAGCTTGTCTCTTAAAGCATCCATCGGCTTCCAAAATCCTTTATGTCTATAAGCAGTGAGTTGGCCATCTCTGGTTAATTGCTCCAGCGGGTCGTCTTCCCACATAATATTTTCTACATCTCCTGTAAGGTATTCAAAAACGTTAGGTTTTAATACAAAAAATCCACCATTGATCCATTTACCTTCATCTTTTACCTTTTCTCTAAATGATGTCACATTGCCGTTGGAATCAAGATCCATTCCTCCAAATCTTGCTTCCAACTGTATAGCAGTGACGGTAGCAATCTTATTATTTTTTTTATGATGCTCAATCAATTGACTAATGTTGATATCACCAACACCATCACCATAGGTGAGCATGAAATCGTCCTTGCCAATATAATTTTTAATTTTCATCAACCTTCCGGCAGTTTTTGTCTCAGCTCCGGTATCTACGAGAGTCACCTTAAAAGATTCTGATTTTGAATTGTGTATATCCATTTTGTTTTCGGAAAGATCAATTGTTACATCAGAATTATGAAGAAAATAATTATAAAAATATTCCTTTATCAAATACCCCTTATATCCAAGACAAATAACGAATTCATTGAATCCATAATGACTATATATTTTCATTATGTGCCATAAAATAGGCTTTCCACCGATCTCAACCATTGGCTTTGGTCTTGCCTCGGTCTCCTCAGATATTCTTGTGCCCAAACCGCCAGCAAATATCACTACTTTCATATCTTAAAATATTAGGTAAATTTATATAAAATAGGTTAAAAGGGAGTTGTAAAATGAGCGGTAGACTGCATCTTGAAATTGATTAGTAATCAAGCCTTAATATATTGCAAAAACAAATCCAGCGCCTTTTTCTTTTCGCTTGACAACTCATATGAAATATTGAAATTAAAGTACTGGTCTAAGCTATAATCAAAGTTTGAATGGATTAATACCTTCTCCATGTTCTTTATTCCAAAACCCAAGGAATTGGCTATTAACCCAGTATATACATCTCCGATATCAGATAAACTCACCCATACCGCAAAAACAAACGGCAATCCAGTCATCTCCTTCCAACCCAGTCCAAGATCGTAAATATGAGGAAACCTCGACCGGTTCATCAGAGCACGGTCGCCGATGATCAGCCCGGCTTTGTTCCCCTTTATCTCCTCAATGTAAGATTCGTCTTTTGCATCTATGAAATGTACTTTCCTCTTCCAATGTTTCTCAAAGAGGAGCTTGCACAGTAAAACTGATGTTCGCGACTGATAATCAAGGTAAACGGTCTCGATCTCGTCCATCGGCAATTCGCTGAACACAGCTACAGAAGCCACCTCTCCCTCAGTGCCTATGCAATAGTCTGAAACAATATGATAACCCCCTAAACCCGGCAAAGCACCTACCGGTACCAGTCCAATGTCTATCTGCCCGTTTTTCAGCATATTCACCAGTCGGGAGGGATAATCCAGCAGCAATTCAATCTGATCTTTCACTGGTCCATGCTCCAATCCATAAATGAATGGCTTGGTATTCAAATAACTGACCGCTCCAACCCTTATTTTCCTGTCCACCAAGATTGACGTAATTTTGCCGCAAAGTTACACCAATCCAAGCGTATAATGGAACTCAACTCTCTCTCAGCCCTCTCCCCCGTTGATGGCAGATATCGACAACAGGTAGGAGGTCTAGCAGCATATTTTTCTGAATTCGCATTGATGCAATACCGTGTCAGAGTAGAAATTGAATATTTTATCGCTCTTTCGCAACAGAAAATATTCGGACTCAATAGTAAAAAAGCGAATCTTCTTAGAAAATTGTACACTGATTTCAATATTGATACCGCCCAGAATATCAAAAATCTGGAGAAGGTCACCAATCATGACGTAAAAGCCCTGGAATATTATATCAAAAAAGAGCTGGATCTGCTTGAACTGAGCCAACTCAAAGAGTTTGTTCATTTCGGACTCACCTCACAGGATGTAAACAATACCGCAATTCCCCTGATGTGGAAAGAGGCCCTGGAAACAGAATACTATCCGGCAATTGCCAACTTGTGCATTAGCCTCAGAAACATGGCAAAAGCCTGGGAAAATGTTCCCATGTTGGCAAAAACCCATGGCCAACCAGCTTCCCCCACACGACTGGGAAAGGAAATTATGGTGTTTGCAGAACGTCTGGAAAACCAGTTGGCTTTGCTGCACCTCATACCTTACTCGTGCAAGTTTGGTGGAGCAACCGGAAACTTCAATGCCCATACCGTAGCCTATCCCAACATCAACTGGGTGAAATTTGCCAACAAGTTCTGTCAGGACAAATTGGGACTTCAACGACAACAACATACTACTCAGATCGAACATTACGATAATCTCGCAGCCCATTTTGATGGTATCAAAAGAATCAATACCATCCTTATCGATCTTTGCCGGGATCTTTGGAGCTATATCTCCATGGAATATTTCAAACAAAAAACCAAAAAGGGTGAGATAGGCTCTTCGGCAATGCCGCACAAGGTCAATCCAATCGATTTTGAGAATGCAGAGGGCAATCTCGGATTGGCCAATGCCATATTTGAGCATCTTTCGGCAAAGCTTCCGGTCTCCAGGTTACAGCGCGACCTTACCGATTCAACCGTGATCCGAAACATTGGAGTTCCTTTTGCCCATACCCTGATTTCAATCAATTCAATCAACAAAGGGCTTGGCAAATTACTGCTGAATGAAGAGGCTATCCATGCAGACCTTGAAAAGAACTGGGCGGTTGTAGCAGAAGCCATTCAAACCATTCTTCGCAGGGAAAACTATCCACAACCCTATGAAGCTTTGAAAGAATTGACCAGAGGCAAGGGTGGCATCAACAAAAAAACCATACATGCCTTCATTGCCAAATTAAAAGTAAAGTCTTCGGTGAAAGCAGAGTTGAAGAGGATAACGCCGTTTAATTACACGGGAGTGTAGAGTAGGTTGAAGGGGTTGAAGGGGTTGAAGATAATTCTTCAACTTCTTAAACCACTTCAACCCCTTCAACAATTTTTATTTATGTATTTCAGAACTAAAGTGGAATTGAATCCCGGGATTATTGGCAATCTCTGTATTCAGGAACCATTCACTTTGTGCCAGATAAACAGTATGTCCATCTTTATCTGTAACAATATTGGCAGTCTTGAAGCGGGTAAATTCATCCATTTTACTTTTGTCCTCTGCCGTTAACCAGCATGCCTTATAGAATGGCAATGAATTGAATTGCACTGAGGCGCCGTATTCCTGAAGCAATCGATATTGGATAACCTCAAATTGAAGATCACCTACACATCCGATGATCTTTCTGTTTCCATTGTGTTGCGTAAACAATTGAGCCACACCCTCATCCGTCAGCTGATTCAAGCCTTTTTCAAGTTGCTTGGTCTTCATTGGATCCTTGTTCACCACTTCCTTGAAGATTTCAGGAGAGAAACTGGGAATACCGGTGTAGTAATAATCTTCGCCTTCGGTTAACGTATCACCGATCTTGAAATTACCCGTATCAAATAGTCCGATTACATCACCCGGATAAGCCTCTTCAATCACATCCTTATCCCTCGCCAGGAAGCTATAGGGATTGCTGAAACGAACATCTTTATCCAGTCTTACATGATGATAAAACTTATTTCTCTCAAACTTGCCGGAACAAACCCTCAGAAACGCAATCCTATCGCGGTGCTTGGGATCCAGGTTGGCATGGATCTTGAAAACAAAGCCGCTGAATTTATCTTCCTGCACATCTACCAACCGGCTTGTGGTTTCCCTGCTCCGAGGCTCAGGTGATATTCTGATAAATGTGTCCAGCAACTCCTTGACGCCAAAGTTATTGATCGCACTACCAAAGAAAACCGGTGCAGTTTGTCCGCTCAGGTAGGCCTCATTGTCAAAATCTCCGTATACCCCTTCAATCAAACCAGCATCTTCGCGCAGTTGAGCCGCGTCTTTGTCGCCTACATACTGATCAAGCTCAGTATCATCCAGGTTATTCAGTGTAATGCTATCCTCTTCTGTTGCCTTCTGATTGGCCTGAAACAACAAAAGGCTTTTGTCGTACAAACTATAAACCCCTTTGAAATCTTTACCGTTGTTGATGGGCCAGCTGAGGGGATGAAGGTGGATCTTCAATTCTTTTTCGATCTCATCCATCAGATCAAATGGATTTTTTCCGTCTCGATCCATTTTATTGATGAAAACAATCACGGGGGTATCCCGCATGCGACAAACCTCCATCAGTTTTCGGGTCTGTTCTTCCACCCCTTTTACACCGTCCACAACCAATACCACACTGTCAACCGCTGTGAGTGTTCTGTAAGTATCTTCAGCAAAGTCTTTGTGACCGGGTGTATCCAAAAGGTTTATGAGTATACCCTTGTAGGCAAAGGTCATTACCGAAGTAGCGACACTGATGCCTCTTTGCCGCTCAATTTCCATGAAATCACTGGTAGCATGTTTCTTGATTTTGTTGCTTTTTACAGCACCTGCCGTCTGTATCGCACCACCAAAAAGCAGAAATTTTTCCGTAAGGGTGGTTTTGCCGGCATCCGGGTGGGAGATGATCGCAAACGTGCGTCTTTTTCTGATTTCGTTTTCGTATTTCATGGAGGCGCGAAGATAATACAATTGTTGAAGGAGGTTGAGGGAGGTTGAGGGAGGTTGAAGAAGTAAAATTCATAATTTTAGAATATGAAGAAGAAAAGATCCGGGAATTCTGATGGTGCAAGGTGGCTCTCCAATGTCAAGAGCCTCGTATTCGTGTTGCTGGGAGTGGTTTCTGCAGGTTTTGGACTAAAAAGCTTTCTGCTACCTAACCATTTCATTGATGGTGGCGCCACGGGTATTTCCTTGTTGCTTACCAATATTACGGGTCTTCCTTTTTCATTGATCATACTGGTCATCAACCTTCCCTTCCTGGTGATGGGATACCGACAATTTGGGGTTTCCTTATTTGGATACACGCTTTTTGCGATCGTTTCGCTGGCAATTGCCGTGAGCATTATCCCTTACCCGCACGTTACCAATGATAAACTACTGACGGCATCATTTGGCGGATTTTTTCTCGGGGCGGGGATAGGATTGGCGATGAGGGGTGGAGGTGTGCTGGATGGAACCGAAATCCTGGCCCTTTGGCTCAGCAAAAGATTTGCCGCTTCCATTGGAGATATTATACTCCTCTTCAACATCATCATTTTCGGTTTTGCAGCTTATGTGCTTGGCATTGAATCAGCCCTCTATTCCATCCTCACATATCTTGTGGCCTCAAAAGCTGTTGACTTCTTTATAGAAGGAATAGAAGAGTATACCGGCCTTACCATCGTTTCCAATCAGCATGTGGAAGAGATCAGCAGCCTGATTGTAAATAAGTTCGGAAGAGGTATTACCATGTACAAAGGAACCAAGGGACATGGAAAAAAAGGAACTGTGCACAGGGACACCGATATAATTTATACGGTGGTAACACGACTTGAAGTATCCAAGATCAAGTCGGAAATCCTTATGGTTGATCCTGATGCTTTTGTCGTGATCAATAGTGTAAGAGAGATCAGAGGTGGTATGGTCAAAAAAAGACCCCTGAGCATCCACTGATGTCCGTTTGTCCTTCACTCCCTCCCTTCAGCATTTTTTAGGCACATAAACTGACGCTTATACTACCTTTGCAACATGAGAAGAACAGCGGAGATCCTTCTGACCACTTTCAAGCTTGCCTTACAGGAACTGGGAAAAAATAAGTTGCGTACTTTCCTTTCACTTTTCGGGGTAACAATTGGGATCTTCTGTATTATTGGTGTACTGGCCACTGTGAGTTCTCTGGAGAAAAATATACAGGACGGAGTTAAATCACTGGGCAATAATACCATCTACATTGATAAATGGGACTATCAGGGCGGAGCTGAGTATCCTTGGTGGAAATATGTGAACCGACCCAGTCCACGCCTGATCGAAGCCAAGCTTCTCAAAGATAAAATCGGGGCCGACATTAATGTAGTTTTCAATTTCACCACCCAGTCTTTCATTCAATATGAAAATGATAAGCTGGACGGAATCAATTACCATGGCATTACGGAAGAGTTTGATAAAATCCAGCCGATAGATATTCAATATGGCAGGTATCTGAACCAAATGGAGTTTGATTATGGAACATCAAGCATTTTGATCGGATATGAAAACGCCGAAAAATTATTTGGAACAGCTGAAAAGGCCTTGGGCAAGGAGGTTTCCCTCCGGAATAAAAAAGCAGTGATTGTGGGTGTGATCAAAAAACAGGGGAAAAGTTTTATTGAAGGCTGGCAATTTGACCAGAGCATAGTACTATCCTACCGTTTCATGAAGCAAATGCTGTTCAACGAACGCTGGAATAACCCTAAGATCATCGTGAAAGGACCTGAGAACATGAGCTCTGAAGCCCTTAAAGATGAATTGAAAGGCGCCATGAGGTCCATTCGTCGTCTAGGTCCTGTAGAGGAAGATGATTTTGCTTTGAATGCGATCAGTGATTTCAGCAAAGCTGTCAGCTCCCTGTTCGGCAGTATCAATCTGGGTGGATGGCTGATTGGATTGCTAAGCCTTATCGTTGGTGCATTCGGAATCGCCAATATCATGTTTGTAACAGTAAGGGAGAGAACACCGATCATCGGACTTAAAAAAGCCATTGGTGCAAAAAGAAGGACCATCATGATGGAATTCCTGTTGGAGAGCGCTATGATTTGTATCATAGGAGGACTGATAGGCGTTATTTTGGTGGTTATACTGGCCCAGATTTTTACATCTGTTTTCAATTTCCCTGTCTTTGTTTCCGTGAATATACTCGCATTGGCCATATTGATTTGTATCAGCATTGGCGTTCTGGCTGGAATGATACCGGCCTTGAGTGCTGCGAAAATGGATCCTGTCGTAGCAATCAGATCCAAATAACTGCTAAGTACCTAGTATAACTGCTAGTTTATTACTTCACCTAATAACGGAAGCAGGAGTAACTTGCATTCATGTATATGTCCCCGACACCCAAACCGTTATGGAGCAAGAGATCTCTCATGCTCATGTTTTTGGTATTGGGTGCAGGAATGTTATTGGGAGGTGCTGCATTTATGAGTACTATTAAAGAAAAGAAAAGAGACTTTCAGCAAATCTGTAACAATCAAATGCTGGTTACCATTGTCTTTTCAAACAACAATGAAAATTCAACTTTTGAATTCCGTGATAGCACCGGATATCATTATCAGCCCGTTTTGGAATCCAATCAAACTGTCATTTCTAAAACAGGTCCTGCCAGGATCTGTTATTCCAATCTTGAAAAAAACACTGATGGTATTGGCCGTATTTATGTCTCTGGCATAGAGTACCTACCTTTGTCTGATGAAGACAAATAAAGATGTTTTTATCCTGGGTATTGAATCTTCCTGTGATGAAACTGCTGCGTCTATTTGTCTGAACGGCAAAATTCTCTCCAACATCATTGCATCGCAAGCAATACATCAACAATATGGTGGTGTTGTGCCTGAGCTCGCCAGCAGGGCACATATGCAAAATATCGTACCGGTTGTGGACCGTGCCCTTGAGGAAGCAAATATTACATGTTCACAACTGAATGGCATTGCATTCACCCAATCACCTGGCTTGATTGGTGCCTTGCTGGTTGGAACCGGATTTGCAAAATCAATGGCACTATCCCTCAACATCCCACTGATCGGTGTACATCATATGCAGGCTCATATTTTATCCAATCTCATTGAAAATCCTGAAATGAAACTCCCTTTTTTATGTCTTACGGTCAGTGGCGGACACACTCAAATTGTCGTTTGCCATTCTCCTCTCAAAATGGAGGTAATCGGAGAAACAATCGATGATGCTGCGGGTGAGGCATTCGATAAATCGGCCAAATTACTCGGTCTACCCTATCCGGGTGGTCCACTGATTGATCGTTACGCAAAGAATGGCAATCCGAAAGCATTTGATTTCCCTGAGCCACAGATTGAGGGTCTCAACTTTAGTTTCAGTGGAGTAAAAACCTCGATTTTATATTTCCTTCAAAAAAAATTGAAAGAGGATTCTACATTCATTGAAAGAAATCTGGATGACCTCTGTGCTTCAATTCAAGGTTGTATCGTGGGCATACTTTTGAAGAAATTGAAAAAAGCCAGTCTTGAAACAGGCATCCGCAATATTTGCATGGCGGGGGGTGTTTCTGCCAATAGTGGATTGCGAAACGCACTGCTTGAACTTGGCAATAAACAGCATTGGAAGGTGCATATCCCTTCATTTGAATATTGTACAGATAATGCGGCAATGATTGCCATTACAGGTTATCATAAATACATGGCAGGTTACCGCTCCGATCTTTCAGTTACAGCGTCTGCCAGAGCTGAATGGTAAATAGTATGGGGAAAAACAGTTTTGCCTTTAAGGAATTCACGATCCATCAGGAACTGTGTGCAATGAAGGTTACTACAGATGCATGTCTGTTGGGTGCCTGGGCTGCTTCCATAATGAAAGATCCCAAGCGTATTTTAGATATCGGAGCAGGAACAGGGTTGCTATCGCTCATGCTTTCGCAAGCCTCAAAAGCAAGTATAGATGCTGTTGAAATAGAAGATCAGGCATATCAACAGATGAAAGAAAATTTTGAAAAGAGCCGGTTCAATAAAAATATAAATCCTATACATACAGACATCAAAAAATATCTGATCAATGAACCCTATGATCTGATCATCAGCAACCCCCCATTTCACCAAGAACAATTGCTGTCTAAACGAAAGAATATCAATCTGGCCCGGCATCAAGAGGGATTGCTGCTTTCCGATCTGCTTTCGATTAGCAAAAGCTCATTGAGGGCAGGAGGATCTTTTTTTATGCTGATGCCATTCTACCGGGAAAAAGAATGCAGTAAAGGGGTTGCGCAAATGGGTGGTTTCACCAAGCGTATTGCGAGAGTGCTGCATTCCAGTCTGCATAAACCTTTCAGGGTGATGATGGAAATAGTATTTGAAAACACCCATACCATAGAAGAAGACATCATCATACATCAGGAGGACGGCAAATACACTGAAGCTTTCAAGCAATTGCTGAAGCCTTATTATCTACACCTCTGAATCTGCTATCTGCCTCTTCCCCAACCAAGCCAGTCGTTGGCGTTGGCATAGATCATCAATCCAAACAGAATTACCATCCCCACGATCTGTGCATATTCCAGAAACTTCTCATTGGGTTTTCGGCGGGTGATCATTTCATAAATGGTAAAAATCACATGTCCACCATCCAATGCTGGTATAGGTAAAAGATTCATAAATGCAAGAACTATGGAAAAGAATGCGGTTATATTCCAGAATGCTTCCCAATCCCAGCCATACTTAGGGAATATTGATCCCATTGACTTAAATCCACCCAGCCCTTTGTATGCCCCTGTAGAGGGATTGAGGATTTTCTTGAATTGTGACACGTAATCAGCCAGCTTTTCGTTGGCTTTTCTTACACCTGCAGGAAATGAAGCAAAGAAGGAATAATTGCGATGTTCAAACTGATACAATCCTTCCTTTTCCATTTCATCCATGCTCAGGATTGTGGGAAAGAAACCAATAGAAGTATCTGCATTGATCTTGGTTGGTATGGAAATATTTTGTCCATCGCGCAGTACCGTCAGCATAACAGAATCTCCAGCTTTATTGATGATCGCGGGTTTTACCTGATCAAAGAAGCTGATCACTGTACTGTCTATACCCACAATTCTGTCGCCAACTTTCAACCCACTTTTAGCAGCAGCTGTACCCTCTCCAATTTCACCGATGATACAAGGTACGCGTGGCATGAGCAGAATAGACCTTCTACCCTTTTCAACGATTTTTTCAATGAAATTCGTTGGTATGGCCAGATCCTTTTTCTCACCATTTCGCTCAATGGTCATGTGATCACCCAACATCAAGGAGGCATTGATCTTGTCAAAATACTGTACCGGCTCGTCATTGACGGCAAGGATCTTGTCGCCATTCTTGAGTCCCACCTCATTTACAACTGTATCCACAATCCAGATTCCATTTTCCAGACTCGACATGGGCAGTTTGGTCTCGCCCCATTTGAAGAGTATCATGGCATAAATGAAAAACGCGAGAAGAACATTCACCGTAACACCTCCGATCATGATGATGAGCCGCTGCCATGCCGGCTTGCTGCGAAACTCCCATTCCTGGGCAGGTTGCTTCAATTGTTCTTTATCCATACTCTCATCGATCATGCCTGCAATCTTCACGTAGCCTCCGAGTGGCAGCCATCCTATACCATAAATCGTGTTACCGATTTTCTTTTTCACCAGAGAAAACCAGGGATCAAAAAAGAGATAAAACTTTTCTACCCTGCATCCGAAAATCTTGGCAGGTATGAAATGTCCCAATTCATGTAAAATAACGAGTATGGAAAGTGAGAGTATGAGTTGTCCGGCCTGCAGCCCCACAGCGTTCCAATTGATATCCAGCAATGTAAGCATACGTTGAAATTAAATGACTGCAAAGGTAACCATTAATACTTGAAAGGAGTGTCAGAGATTGATGAGTGAAGCCGCAAAGTTTCTTGCTTCTCCGTCACTATCGAGGTATTCCTGCAAGGTTGGCTCTGCAATGAAAGGGATATTGGCCATGGTCTGTTCAATCACTTCGGTCATGTCCAAAAAGCCAAGCCGATTCCTGAGAAATCCATAAACGGCAAGTTCATTGGCCGCATTCATGATGCATGGCAGATTCCCTCCTTTGTGCAGAGCATTGATGGCCAAGCCAAGATTGCGGAAAGTTTTGATATCTGGTGGATCAAAAGTCAGCTGATGGGATTTGGTGAAATTGAAACGGGGGAAATCCGATTTGATCCTTCTGGGGTAGGTCATGGCATATTGAATGGGAAGCTTCATATCCGGTAATCCCATTTGTGCTTTGATGCTGTTATCCTGAAACTGCACCATGCTATGAATGATACTCTGGGGATGGATAACTACTTCGATTTGAGAGGGTTGAAGATTGAATAGCCATTTGGCTTCAATCATTTCCAATCCCTTATTCATTAATGTGGAAGAGTCAATGGATATTTTAGCTCCCATGCTCCAGTTGGGATGGGCGATGGCATGCTCCCTTTTTACGTTGACCAAATAATTGGGCTTTCTTCCTATGAAGGGCCCCCCTGATGCTGTAAGGATGATTTTTTCAATGGGGTTACTTTCTTCTCCCACCAGACATTGGAATATGGCAGAATGTTCAGAGTCGACCGGGATGATGGAAACCCCTTTCTCCCTGGCTTTTTGCATCACCACATCACCAGCCACCACGAGGGTTTCCTTATTGGCGAGTGCAATGGTTTTTCCATTTTCAACTGCGCTAAGTGTTGGTTTCAAACCGGCAAATCCAACTATGGCCGCCATCATCAGATCGTAACAATCCATGGCTGCCGCTTCTTCTAGGGCCAGCTCACCTGCCATTACCTTGATTCCTTTGGAGGAAAGGGCTTCATGAACAGCCTTGTATTTGGATGTATCAGTAATAACGACTACGGAAGGCAGAAACTCAATAGCCTGTTCAATCAGGATTTCATGATTGGAGTGTGCAGTAAGGATGGCAGCAGAGAAAAGATCCGGATTGGCTTTTATTACCTCGAGAGTTTGCTTCCCAATTGATCCCGTTGAGCCAAATATTCCTATCCGCTTTTGTTGGGGCGGTGGCAGGTCATCCTGACTGAACTGAAATGAGAAGTCAAATTCCATTGAATAAATTTATGGCTTATGGAGCATGTTTTCAAGTTCTGAGGCAATCTTCCTGTCATTACTCAATCTGGGCACTTTATTTTGTCCACCCAATTTACCCTGACTCCGCATATAATCTATAAATGCATTGCGTTTCAATGAACGGATAACCAGCGGACTCAGAATGCTGCCCGTTATGAGATCGTCATAATAGATATTCTTTTGCCGCATATTATTATCGACGGCTAATGCGAAGGCCTGCATATCGTCCGGTTCTTTTTCAAACTCAATGAACCACTCATGGTATGATCTGCCTTCTCCGGGGTTGACCATAGGAGCAACTGTAAACTCAAGGATCCTGACATTTTGTTCAGTTGCCGCTTTCATAAGGCTGTATTCTACTTCTTCACCGATTACATGTTCTCCGAAAGCAGAAATAAAATGCTTGATCCTGCCGGATACGATGATGCGGTATGGGTCAAGGGAAACGAATTTGACGGTATCACCAATATTATACCCCCACAGTCCTGCATTGTTGTTGACGATGAGTGCATAGTTCTCACCAATTTTAACGTCTTTCAGAGACAATCGGGTTGGATGCTCATTGAAGATCTCACCTGCAGGAATAAATTCAAAGAAGATTCCTGAATGGGTATTCAATAAGAGTCCTTCCTGATCTCTGGTATCTTGGAATGCAAAAAAACCTTCCGATGCCGGAAAAGTTTCTATTGTATCAACCTGTCGGCCAATGCTATCCATTAATTTGGCTTTGTAAGGCGTAAAGTTGACCCCTCCATGAACCAGTACCTGAAATTCAGGAAAGATGTCCCCTACCTTCTTACCGGTTTTTTCAATCAGTCTATCGAAATACATCTGCATCCAAGGAGGAATACCGCTGATGAGTGTCATGTTCTTTTGCCAGGTTTCACCGACGATCTTTCCCAGTTTCTCCTCCCAGTCCTCTATGCAATTGGTTTCGAAAGTAGGAAGTTGATTGGTTTTAAGATAGGCAGGTATGTGGTGGTTGACGATGCCACTGAGCCTGCCCGTGGGGATTCCCCCTATCCTGTCTAAAGTGGGTGAACCAGAGAGAAATATCATATTACCGGAAGCAAAATCAGCCTTACCTGTAACTGCGATATAGGTAAGAAGGGCATTTCTTGCAGTATTGATATGGTTCGGTATTGAGTCAGCGGTTATGGGTATATATTTTGCGCCTGAAGTAGTGCCGGAAGTTTTGGCGAGGTAAATGGGTTTACCGGGCCAGAGGATATCGGATTTACCAGCCTTTATCTCATCTATATAACTACGAAAACCTTCATAGTCACGTATGGGGACTGCTGATTTAAATCCTTGATAATCATTTACTTCAGACAAATGATGTGTTCTTCCAAAATTCGTGGGTGCACCTTTTTTCAAGAGTTCACTCAATATGGATTCCTGATCATGTAAAGCAGTCTGGGTATCTTTTTGTATCCTGCGGTGAACGATAGCGGCGAAAGGCCTGGCCAGAATTGATTTTAACTTCATGGTATTCATCCCTTAACCGGGCAAACAAAGATAATGGGTGGCTGCCAAAAGCATATCGACCCGGGATAAGAAATTTTAGTCTCAAACTTGTCGAGAACGCAAAATCTCCCTACCTTCGCACTCCTAAATTCTGAATCATCATGTTTGCAATTGTAAAAATAGCAGGTCACCAGTACAAAGTGGAAGCAGGACAGCAGCTTTATGTTCCCCATATCTCCGGTAATGCAGGAGACAAAATTGAACTTGCGGATGTTCTGCTGGTCGACAATGAAGGTAAGCTGTCCGTTGGCAAGGATGTAAGTGTGAAAGTGAATGCTGAAATTCTGAGCGAAGTTCAGGGTGATAAGGTGATCGCTTTTAAGATGAAAAGAAGAAAAGGTTTCCGTAAAAAAATCGGACACCGTAAACTGTATACCAAGATCAGGATCGAAAGCATTGCCTGATAGTTTTCATCAAAACCAAAAATTAAATTCTCATGGCACATAAGAAAGGTGAAGGCAGTGTTAAGAACGGCCGCGATTCACAAAGCAAAAGACTCGGCATCAAGATATTTGGTGGTCAACCTGCTGTTTCAGGAAA
>Ga0315901_10000447_pt1 | contig 61070 bp, 61 predicted proteins | sample LakEriMetagenome_10_FD_203761 | JGI IMG/M metagenome (GOLD analysis project Ga0315901, IMG submission 203761) | Freshwater fungal communities from buoy surface, Lake Erie, Ohio, United States - Buoy 2 MA116 | ecosystem: Environmental > Aquatic > Freshwater > Lake | place: USA: Lake Erie, Ohio... | reverse complement strand
CGAGCCTCCTCTCTATGGCGGGAGCCGGTGCGGCCGCTGCGCTCATAGGCATGCGTGGAACCTTTGTGGCTGCCGGCGTGCTCTGTTTGGTGGGCGGTGTTGTGACGGCGCTGCTTGTTACCGGCGCGGTGAACGCGCGTACAAAATCAACTGGGACAGCTACGCGCTAAACGAAACCTCTGCGGTCGGTAGCACCGCCGCCGTTCGCCCGGGCGCCGACTGAAAGCCCCAATACATGTTGGTGTGCTTGATGATCACGTCGGGAGGCGGGGCACCCCACTCGCTCATGTCTTCGGTGGTGTGGGCGTCGCTCACGAGCGTTACGTCATAGCCGCGGGTAAAGGCGCCGTGAATCGTTGAGCGAATGCAGGCATCGGTCTGAGCGCCAACCACCACGAGGTGCGCCACATTTGCGGCGGCAAGGGCCGCCTCTAGGTCAGTCGCCTCGAATGAGTCACCGTAGAGCTTGTGCACGAGCGGTTCACCCTCAATGCGCACGAGCTCGGGTACGTACTGCCAGGCATCGCTGCCGATGGGCATCTGCTCTTCTGAGTGCGCCACCCAGATCACGGGCGTGCCAAATGCACGCGCCGCGGTGAGGAGCGTTTTGATGTTGGCGATCACGGCGTCGCGCTGGTGGGCTGCGCCAACCACGCCGACCTGCACGTCGATGATTAGCAGCGCTGTTGCGGTGCGACCCGCAAGCGTGCTCACGATCGCAGCCCGTCGTTAAGGCTCCACACGTCAAGCGCGTCAAGGTCAAGGCTGCTGTTGCCGTTTGCGACAAGCGCACCGGCGATCTGAGCGCGGTGTTCTGTGGCGTGGTGCACCGCCTGGTTCACTAACACCCAGCGTGGAACCGAGACCTCTTCGCCGCCGAGAGAGATCCACGTAAGGATCTCGTCGCCTGGCAGCTGTGCACCGGCGCGCAGTTTGATGTCGGAGAGCGCGAGTGCTGTGGCGAGGGCCCGAAGATCTTCGGATGTGGTGGGTAGTTCGCGTTTCTCGGCGCGTGGCTCACCGTGAAGGCGCTGTGCGTAATTCTCGGCGGCTGTGACGAGGTGGTGGGCGATTGCGCCCACGCTCCACTCGGAACCGGGCGAGGTGTAGGCGTAGGCAGCCTCAGGCAGCGTCGCCAGGACTGAAAACATTTCAGTATTGGCCCACGCCATGTGCGTGAGTTGGCGGTCAAGTGTGGCGTTCACATCCATAAGAATCTGATCGTACTAGATGCTAGTCTCCCGCAATGCCAACCGAAAAGATTTCAGCGCGCGACGCCATTTTGCAGGCGACCATTGCCGAACTCACGGTGTCTGGCGCCGAAACCTTTACCCCCCTCACGGTGTGCAAGCAACTTGGCATTAAGCCGAACCTTGTTAACTATCACTTCAAATCTCGTGAAGGGTTGATTCGAGAGGCAGCTGTGACCTCGTACGAGGAGTACGGTCGCGGCTTTGTGAAAGTGTGGGAGCAATTTGGCCATGCACCGCGCGAGCACTTTGCCGCTGCGATCAGATTTCAAATCGAGTGGACCGTCTCCCACAGTTCGATCATGCACCTTGTCACCAACGGAAAGGTCGAAGATTTCACGAGCGAGCAGCGCGATCGCATTGCCAGGTCGCTGATGCAGAACGTGTCGCTCTTGACGACTGCTGTTGGTGGCGTGGTTGACGGGGCAGGGTGGGATCACGTGGCGACCCCTGCCGATGTTGCGCGACGCCCAGAGCTTGGGTACGCCGCCGGTGCCATTTCATGGATGGTGAGCGGTCACGCCAATTGGAAGGCGGGTCCACTACTGCATGTGACAAAGGAGATTCCGGCGGCCGAAGCAATCAACAACGTGGATCAGCAAGTACTAGCGATGGCGTTTGCAATCATTCGCTACTTTGGCGACAAGAGCGAGGGCTCCAAACCTTAGCGGTTCGCTCGCCGACCCCTTCGCACCGCAAGGAGCACACCAGAAACCGCGACAGCACCAATAGACGCGAGCAGCACCCCGAGCTTCGCGGCACTCAGGGACTCCTCGGTTGTAAAGGCGAGTTCGCTGATGAGGAGCGAAACGGTGAACCCAATGCCGGCGAGTGCACCGATGAGGGCGATGTCAATCCACTGCACTCCCGCTGCGAGCCTTGCCCCCAGCACTGTAGCCAGACGTGCTGCAAGGAGAATCCCTACCGGCTTACCGACAACGAGTCCAACCAGCACACCCAACAGAATCGGCGAGTTGATGACGACATTGAGATCAATCGAACGAAGGTCAACTGCCGCGGCGAAGAGGGCAAAGAGCGGCACGGCGATCCCCGCGCTGATTGGGTGGAAACGCGCGGTTGCCCGGTCAACTGGCGCGTCGGTCTCGCCAGGATCCTTCTTCACACGCATCAGGAGGCCCAGCGCGACGCCGGCGATCGTTGCATGGATCCCTGCCTCATGTACGGCATACCAAACAGCGAGGGCGAGAGGCACATAGATGAGCGGTGACGTGATGCGCTGACGCTGTGCTAGCGCAAACAGCGCCAAGAGGAGCGCCGCGACTGCGATCCACTCAATGCTGAGGCCGGCTGAATAGAAGAGGGCAATCACCAGGATCGCACCGAGATCGTCAACGATGGCCAGTGTGAGCAGGAAGGTACGCACGCCTGAAGGGAGTCCGCGACCAAGAACCGCCAGCACCGCAAGGGCAAAGGCAATGTCTGTCGCCATAGGAATCCCCCAGCCGCTTACGGCATCAGCGGAACCACTACGGTTAATGGCGAGATAGAGAAGCGCTGGAACAACCATTCCGCCAAGTGCGGCGGCAACGGGGAGCGCCGCCTGGCGCGGCTTTGAGAGTGTGCCAACGACTAGTTCGTGCTTGAGCTCACAGCCAATGACAAAGAAGAAGATGGCGAGAAGGGCGTCTGCGGTCCACTCCTGAATCGTGAGATTCAAATGGAGCGCGTCGATACCAATCGTGGTTGTAGCGAGCGCATGGAACGCTTCAGAGAGCGGCCCATTCGCGAGGAGCAGCCCAATGATCGCGGCACCAATCAGCAGCGCACCACCGGTCGTCTCGCTCTGCAGAAATGCTCGAAGTCGCTGTTGATTTGTCATCGCGGTATCGTATCGCGTGCGAGGTGTCTTGCGTACAGCCGTATACTTCTCGCAACAGAGCCGTTCGTGCTCTTAATTGAGGGAGGTTTCATGGCAACCAAGCGCAAGGCACCAGCAAAGCGAGCGGCAACCGTTGAGCTTTCACTCGTCTATCCGAAAACCTCTTCGCGACTGCTGAATGGCCTCTTCTTGAAGTGGCTGTTGGTCATTCCGCACCTCATTGTGTTGAGCCTCTTCGCCGTGTTGGTCGCGTTTGCGATGTTCTTCGCCTGGGTGGGGATTTGGATCAACGGCCGCTATCCACGACGCCTCTGGGAGATCAACGCCTCGTACCTGCGCTACACCGTTAGCGTGAACGCCTATCTGGTGCAACTCACCGACGAGTACCCGGCCTACCCAGCGAACCCACTCGCAACACCGAAGAAGCGACGGGGCTAACGCGCAGCCGCAACACCCCCTCATCTTTTGGTGAACCCCCGCTCGCGGATCGCTTTGAGGGTGGACGAGGGGGTCAGGAGGCACGGTCTCGCCAATTAGAAAACTTTTCAGTAGTATTTGGGCATGTCGACTGGGTGGGACTGGACCGGGGTTTTCGGGGGGCTGATCAGCTTCGCTGTGGTGCTGTATGTGCAGCGGACGCAGCGTATTCGCCAGTCCCGTGGCACGACGGTGAGCATGATTGCGTTCGCTGGCCTGGTCGCCTATGTCTGGGCCCCGATCGGCTTCCCAAACTCTGACTGGTCACGGGCACCACTCGGCAGCGATGTGATCCGCCTCATTCCATTCGTGAACTTTGATCCTGCGCTCTTGCAGACCCAGTGGCTGCTTGTGCAGGTGGGGATGGGCGCGGCGACCTTCCTGCTCGCCACCCTCGCCCTCTATGGAGACGCTCGACGGGCGGCCTTTGCCGTCATCGGCATCATGGCCGTCGGCCTCGAGATCAGCCAGGCGCTCTCGAACTACTTCTCGAACGTCGTACCGCCCTATCGGGTTGACATCCACGATGTCTTGGCGCGAGCCACCGGTGCGCTCGCCGCGTACCTGCTCCTCAAGCTCCTTGGGGCCATATGGCGCCTCTCCGTCCGACCCTCGTTTGCCAAGAGCGGCATCATCGGCTTCATTGATGGAGTGACGCGCCGCATCTAGCGACGGCCTCCTCGCTGTGTGGTCGACTGCAAGACGTTGCAGTAACTGACTAGGCGGGCAGGCGATACACTCCCCACATGTCCGCAGCCGACCTTATTGCCCAAGCCGCTGGCGAGCCGAGCATCTGTCGATGCCCGTCGTTCTCCTTCGGGCCGTCCTGCGCGCGCTGAGGCGATCGCAACCAGGGACCAAACGGCAGAGGGGGCGGCGGTTGTAGTCCACCACCCATCAAGTAGCTGGAGGTACCCGACATGACCGTTCATAACCCAGGAATCTTTTCTGACAACGCCATCACCATTGGCCGCACCCCGCTGGTGCGCCTGAACCGCGTCACCGACGGCGCCGCCGCAACAGTGCTCGCCAAGATTGAGGGGCGCAATCCTGCCTACTCCGTAAAGTGCCGACTCGGCACCGCCATGGTGCTCGACGCGGAGAAGCGCGGCGTACTGAAGCCAGGCGTTGAGATTGTTGAGCCAACGAGCGGCAACACCGGCATCGCCTTGGCGATGGTTGGCGCAGCGCGCGGCTACAAGGTCACGCTCACCATGCCCGACACCGTCAGCATTGAGCGACGCAAGTTGATCGTTGCCTACGGCGCAACCCTCGTCTTAACCGAAGGCGCGAAGGGGATGCCAGGCGCGATCGCCAAGGCCGAAGAGATCGCCGCGTCGGATCCTGCGCGCTACGTGTTGTTGCAGCAGTTCAAGAATCCAGCTGGCCCTGCAATCCACGAATCAACCACCGGCCCAGAGATTTGGGATGACACCGAAGGCAACGTTGACATCTTCGTTGCAGGGAGCGGCACCGGCGGCACCATCACTGGCGTCGCTCGCTATTTGAAGAAGGGTCGCGGCAAGGCGGTGCAGATCGTTGCCGTTGAGCCCGCCACCAGTCCAGTCATTGCGCAGCGCATGGCGGGTCAGCCGAATCAGCCTGCGCCACACAAGATTCAGGGGATCGGGCCAGGCTTTGTTCCCGACATTCTCGACCTTTCACTTATTGACCAGGTTGAGTCTGTGACGAACGAAGAGGCGATCGCCATGGCGCGTCGCATTGCGCGCGAAGAGGGGATCCTTGTTGGCATCTCGTGCGGTGCCGCGGCGCACGTTGCGCTGAAGTTGGCGCACCTACCTGAGAACGCAGGGAAGACGATTGTGGTGGTGCTGCCGGATTCGGGCGAGCGCTACTTGAGCACCGCGCTCTACGAGGGGCTCTTTGATGCAAGCGGCATCGCCCTGTGAGTTCTGATTCGGCCGAAATTAGTCGTGCGCTGACCGCTGCCGATGCCGCCCTTGCGGGTGGTGCGGTGGCGGCGGGCGACCGACCAACGCGCGGCGAGATCACGCGTGTGCTGGCCGAACTTCGTGCGGCGCTCTTTCCGCGCGAGCTCGGCGTTGCCGCTGATGGCGATGCAGCAGTGGCCGCGCATCTCACCACGGCGCTCGCCGGCCTGCGCGAGCAGATCCGACGATGCACGGTGCTGTTTGCCGCCGAGCGGCCGGGTGAGGGGCTCGCCCCTGATCAGGTCGATCGCGTCACGAACGCATTTGCGGCCGAGCTCCCCGCGATTCGCACGCTGATTGAAGGCGATATCGCCGCAGCGTTTGCGGGAGACCCAGCAGCACGCAGCCGTTCAGAGATCCTGCACGGCTACCCAGGCGTACGCGCAATGATCGATCACCGCATGGCGCATCTGCTCTACACACTTAAGGTGCCGCTCTTGCCGCGCATCGCATCGGAGGCCGCGCACTCCGCAACGGGAATCGACATTCACCCCGGCGCAACGATTGGTGAGCGCTTCTTCATCGACCATGGCACCGGCGTGGTGATCGGCGAGACGGCGATCATTGGCAGCGGCGTGCGCCTCTATCAAGGCGTGACCCTTGGCTCCAAGAGCTTCCCGAAGGGTGAAGATGGCAACCTCGTAAAGGGCCAACCTCGGCACCCGATCATCGAAGACGATGTCGTGATCTACTCTGGGGCGACGGTCCTGGGTCGCATCACCGTTGGACGCGGTTCAACGATCGGCGGCAACGTATGGCTGACCAAGAGCGTTCCCGCGGGGAGCCAGTTGTCGCAGGCACGCGTGCGCACCGACGAGCTGGCAGCCGAGGGTTCGGGGATCTAGCGCTCAGCGGGATAGAATCCCGCCATGCCCACACAGCACACGCCCCTCTTGTTGATGCCGCTCTGCGCGGAGCGCACATGAGCGGCGGCATGGGGTCAGGCCGTGGAGGCCATATGTTCGGCGGCGACGACACTGGGCCAATGAAGCCTGCTGGAGCAGCGCTACCGCTACTGCGACGAGCGGCGAAATTCTTCGGACCATACCGTGGACGCCTCGGCGTCATTGGGCTCGCCATCGCTGGATCGAGCATCCTTGGGCTCGCGAACCCGTACCTGCTGAAACTCCTCATCGACGAGGCGATTCCGCAGCGCGACCTCGGCCTGCTGGCGCTCTATGCGAGCCTGATGGTGGTGGTGCCAATCATCAACGGCGGCATCGGGCTCGCCCAGGCGTGGCTCACCGCCTCTGTGGGCCAGTTCGTGATGCGTGACCTGCGCAACGCCCTCTTCACCCATGTGCAGTCCATGCCGATCCGTTTCTTCTCAGAGACGCGCACCGGCGAGATTCAGAGCCGACTCACCAATGATGTTTCGGGGGTGCAGTCAGTGGTGAGCGATGCGGCGGCGAACCTCGCCTCGAGCATTGCGATCGTCGTCTCAACGCTTGTGGCGATGACGTTGATTGACTGGCGCCTGACGGCGGTGAGCATTGCCGTTGCGCCGCTCTTTCTTTACTTGTCGTCAAAGGCGTCTGCCGCGCGTCGAAAGGCGAGTGGCGAGGTGCAGACAGCGCTCGCTGACCTCACCTCGATTGCCGAGGAGCATCTCTCTGTTGGCGGGGCCCTGCTCGCCAAGTCGTTCGGCCGATCAGAGTCTGGTGCGAAACGATTTACCGAACGATCAGCAGAGCTTGCCACGTTGCAGTTGCGCCAGGCACTCACGGGTCGATGGGTTGGTGTCGTTGTGCAGGTTGTCTTTAGCGGCATCCCAGCACTTGTCTACTTTGCTGCCGGCTCTCTCGCGGTCGCTGGCGCCCCCGATGCGCCCACGATTGGTGACATCGTGGCGTTCACCACGCTGCAGAGCCGCCTCTTCTTCCCCCTCGCATCACTCCTTGGCCTGCAGGTTGAGATTGGGGGAAGCCTCGCCCTCTTTGAGCGCATCTTTGCCTATCTTGATCTGGTTCCCGAGATCGTGGATGCGCCAAACGCCAAAACGCTGACCCGTGCTGGTGTGCGCGGTCAGGTGTCGCTGCATGAGGTGAGCTTCCGGTACCCACAACCTCCAGAAGGAAAGGGTCGACAGCGACGCGATAGCTTTGGCTTGATGGGAATCTCTTTCACCGCCGAACCGGGGAGCCTCACCGCACTCGTTGGGCCCTCGGGATCAGGGAAGAGCACGATCTTGAGCCTCATCCCACGCTTCTGGGATACGAGTACCGGCTCCGTGCAACTTGACGGCGTCGATGTGCGCGGGATTAAGCTTCGCTCACTCGGCGAGATGATTGGTGTGGTGACGCAAGAGACGCACCTGCTCCACGCCACCATTCGCGACAACCTGCTCTACGCGCGACCAGAGGCAACAGATGCGCAAATCCTCGCAGCACTCGACGGAGCGTCGCTCACTGAGCGCATCAACGAGCTGCCGCAGGGCCTTGACACCGTAGTGGGTGAGCGCGGCTACAAACTCTCTGGCGGAGAACGTCAGCGATTGGCGATCGCGCGGGTACTACTGAAGGACCCACCAATCCTCTTGCTCGACGAGGCGACCTCGGCGCTCGACTCTGTCTCCGAACGACACGTGCAGCAGGCGCTTGAGCGCGCCATGGCGGGGCGCACCACCATCGCCGTAGCGCATCGGCTGAGCACGGTTGCTTCGGCGGATCAGATCATCGTCTTGGACCATGGTGCAATCGTCGAGCGCGGCCGACATGAGGAGCTGCGCGAGAAGGGCGGTCTCTACGCCGAACTCGCCGCGGTGCAGTTCGGGTTGCACGCGTAGCTCTCTGAGCTAGCGGGCGGCGATCACCAGTCGCTGGAAGCTTGCGGGAACATCTCTACCGTCCACTGTTCGGTACTGTGCTTCACAGTGAGCGATTTGCCATCCGCTCGGCGCGGCCTCCAAGAGTGCGGTGAGCACCGCATGCGCCTCCATGCGCGCGAGCGGGGCACCCACGCAGGCATGCGGCCCGATTCCGAACGCCACGTGCGGCGTGCTTGCGGGGCGGTCAAGGCGTAGATCAGCGGGGCAGGTGAAGGTAGCCGCATCATGATTCGCCGAGGCGAAGTCGAGCCCAACGTGTGGCGACGTCGCGGGGTTACCACCAGCGTCACCGCGATCAATGCGCTCCATGAGGCCAAGCGGAGTGGTGAGGCGCAGTGTCTCCTCAATGAACGTTGCCCGAAGTGTTGCATCGCTTCGCACGGCGTCTGCATGGGCTGGGTGCATCGCAAACATCCAGGCGATTCCGGAGATCAGGTTCATCACCGTGTCCCGACCCCCTGCAAGGAGGAGGCTACCGACGCCGATCTGCTCCTCACGGCTCAGCGCCACGCCGTTGATCGGTGTGGTCGCAAGGAGGTTAAAGAGGCGCCCGCCGTGCCCCGCAGCACCCTCATCAACGGCACGCTCCAGAAATCCGAGCAGCGCCGCACCGTCGCGTCGCCCGTCGTGATCCCCCCACACTGAGGGACCCCATGAAGCCCACTCTTCAATATCTTCCTCACGGTCGAGAAGCCGTGCGATGGTGCGCACCACAAGTGGGAGGCCAACTCCACGAACCAGTTCAAGCTCGGTATGCGACAGCGGAGCGACTAGCGCGCGCGCATCCGCGTCAATGTGGGGTTGGTGTGGCGCGAGTGATCCCTTAGAAAAAAATGGAACAAGAAACGCGCGCAGCGCAGAGTGCAGCGGCGGGTCCGACTCCAACGGCAGCTGTCGATAGTCCCGTACATCTTCATCGCCTTGGTGTAGCGACGAAAATCGTTCGAAGTTCCTTCCTGCCGCGCGGACGGCGTCGTAGCCAGTGACGCGCGGCAGGCGCTCAACTCGTGACGGGCCGCTCATGTGTACCGACGTGTGAATTGTCGCGAACCAGAGACTATCCCCATGCCCTCCTAGTTCGTGCGCGCCACACGGCTCGCTCCGCCGATTGTACGGCTCCCTCGGAGCGTAGAGCGGTAGAATCACTGCATGCCACCTGCCGCCGTGCCGCACCGAACCGTCCGCCTCTGCATCGCGCTGCTCGTCGCCGCGATCAGCCTCTCGGGCCAGAGCGCAGCACCCGTGGCGGCGGCCGAGACTCTTGACTGGAAGAGCTGCGCCGCCCGCCCCGTCCCGCTCCCTCCGGCGCGCGCTATCGATCCAACGCTCGCGAGTGCGCTCAACGCCAAGGTGGTTGCCTGGCAGAAGGCGCGGCGGACGCGGCATCTGGGAGTCTCTGTAGCAATTCGCTGGGATGACGGCCGCAGCATGACCGCCGCGGCCGGCGTCGGCGACAGCAAGAGCAGGCGCGCCGTAACCGCCAGCACCCCATTCGCGATCGCCAGCACCAGCAAGGCGTTTACCGCGGCGGTCGCCCTCCTTCTTGATCACTGCGGCGTGCTGCCCCTCAGCACCCGCGCCGCAACCCTGGTGCCCGAGGCTGACGTCGAGCCTGAAGCGACGATTGCCCAACTCCTGCTCCATCGCTCAGGGATGAGCGATTGGCTCACCGATAAAGACTCGCGCATGGGGTGGCTGAGCCGAAATCAGAACGCGAAGGTGACACCGATGACCGCGGTGCAAGGGCTGCTTCCACCAACGCGCGTTGGCAGCTTCTCGTACTCCAACTCGGGATTCACGCTGGTAACGATTGCAGCCGAGCGTGCAACTGGCGTCGCGTGGAAGACGCTGGTGCAAGATCTACTGCTCACGCCGATGAACCTGACGGAGACCGGGTGGGGGCCAAAGGTTGGTGCCGCGCGACCGCACATTGGCGGTAAGCCGTATGGATTCGCGAGTTGGGGGCCAAGCAAGGCGGTGGGAACGATCTTGCGCGGGGCCGGTGACATGCTTTCAACACCGCGCGATCTGGCGCGATTCGGCGAGCTCTTCTGGGGGAACCGACTCACCGAAGGCCCGGCAACCATCGCCATGAATGGCAGCGCCTATCAAACCTGGAACTCATGGCTCTACAACTACGGGACCCAGGTTGATCGCACCTGGCTCGGCGAACTACGGAGCTACGGGCACAACGGCGGTTTCTCTGGGGTGACGAGCTCGCTCAAGCGGATTCCAGCGCTGGGAATCACCATCGCTGCCCAGGCGAACGGCTCACCAACAACGAACTCGTTTGCTGACGATTTAGTGCAGGAACTTATCAAGGTCATTGACCAACCTGCGCCCGATGGGAGCGGGGCACCGCGTCTCACCGCCGCCGACAGCGGTGACCCAGAGCCGCCCGATCCGCCAGTGGTGCTCCCCGCCGACTTCTGCGGTGATCCGACGCCGAGCGACAGCGCAACTGCGCTGACCGCACGATGGATCCCACTCGGTGGAACAACAGGCTGGACAGGCAGCACGACGGTCATGGTTGAACTTCCCGACGGTCGGCTCGTTGTTGGTGGGGCTGGCCTCGTAAAGGCTGCGGGCACAGCCGTTGCGGGGCTGGCTGTGCGCGACCCGCGGAGCGGCTCTTGGCAGGCACTCGCAACGTTCAAGACTTCTGCTGGGCGCGTTGCCACTATCACCGCTCTTGCCGTTGACGCATCGCGCACCACGCTCTACGTGGCTGGAAACTTCACGACGATCACCAAGGGCTCACGTCGCGTCACTGCCGTTGGGCTTGCGCAACTCAACTTAAAGACGGGCGTCTGGTCGAAGGTGGGGAAGGGGCTGAGCGGTAAAGGGATCGTGGTGCGGGCACTTTCACTCGACACTGCGAGCGGCAACCTTCTGGTCGCCGGCCGATTTGCAGGTTCGCCTGGTGTGGCATCGGCAAATGTCGCCGTGTGGAACCCAGCTCGCAAGCGCTGGGTTGCGCTCGGAAAAGGGGTGACCGCTGAGGTGGCCACCGCCGCTTTTTCGAGCGACGGTACGGCGTATGTCGCAGGACGATTCAGTAACGGATTGATCTCGACTTGGTCGCCAACGGCAAAATCATGGAGCACGATCGGCGATACGCGACTCTTTTCAGATGTGCCGACAAGCATCGTGGTGGACGATCTAGGCCGCCCACTTATTGGTCGAGGGCTCGGCTGGTATGGAGACGCAGTGCAAGTCATTGAGCCGGTGGCGCCAGGTGGCTGGATTGCGCTGGGCGGTGGCGTGAGCTACCCGCGACGGACCGCGTGGGTCTCGGCAATGACCGAGCTGAGTGACGGAAGAGTCGCTGTCGGCGGGTACTTCTCCAAGGCCGGTGCACTCGACGCGCCGAATCTTGTGCTGTGGAATCCAGTTACGCAGCGGTACGAAACGATGGGAACCGGCCTCGCCATTGAGCCCGATGCACTCGCCACAAGTGCCTTCGGAACGCTCTATGCCGCAACACGTGTTCGCAGTGCGGCCCCTGGCGGCGGCGGCGGACGCTGCATCGGTGTCTGGGCAACGCAGGCGCCCGCTGCACCTGTTGAGGCAACAGTCACGGCGGGTCGCGGCACCATTCGCGTCAACTGGGCGCTTCCCGCCAACTCCACCCAGGCGACCGGCTGGATCGCTACTGCGACCGCGAAAGGGCGAACGACGCGCAGCTGCACGCTTGCCGGCTCTGCAGTCACGCAGGTGGCAGGAGCTTCTGTTACGTGCACGATCACGGGTCTCGTCAAGGGGATCAACTACAAGGTGACGCTCGTTGCTTGGTCTGCCCCGGCTGGTCCATCGCCACGCGTTGACCTTGGCACCGTAAAGATACTGCGCTGATGTGGCGCTTGGTTCGAGCAACATGGAGCACGGTGCTCCTTGTGCTCGTGCTGATCGGCTGCTCGGCTGCGGTGACTCCAACCGCGTCGCCAAGCCCAACACCGATAGCGCGAACACAACCGTTCAAGGTCGTTGGCTATGTGACACCCGCCGCAAACATTGATGCGATTGATTTTTCGCTCCTAACGCACATCAATTATTCGTTCCTCATTCCACGTGCAAATGGCACGACGCGACCGTTCGGCGCACCGAATCATTTACGAAAAGTTGTTGCGCAAGCACAGAAGCACGACGTAAAGGTGCTCATTGCCGTTGGGGGGTGGGGATGGGATAAGGAGTTTGAGACGCTCGCGGCGGATCCTGCGATCCGCGCAAAGCTAGCAAAACGCGTGGCGGAGTTCTGCGCCACCTATCAGCTAGATGGGATCGACATCGACTGGGAGTATCCGAACGCTGGAGCCTCGGCGGCACACTTCGCCGCGCTTGCGATCGCCTTCCGCTCGGCACTCCCAGCGGGGGCGCTCGTCACCGCGGCAGTGCTCGCCGACGCCACAGATGCGGATGGGATCTCGACCGAGGCCGTCGGGCATCTCGATTTCATCAACCTGATGGCGTACGACGGGCCGAAGAGCAACCACTCGTCCTATGCGTTGGCGGAGCGTTCGGTTGCGACCTGGCTTGCCCGAGGCATTCACCCCGATAAGCTCGTGCTCGGCGTGCCGTTCTACGCCCGTCCGGGTGGCGCTACCTATCGGACGTTGCTGACGAACGACCCAGCAACGGCTAGTGGCGATCGCATTCTCTTCAAGGGTGTTGAGCAGAATTACAACGGGCCGGCAACGATTCGGCGCAAGACCGAACTTGCACTGCAGTTGGCGGGCGGGATCATGATTTGGGAGCTATCGCAGGATGCGCGCGGCAGCGACTCACTCTTGCGCGTGATTGGCGAAACCGTCGCTGCCCCCTAGGGGTATCCTCCCCCCATGCAACCGCTGCGCATTGAGAGCCTCTCCAACCCGGTCGTGAAGGGGCTGCGCGCCCTGCGCACACCGAAGGGCCGTGACGAGCAGCGCCTATTCCTCGCCGAGGGCGAGCGCACGATCGCGACCGCCACCGCTGCGGGCTGGGTTCCCGAGATGCTCCTCACCACCGGTCCACTGCGTGCGCCAATTGACGGCGGGCCGAGCCGCGCGCGCGAGTCACTTTCGGTCACGACGGAAGTGCTCGCCAAGATCACGGGGCGCGACAACCCGCAAGAGCAGCTTGCGGTGTATGCCGACCCTGCTCCCGAGACTCAGTCTGTGACGACCATCGATCCAAGCCGCGCGGCACGTTGGTTGATACTTGAGGCACCGCGCGATCCTGGGAATCTTGGAAGCGCCATTCGCAGCGCTGACGCCTGTGCCGCTGGCGGCGTGATTCTCGTCGGCAACACGTGTGACCCGTACTCAATTGAAACGGTGCGCGCCACGATGGGCTCAATCTTTACCGTGCCGATCTATCGCGCGACTCACGAGGAGGCGATCACGCTGCTCAAGCGCTGGCCAGGGAGCACGGTTGCCACGGCACTTGATGGAGCTTCCGATTACAGTGAGCTCCCCTACGCAGCACCAACCGCGATCGTCATCGGCACTGAAGCGGATGGACTGAGCGCCAATCTACGCGGTGCCTGTGCCAGCGCGGCACTGATTCCGATGCTTGGCACCGCTGAGAGTCTCAACCTTGCAGTCGCATCCGCGATGATGCTTTACGCAGCCGAACGGGCGCAGCGCTAGCGCGGTAGCCGCTTTGCGTACTTCGTTCGAGGCAGAGTCGTGAGGATCCGAATAGACTTGATTCTAGGTGAATCTCTGTAACGCCTAGATGATCGGCCCTTTGGCTAATCGCAGATCTGCGGCTTTGCTGCTGGCGCTGGCCGCTTCGAGGTTGTCGTATCAACGTACTTTCCAATGACGACCATCTTCGGTCCGTCGCTGCGATCTGTTTCCGAGGTTTGCAAGATCACTCGACCATTCGGCACATCGCTAATCTCAGCCCATGAGGTGAGGCCTTTTCGCACTTCGGTCACGCGGTAGCGCAGGCGAATTAGCTTTGAGCCAGCAGCCTTCGGCAGCACGTCCACCTCAATGACTTGGCCGATCAGCTTCTTTGGCGTCCTGTCGAGGAGTCCGCCGAACTCCCAGTAACGGCTATGCGCATAGATAAAGAGGATGCCTGTCTTACCGTCGGCCTTCCCCTTGTTCGGCATCCACTCGGCGACACGGCACCAGGGATATCGAGGCGAGCCATCCCCCTCAAGTGGCGGACGAACGACAGGAAGGTTGATCCAGACGCCGCTCACCAGGACGCGCACAGGGTCACCGGCGACCGAGGGAACCAGCAGGCTCGGATCGACTGGCGGAAGGGGTGGTGGCGTTGTTCGCGCACGAACTGCCGGATCTGATGGGTCGGCCTGTGGAGTTGGGGAGTCATTTGGAGTTGGGGAGTCACTTGGGCCAATTGACGGGTCTTCCGTAACGACAACAACACCATTCGGAGCCCACGGCCCGATCTGCTGATCGATCCCCCAGGTGACGAGGGCGCCCGCAGCGAGGATGAACGAGGTGGCAAGCAGGATCGTTGAGCCGATATGCCGAAAGGGCATGCGGTCGCGTGGGGTGCGGGACTTGGACTTAGTCGGTGGCAACACAGGGAGAGTGTAGCGCGGGATGGCACACTACCCCCATGCTGAGAGATATCAGAGCCACCGACCTTGGAATCCGCATCGGCCGGTTTACCACTGGCCCCACGGATGGCATCACCGACGTAGCGGGCGTGCGCGTTGCTGCCACCACCATTATCGAGGGCGAAGGCACACTTGAGCGCGGTGTTGGACCGATTCGCACCGGCGTCACCGCCATCCTTCCACGCGCTGCATCTGAGATGGGGCACCCGCTCTTTGCTGGTACCCATCGACTGAACGGGAACGGCGAGCTGACTGGGCTGGAGTGGATTCGTGAGTCTGGCCTACTCACCTCGCCGATCTGTCTGACAAACACCCACTCCGTTGGTGTTGTTCATGACGCCATGATCGCCTGGTCGCTGGAGCACGTGCCAGACGCGCCACCATGGAGCCTCCCTGTCGCGGGTGAAACATGGGATGGCGTACTGAACGACGTGAACGGTTTCCATGTCACCGCCGCGCACGCACAGCAGGCGCTCGATGCCGCCGCCGCACTCCCAGATGGCGCGCCAGTGCCGCGCGGCAATCAGGGCGGCGGGACGGGCATGCTTTGTCATGGCTTTAAGGGTGGCAACGGCACATCGAGTCGCCGACTACCCGCGGAACTTGGCGGCTACACCATCGGGGTGTTCGTTCAGGCGAACCATGGCCGTCGCCACCGGCTCACGCTGCAGGGGAAGTCACTCGGCGCCCCTGGCGGTCCACTCTCCGCCGAGCACTACCCACTTCCATGAGAGACCAAGGTTGCCGCTGCACCGAAGCCCGATGATCCCCGTGGCGGGGCAGGCTCCATCATTGTGATCGTCGCTACCGATGCGCCACTCCTCCCGATGCAACTTGATCGCCTCGCTCAGCGAGCGGTCATCGGCATCGGTCGCGTCGGTGGCGTCGGTGAGCACTCTTCTGGCGATCTCGTGCTGAGCTTCAGCACCGCAAACGGGCACCTCCCGCCAGAAGACCTTGAGCCGAAGGAGCCGTTCGAAACTTCGGTCACGATGGTGGTCAACGCGCACCTCTCTGCACTCTTTGAGGCGACCGCTGACGCGACGGAATCAGCCATTCTGGATGCGCTCTTTGCCGCCGAAACGATGAGTGGGGCCGACGGCGCCACTGCCGTGGCACTCCCGCTCGACATCGTGCGCCCAGCACTGGACTAAGATCACCTCATGAATCTGCCCAATCCCCTCCGCAGCGAAGAGTGGCCACAGTCAATTCGCCTGATCGCGTGGGCCACACTTGCAAGCCTTGCCCTCGTCGCCATCATGGCGGGGCTCGGCGTTCTCACGACCCTCATCTCGGCCCAGGGCCCGCTCCTTTATGCGCTCGCCGGCGGGTGGCTCCTTGCGACGCTGGCCGATGCGCCAATTGATTGGCTGGTAGTACGCGGGTGGACGCGCACACGCGCAGCGCTCCTCGTCTGGATCGCTGGTGCGGTACCGGTCATTGTGATCTCGGTAGAGCTCGCAATTGCCTTTGCTCAATCGCTGGGCGGCATCATCGCTGGCCCAGAACCGACGCCATCTGAAGTGGCAACGATGGTTGAGAGGCTAAGCGCGCTTCTTAGTTCGGTTGGCCTCACCGTAGATCTTGTACCGCTGGCAACTACGGTGATCCTCGCTATCCGTGACGTGGCGGCTTCGGTGCAATCAAACATTGCAGCGATCGCAGCAGGCGCGATTGGTGCGCTCGGCCCGCTTATTCTTGCAATTGGCATCGGCATTATCCTCTCGGCAAATCCTGCACACCTCGACTCTGTTGATCAGCTTGCAACGCGCGGGCGAGTCCGTAGTGCACAGCGCTCACGAAAGATTCTTGAAGAGATCATCGCCCGGTTTATTGGGCGACACGTGGCACTCGGGTTTGTTTATGGCCTAGTCGTCTTCGTTGGCGCCACGATTGCCGGAGCCGATGGCCTGTTGGCCGCGGTGCTCGGCGGCATCGTCATGGCGATCCCCTCAATCGGGCAGGGTGCTGCGGTGCTGCCACCACTCGCGCTCTCGATTCTCGCCGCTGGCCCCTACGTACTCCCTGGCTCGGTGGTGATCATTGTTGGCTGGCTCCTCTGTGCCACGCAGCTCGCGCCCCGTCTCATGAATGGTGTGCTGCGCCTCTCGGGAACCACCGTCTTCGTTGCGGGCAGCATTGGCGGGCTAGTCGGTGGCGTCTTGGGGGCGATCTTCGCCCTTCCGATCGTTGCCGCGGTTGCCGCAATTCGGCGGGCAGATACGCCAACCCGCACCGTCAATACCAAGCGCACCACTAAGAACAAGCGCCGCTAATCCACCCCTGCCACTCTGCGGGCAGGAGGTGAACCATGGATGAGCTGCTCTTTGCGCGGGCCCAGATGGGCTTCAGCCTGATCTTTCACATCGTCTTTAGCGTGCTTGGGATGGCACTCCCAGTTCTCATAGTCGGCGTGGAGTGGAAGTCCCTCCGTGACCCGAAGGGGCCATGGCTCGCCCTCGCACGAACCTGGTCGAAGGCGATGGCAGTCCTCTTCGTTATTGGCGCCGTCTCCGGAACTGCGCTCAGCATGGAATTCGGACTGCTCTGGCCCACCTTCATGCGTCAAGCGGGTGGTGTGATTGGCCTCCCATTCGCCCTTGAGGGCTACGCCTTCTTTGTCGAGGCAATCTTCCTCGGCATCTACATCTATGGGTGGGATCGCCTTACGCCTCGCGCACACTGGCTCATCGGCATTCCGATTGCAGTGAGCGGCATGATGAGCGGTGCGTTCATCACGATTGTTAATGCGTGGATGAATGGGCCGGTTGGCTTCGAAACGATCGCCGGTCCAAACGGTCCGATCATTGATCAGTCCAGCGCAAACCCCATTGGCGCAATGCTCTCTCCGATGGTCAGCACCCAGGTCCCGCACGTGATGCTCTCCGCCCTTGTTGCCGTGGGTGGCGGCGTCGCCGCTATATACGCCCGGGCGTGGCTCAAGGGGCGCACCACTTCGTATAACCGCGCCGGCATGCTGGCGGGAACAGTGATGTTCAGCATCGCAATTCCGTTGCAGTTCATTTCTGGTCATCTCTCCACCGTAAAAATCCATGAAGAGCAACCGGCAAAATTTGCGGCAGCGGAAGGCATCCTTGAGACGGGGCCGAATCAGCCGATGCATCTTCCGTTCGGCATTGAGATTCCGAGTCTGACAAGTTTGCTCATCAATCTTGATGCCAATACGGTTGTAACGGGCCTCAATGACATTCCATCAACAGATCTTCCAGAAAAGCCAGAACTTGTGCATTTCGCCTTTCAGCTGATGGTGGGGAGCGGTCTTGTGATGATGGCGGGCGCCGGACTCTTCTGGTTGAACGTCCTGCGTAAGCGCCAAGCAGGAATGTCGCTCGAACTACCAACGAATCGACTGACCCTCTGGCTGCTGGTGCTCTCTGGCCCCGCCGGTTTCTTGGCCGTTGAGGCGGGCTGGATGGTGACGGAGTACGGGCGTCAGCCATGGGTGATCCGCGGATTCTTGACGACCGCTGATGCAGTCACCAAGCAACCAGGGATCGCCGCCACCTTCGTGGCGTTTATGGCGCTCTATGCAGCGCTCGGAACTGTGCTCGTCTGGGTGTTGCTCCGACTGCGTAGTGAGCATCCAGATTTGCGAAAGGGGGTGTAGTCGTGAGCGTCTCAATCGTTCACGCATCGATCGGCGACCTAACCGATCCGAATATCACCTCGATCCTTGCTGCTGGCCTGATCATCGTTGCGCTCATCGCATATGCCGTGCTCGGCGGCGCTGACTATGGCGGCGGCGTGTGGGATCTCTTTGCACGCGGGCCACGCGCGAAAGAGCAGCGCACCCTCATTGCGCAAGCTATGGGCCCGGTCTGGGAGGCCAATCACATCTGGCTGATCTTCGCCGTTGTCGTACTGTTCACCTGCTTTCCGGCAGCGTTTGCCGTTGTTGGCGAAGCGCTCCCGGTGCCAATTTCTATCGCACTTATCGGAATCTCGCTGCGCGGTGCCGCTTTCGCCTTCCGCGCGAGCTATTGGGCACCGTCAGTATTCCGCGATCGGATGGGGACGATCTTTGGAGTCGCCAGTTTGATCACCCCTTTTGGAATGGGTGCAGCGCTCGCAGCGCTCGCTTCGGGTGACATCACGCTGAATAATGCGGGCGTAGTCGACTCGTCAGTGTGGGCTGGCTGGCTTACCCCGTTTGCCATCGGTGTTGGTGCGCTCGCGCTGAGCCTCGTTGCCTATCTCGCTGCAGCATTCCTCTGCCTTGAGGCTGAAGGAAAGCTGCGCGAAGACTTCCGACGGCGCGCCCTCGGTGCCGCGGTTGCGGTTGGTATCACCGCAACGATCACCCTGCCGCTTGCGTCCGACGCGGTGCCTTCACTCTGGGTATCCCTCACGCAGGGCGTTGCTCGGCCATTCCTCGTCATCGCACCAGCCTTCGGAGTTTCCTCGCTCGTAGCGCTTTACGTACGCCGGCATCGTCTTGCTGCCGTAGCCGCGGTCGGTCAGACGGCGGCGATCCTGATCGGCTGGGGTGTCGCTTCGTATCCCTACCTGATCTTCCCAACGGTCACGCTCGCCGGAGCAGCGGCTGCACCACAAGTTCAGCTTGCAATCTTGGTAGGCGCAGCTGCGGGCCTGGTGGTTTTGGTGCCCTCACTCTGGCTGCTCTTCAGTCTCTTCAAGGGGAAGATGCCGGGCATGGTCGTTGCACCAAAGGCGACTCGACCGCGAAGGTAGCGCGCAGGTGTAGCCTCTAGGCATGCCATCACCACGAACACATTCTCGCTCTGCCACAGCCTGGCGCGGTCCGTTTCGCCATCGCAACTACCGTCTATTCTGGTTTGGGCAGCTCGTCTCGCTGGCAGGCACCTGGATGCAGTCGATCGCGCAAGCCTGGTACATCACAGAGCTCACAAATGAGCCCGCATGGCTCGGCATTGTTGCCGCCGCGCAGTTCACGCCGGTGATGGTTCTCGGACTCTTTGGCGGCGTACTTGCCGATGCGCTCCCCAAGCACCGCGCACTGATGGGAACCCAAGTCAGTCTAATGGCGCTCGCACTACTACAAGCGGCCCTCGTGGCTACGGGGCTCATGACGCTGCCGCTGCTGATTTTGATGGCGGTCCTACTCGGTGTCGTCAATGCCATTGACATGCCCGTACGTCAATCGTTCTTCAGCGAGATGGTTCCCGAAGATGAGGTCGGTCGGGCTGTCGCAATGAACTCAGCCATGTTTAATGGCGCACGTGTGATTGGCCCAGCGATCGGCGGCGTGCTGATTGGCGTGATTGGTGTAGCCGGATGTTTTGCCGTGAACGGCGCAAGTTTCCTTGCAGTGTTGCTGGCCCTCCTCTTCATGCGTGCTGAAGAACTTCGCCCCGCACCGCGCACCCCTCGTCCGCGAACTGTTGCCGACGTACTCATCAGTCTCGCCGAGGGGGTTCGGTTTGTGACACGCACGCCGCTCATTGCCCTCTGCGTATTTGTCATCGGCGTGGTCTCTGGGGTGGCGATGAACTTCAACGTCATTGCTCCAATCCTCGCGCGGAGCGTGTTGGAGATCGGCGCGCCAGGCCTCGGGCTCCTGATGGCCGCAATTGGGTTTGGCTCGCTGAGTGGCGCGCTCGCGGTTGCCATGCTGCGCCAACCACGTACCGCCGTGATCATTGGTGGCGCAGCAGCGCTCGGCGCACTCTCCATCGTGGCCGGTGTTGTGAGTGGGAGCGGAGCGCCGTGGGCGGCACTCGTTACGGGCGTCGCCCTCTTCGGTGCAGGATTCGGCGCGATCGCCATGGCGGCCACTGCTAACGCATCGATTCAAACCTCTACGCCGCCAGCACTGCGCGGTCGAGTGATGAGCGTGTATACGACGGTTTTCGCTGGCTCAACCCCGATTGGCGGACTTGGGACGGGCGCGGTGGTTTCGCTGATTGGAGCACCAGGCGCGCTGATAGTTGCAGGCGGGTTGGCGCTGATCGCCACGGCGTACGCGGCAACGCGGTGGCGGGCGATCCTCTAGCTAGGGGAGGCGCACACGGCGCCAGGAACTCTCGTTCCCAGCCGCATCAATCAGGCGTACCTCAACGGTGATGCCCCGCATCAACAAGACGACCTTCCCACCCGTAGTCTTCATGAACGGGCCGATTTCAATCTCATCTCCGGCGGCGAACCGAAGCGGCTTCTCGTAGCCAACACGCACCTCAATGGCAACGGTGCCGGTGCCCGAGTCGGTTCCGCTTATCTTCAGAAGGTACGGTGGCGGGTTTCCACGAGTTGCACGCCCTTCACGAACACGCACGCTACTGATGCGTGGATCGGTGCGATCTCGCCCAGCGGCAACGGCGAACGGCGTTCGCTCTGAGCCGCCAACGAATCGCATCCATACCGTTGCGCTCGACGTGCCGAGCTGTGGAAGTCGCGACCAGCTACGCACTTCGCGGATTGTGTAGGTGCGTGCGTTGCGGAAGGTTTGTCGATCAGCGACTTCAATTGCACGGGCACCCGACGGCGCATAGTCCTGAAGGATCTGCAGCGCGAGGTCGGCATCAAATGGTGTACTCGCGGTGGCGGCGGCAAGCAGATCGCCCAGTGTCAGCGTTGGTGGTGTTGGCGTGACCGGCTCATCACTTGGCGACGCTTCAACATCGCCCTCTTCACCACCGTCGCCGTCCGTGGCGTCAGGGTCCAACTCCTCTCCCGGATCTTGTCCCGGGTCAGGCTCTGGCTCTTCCTCGTTAGGAGCGGAGGCATCAGGATCGAGGCTCTCATCTGGCGACACGCTCCCGTCGGGATCGGCGCCCTCGTCGGCGATCGGATCTCCGTCGATCAGCTCTTCGTCGGCTGCAGCGACCAGCCCGGCACCCCAGCCAAATGTTCGCGGTGCGGCAATGGAACTCACGATCAGGGCGACCAGTACTGAGGCCGCAAGCCAAGGGGTGCGCTGAGTCCTCTTCATGTTCGTAGTGTGGCAGGTGTGCGTGCCAGCAGCATGGCACGCCTGCGGCATGAGCCATCTGCCAAAGGGAGCACTACATAGGTACCTGAGGCCGATACCCCGCCACCTGACTCGGCACAGAGGATGAGCCATCACCTCAGTATTGAAAACGCCAAGCGGTAGAATCCCGCCGATGGCATTTCGGCGGGTCAACGGGTTGCGCAGTATTGAATTTGGTAACCCCGGGGCGTCTCGTGAGAAGTTGATCAGCCTCATACTCGACGGGAATAAGCGAGCAACCGCAGGTACCCTTGAATGGGACTACGACGCAGAAAACGAGCCGATTGAAGCTGTAGGTGAGCAGCTTGCGGTAATTGACAACAAAAATCGTCACATCGCAACAATCCAGGCGACCAAAGTTGAGGTCCGAAAGTTCATAGACGTTCCGGATGATTTTGCCCTTGCAGAATCAGAGGGCGACGTAACGGGTGACGACTTTCGAGCAAGTCACTTCAAATATTGGTCGGATCTTGGGTTGCCAATCACAAATGAGACCAAAATCGTGCTCGTGTACTTTGATCTTGTTGAGGATCGCAGAGACCTACCCTAGCCGCGCTTTTACGCTTAAGAGATCCTAAATTTCTCTGATGCGCAGACGCGAAATCCGGCCAGGTCGCGATTGAGACGTGCTAGTCGGTGACCTGGAACGCCTCAAACTGCCACGGGTCGGTAGGCAGCGGCTTCGCCGGATCAGGGAAGAGCTCAAGCCGTCGCTGGAGCGGCGTCCAGTCGACCGGCCCTGACCAGCGTGTTCCGATGTAGCGGCGAATGTCGGCCAAAAGCTCTTCATGGGGCAGCTCGTCTGGAACGCGCAGTCCTTCGGCTGGATGGCGAAGGAGCCACGCAACTGCCGCGATGACGGATCCTGCGACCTGCAGGGTGGTGGCGGAGTGCCCCGCAAGAATGTTGCGAGCCTCCTCAATCCCAAGGAGCGACCCACTCCACCATGCTTTGAGTGGATGGCCAAGAAGCAGGACGCCGAGTCGATCCTCGCCACGGATGATCTCGTTGTTGAGCAGGCGGAATCGTTCTGGATGCTGCCAATTGTTGCCGCGCAGCTCGTGTACCGAAGCGATTGCTGAATCAGATGGGCAATAGGCGTAATAGACCGTCGGTCGGTACTGTGCGGCACCTTGTTCGTCGCGAACCGTTAACCAGTCACTCATGGTGAACGCCTCGCCGTGGCGAATGAGCATGCCGATCGTTGGGAGCCCTTCGGTGACGGCGCGGGCAGGATCGGCACCCGGAACCCAGGTACGCACTAGTGTCTCCATGCCGGCGCGTTGGATCAAGATCTGGTTTCGTGGTCCATCTCCAGAATGTGCAAGCCCGCGCGGCGGAAGCGCGAGTTCGTGCGTCCCCCAGCCGAGCTCAGCGGGTGCCACACCCTCCTCATAGAACCCCTCGCCCGACCACGTGTTGACAAACTCACCAACCTCTTTCGGTTGATCGGTGTGCTGCGTGTCGCGTTCGGCGATCTGGATCACCTTGACGCCTGCCGCCTCGGCCATGCGCGCATGGTCGCCTGCCGCTCGTGCTGCAACCAGTGACTCTCGCGCTGCTCCCGCTACAAGATTTTGCTGTAGCAGCGCATCACTCAACTCTTCTAGTGCAAACTTCACCTCGTGGCTCACCCAGCCTGGGTTTGCGCCATGCTCGACGACCGCGCTAGGCCCACTGTTGTCGCCCCAGCCACGAATCATCTCGCGCATCGCCATATGACGGGCGTACAGGGTTCGTGAGGTTGGCTCTTGCTCTGAGATGTTTGTGTACGGCTCCCACACCTCAACACTTGTGTTGAGGTAGCGCACGCCAGCGGCGCGGCACCAGCCAATAATTGTGTTGGCATCAATATTCCAGGCCAGGTCAAGGAGCATGTCGCCGCTAGAGAGTCGCTCGGCTAGGAACGTCGAGAGGTTCTCGCGCGTCACAGCAGCCTGCTCATAGGCGACGCCAGCAGCGATTGCGTCGGCGATGCGGTGGCGCGTGTCGGCCATCTCGACAACCCGAATGGAGCGGGGATCGAACCCAAGGTCACGAATGAGCAGCGGCACAACCGCTTGGCCAATTGAGCCACATCCGAGAACGAGCGTTCTAGCCGGGCGTGGCACCTCTGCCGCCAACATCGGCGTGGGGCTACTCACTTCAGCGAGCTGATCAGGTCGGCGACGAAGCGCGGACCATCCACGTTCATTGGCACTCGTACGAGTGGAGGGGTGGCATCTCTTCCACCGTTCCGCTCGCGGGTCTCGCGGGCGTCGGCGGCGGGGGCCATCCAGGCACGTCGGTCAATGATTGTTGCGCCGCGCGTCGGGCCAGTGGTGTTCACCTCTACGGCGCGGTCGAGCCACTCCGTCATGTAAGTGGGATCGGCGACGATGCCCGCGGCGAGCGGATCATGCAGTGGGCACTCGCGTTTGCCGAAGGTTCGCTGATAGACGTCGAGGTAGTGGCTCAACACGTTGAGGGCGAACTTTGAGCGCACCGAGCCGATCGCCTCAATGTCGGCAAGCTCCTTGGTGCGTAAGCGCGTGACTTGCGTCACATCAAGTCCCACCATGGTGACCGGCCACTCGGCACCAAAGACAAGATTCGCCGCCTCAGGGTCGTGCCAGATGTTTGCTTCGGCGGTTGCGGAGGCATTCCCTTCGTGGGCAATCGCACCGCCCATCACCACCACAGAGCGCACGCGCCCCGCGAGGTCCGGGTCGAGACAGAGGGCGAGTCCGAGATTGGTGAGTGGGCCAACGGCAAGCAGGTCAATCTCTCCGGGCATCTCTCGGGTGAGGCGCAGGATCTGCGAAACCGCATCTTCCGTGCCGGGTCCGCGCTTCGGCGCCGGCTGGTTGGTATTGCCGAGACCATCCTCGCCATGCACCCACTCGGCGGTCGCGAGCGGCTGCGCCATTGGTCGACGCGCCCCGTAGGCAACCGGCACGTCGTCGAGGCCGCAGAGTTCAAGGAGGCGACGAGCGTTGACGGCGGCAAGGTCGGAGGGAATGTTGCCATGCACGCTACCAACGGCGAGCAGCTCAACGTCGCTACGCCCAGCGAGGTGGAGCATGGCGATCGCATCATCGATCCCCACGTCGGCGTCGAGCAAGATTTTTCGGCGTTCCATAAGGGGGTGAGTGTACGGGTTTCACCCCCCGCCTGCGTGCCTGATGCGTGCCAAGCCCCTGCTACGATCGCCCAGAGATATTCAGAAGGTGAGGGGATCCATGCCGCACCTGGCACTCGTGGTGCACTCCTACGTAGATGAGGACCCGCGCGTTCGACGCGCAGCCCGTGCCGCCGTTGCCGCCGGCTGGCACGTCAGCATCATCTCCCTCCAACGCGACGGCGATCCTGCTCGTGGCGAACTTGACGGCGCCCAGCTCTACCGTCAGCCGGTCCAGCGCAACCAGGGGGCGGGAATCAGCACCTATGTCGTTGAGTACGGCCGCTTCGCGGTGAAGGCAGCGCGCGAGCTGCTTCGCATTGATCGCGAACGCCCGATTGATGTAGTCCATGTGAATAGCGTCCCAGACTGGCTTGTCTTCGCCGCCGTGCCGCTGCGCCGACGCCACCGCATCGGTCTGATCCTTGATCTGCACGAGGCCTCACCGGAACTTTTCCGTATGCGCTTCGCGCGATCGTCGCGCTCAATCCTCACGCGCTTTGCTGCGCGCGCACTCGTCTCGCTCGTCGCGTTCGCCGAACGCCGCTCGATTGCCATCGCCGATTGGGTCTTTGTCACTGCACCGCGCTTGCGCGACCGTCTAGTCAAGATTGTCCCGCGACGCGCCGATGCGGTGGAGGTGCTGCTCAACGTCCCCGAGACGCAACGATTCGCGGCTGCAACCGCCAGCGATCGAACCTGGATGGCCGACGGCACCTTGCGGCTGGTGTACACGGGCGCCCTCACCCCCATCTACGAAGTAGACGTCATCATTCGCGCTGTTGCCCTCCTACGCGCTGCGCCAGCGCCGCTCCCAGTGCACCTGATCGTGGCGGGTCGCGGTGATCGCGAACCTGCACTTCAGGAACTTGCAACCGAGCTTGGCGTTGCGGATGCGTTGGAGTTCCTTGGCCGTGTGCCATTTGAGGCGGTGCCGGCGCTCATTCGTGGTGCCGATATCGCACTGGCGCCAACGCGGCTCGACGAGTTCACCGATCTCTCAATCTCAAACAAGGTGTTTGAAGGGATGGCGAGCGGTCGGCTCGTGTTGGGGACGCGTCTCAAAACGCTTGACGACCTTGTTCCGGAAGCGTCGGTCGCACGCTACGCCTCAGGGAGTGCGGAGGAGGCGGCCGCGGTGATTCGGCGACTAGCGTCAGATCCAGCAGAACGCGCGAGTCGCATTGCCTCTGGCCTCGCAGCGATTCAGGGTGGTCTCAGCTGGGAGGCAGCTGGTGCCGCCTACGTACGCCGACTTACCGCCCTGCTGCCGCCGCCCGCCGACCTTCGGTAACCCAGGAGCTCTTCGGAACCGGCTGCTTCGGCGGCCGTTCACCGAATCGCCGCTTCCACTCACGTCGCCCAGAGAGGTAGCGCGTCACCTCAAGGTCCGCCGCCGTGATTGCCGCACCGCGCAGCCAGATGCGATGCAGCTCAAAGCATTTCCGCGCCCACGCGTCACCATGGGAATCGCCACTGATGAGATGCGCAAGTTCGTGCAGTGCGGTCCCCTTGTCGTAGGAGCAGAGGAACATCTCACCCGTTTCTGTGATTACCCACCCGAACGGATGCGACGGTTCACGACGTGTGCCCGTATGGTCATGAATGCGCACCCACTCAAGCCTGCGCTTGGCGCGTGCAGTAGCCCGCGCCAGCAGCTCAAGCGTTGGGCGCCAGTGCGGCCAGGCGGCGACAGTGAAGCCACGCATCGGGCGAACCTCAAAGGGGAGATTGAGCGCCCACTTCGGCGCCTCGGTCCAACGCCCGGCAATCTTGACGCGATACATACGGCTCATGGTGTCAGCGTATTCCAGCCCGGATACGGGCGGCGTATCGCGGCGAGTTAGCGGAGAGCGCTCGCGCCAACAGAGCGAACACGCTTCAGGAAGGCGCGGGTGCGTGGGTCTCGTGGCGTCTTAAAGATCTTCTCGGGAGAGCCCTGCTCAATGATCTCTCCCCCCTCGAGGTAGCAGATGCGGTCGGCAACATCGGCGGCGAAGGCCATCTCATGGGTGGCAATCAACATGGTGGCGCCACCCTTGGCGAGCGCGCGCAACGCTTCGAGCACATCGGCAACTAAGACTGGATCGAGCGCGCTGGTGATCTCGTCAAGCAGCAGCACCTTTGGCTCTGTTGCCAACGCACGCGCAATCGCAACGCGCTGCTGCTGCCCACCTGAGAGGCTGTCGGGGTAGGCGTTCGCCTTGGCTGCGAGGCCGAGCTGCTTCAGCAGCGCGCGGGAACGCTTCTCTGCTGCAGCGGCGGTCAGGCCGAGTGCCACACGCGGCGCGAGCGCCACATTCTCCAGGGCGGTGAGGTGCGGGAAGAGGCTGAATCCCTGGAAGACGATGCCGAGCTGGCGGCGTGTCGTATCGGCATCCCGATCGTCGGCGTGCACGGCGCGACCGCTGAGGGTGATGCTGCCGGCATCAATCGGCTCAAGAAGGTCGGCGCAGCGGAGCAGGGTCGACTTGCCTGAACCCGAAGCGCCGATGAGGCAGACCACTTCGTGCTCGGCGAGCGAGAGGTCAATCTTGTTGAGCACCAGCGCGCGTCCGTAGCGCTTCGAGACGCCACGCAGCTCTAGCACCGGTGCCGCTGCCACTCGCTTCGCTGCTGCGCGGGCCATCAGCGGGTGCCTCCCTGCTGCGCCGCGCGATCCTTGGCGGCGAGGCGATCAACGAGGCGTGTCATTGGAATCGTGATCACCAAGAAGATCACCGCAGTCACCATCAGCGGCGTGAAGTTAAAGTTCGCTGACTTCAAGATTTGCGCCTGCTTGAAGGCTTCTACGACACCAAGAATCGAAACAAGCGCCGTGTCTTTCTGGAGGCCAATGAAGTCATTCAACAACGGTGGCACCACGCGACGAAGCGCCTGCGGCAGCACCACAAATCGCAGCGCCTGGAAGCGGGTCAGGCCGAGCGCCCGTGCCGCGCGCTCTTGCGATGGGTGAATTGATTCAATGCCCGCACGGTAGACCTCGCTGACGTAGGCGCTGTAGATCAGTACGAGCGTCACCAGCGCCCAGAAGAATGGCTCGCTCGGCACGCCAGGGAGACGTAACGCCGGCACGCCGAAGCCGAGCACATAGATGAGCAAGATGCTCGGCACACCGCGGAAGAAGTCGGTGTAGATGGTGGCGAAAATCCGCAGCGGTGTGAAGGCGGGATTCGTGATCGATCGCGCGAGTGCGATCAGGAGGCCGATCGGCAAGATGAGGATCTCTGCCAGCACGAAGAGTTGGATGTTGATTGCGAATGCGCCGATCACGTCGGGCAGTGAGGTAGAGAAGTAGGTTCCGTCAAAGAAGGCTTTCTGAACGAGTGGCCAGCTCGGCGATGAGCCGATGGAGATCGCGAGCAGCGTCGCGACGGCGAGTGTGCTGATGACGGCGACGAGGGTTCCCTTACGGGCTGACCTCGCCGCCGTCATCGTGCGATTCGCTTACTTCAGGACTGGCGCGCTCGCCTTGTCCGCGATCCACTCCGCGAGCAGAGCCGCAAGCGTGCCGTCAGCCTTCAGGGCATCGACAGCCGCCGAGACGCATGCCGTAAGGGCAGAGCCCTTTTCAAGCACCATGCCGAACTGCTCCTGAGCGCTGCCATCCGAAGGGAGTTGTCCAACGATGATGCCGCCCGTGAGCTGTGCATCACGCATGTAGAACGCCGTTGGCACGTCGGTCACAATGCCGTCGATCAGGCCGCCTTCAAGCGCAGCAACAGCCTCGTCGTTCGTGTTGAACACGGCGACTTCCGTGTCTGGCTTGATGACGTTATTGATCACATCAAGGCTCGTCGTACCGATCTGCGCGCCAAGCTTCGCCGTCTTGAGATCGGCAATGCTCGTTGCACCTGCGATTGGCGAACCCTCGATTGTCACCACACCCTGGGCAGCATCGTAGTAGCCGCTGCTGAAATCTACGGCCTCTGCGCGCTCCGGCTTAATCGATACCTGAGCCAAATAGATGTCGAAGCTCTTTGCTCCTGGGGCGTACGAGTTATCAAAGGTGGTGTGAATCCACACAACCTCGTCAGCAGTGAATCCGAGCTTGGCGGCAACGGCGTACGCCACTGCACCCTCATAGCCCTGACCCTTTACTGGATCATTGTTGTAATCACCGGTCCACACTGTGGCGCCCTCGTTGCCACCCTGGAACCACGGGCTGTAGGCCGGGTTGTCGGTGGAGAGGGTGAGCTTCCCTGCGGTCTTCAGTGCCAACGTGTCCTTTGCGCATGAAGCGTCAACAGATGCTGATGGTGAAGCCGCGGAGCCGCCACAGGCGGCAAAAAACATCGCCATCGCCATGACCACGACCGCCATACGTGTGGTCTGGCCGATTGCGATGCGTGAGCGCGTTGTGCTCATATCCATACCTCCTGTACAGCCGCTATTGGCGACGATCTGACACAGCGTCAGTGCGACGGTGGGGCGGTGATCGGCGCGCGGCGCGCCGTCGACGTTGTGCCCCCACGAGCGGAAGGATAGCAGGGGGGTGCTCGCTGGGAACCGGGCTATGCGCGAGTAATGACCACCAGAGTTCGGCGAACCGCACCATAACGGTCAGCGGCACTGCCGCGGTTGACCGCCAAGGCGAGTCGCCCGGTGGAATCGATGTAGCAGAGCGGCTCATGTTCGGGCACATCTCCGAAGCGGTTGGCCCAGACGGTTGTCACTGTTTGGTCGCCAACCTTGATCTTGAGCGGCTCCCCGGTGGTTAGAGGGCCAATAGACGATTCAATCGCCTCGCGGTCGCCTGTCAGCACCAGTGTTCCGAAGCCATCCACGATACGAACCGAGGTGTGCAGCACCCCGTCGCCGATCTCGATCGGCAGCTTGGTCGCAGGAACTAGATCATCTGGGGCAATCGGGGTGCCGAGGTCGCCGAAGGGGACTCCCGCAGCTAGGTGCGCAGCGACGGGCGCGAACAGGTCTCGACCGTGAAAGGTGTGAGAACGGCGCGGGCCCCACCAGCGCTCGTCATCAAGGACCACCGCAGCCACGGCGCCACCAAGTGCAGCAGCTGCTGGCAGCAGAAGTCCGTTGTCAGGGCCGATCAGGGCGTCACCGCGTCCACAGCGAATGGCGATCGGCCGGCGCTGGGTCCCCACACCTGGGTCAACCACCCCCACGTGCGCGCCAACCGGCAGATGGATGAGCGACTCGACGAGCGCCTCAGCCCCCGCCTCAACGTCATACGGCGGAATTGCATGCGTGAGATCAAGAGTTCGTGCATCTGGGGCAATGCCGAGCACGACGCCAGAGAGAACTCCGGCGGAAGGGTCACGCAGGCCGAAGTCGGTCATGAAGGTGACCAGTCGAGGCTGTGCGTGGAGCGGGCCCATCGGATCAAAACTCATACGGCTCAGCCTAGCGGAGCAGTTTCAATGTTGTGCTGGGATCAACCCCAGCGGGCAAGCTCCGCCTCTAGGTTGAGTGGCTGCACCACCGCGTGCTCGGCATACTCGCCCCATGCGTCTGCGGGCACCTGCCACATGATCTCAAACTCGTTGCCGTCAGGGTCAGCGCCGTAGAGGCTCTTGCTCACCCCGTGATCACTCGCGCCGGAGAGTGCGCCAAGTTCGCCAAGTGCTTGCGCCGCAGCGGCGAGGTCACGAATCGTTGGCACCTCCCACGCCAGGTGATAGAGGCCCGTCCCACCGCGTGGTGGTCGTGGCGCCTCTGGCCCAACCTCAAAGAGACCAAGGTCATGGTGATTCGTTGTGGTTGCCGAGCGCATGAAGATGGCCTTCCCACCGAACTCTTCACTCACCTCGACAAAGCCGAACGCCCGTGTGTAAAACGCGGCGGCGGCCTTAGCGCTGCGAACGAAGAGAACGGCGTGGTTGAGGCGCGAAATGCTAAATGAGCTCACGCGCTGAACTCCTTCGCGACGGTGCGCTGTACCGCGAGGTATGTCGTGACGTGCATCACGGCATAGATCAGGGCGATCCCCTCCTTGAACGAAATCAGCAGTTCGTTGGTTGGGTCAATGGGTGATACCGGGATCACCCCCAGGGCCAAGCCGAGCGGTGAGCCGAACGACATCAGCAAGACGACGAGTGCAGCGCGATCCCAAATGTATCGAGGCCAAGCGCCGACAAAGATGCGCGCCACGATGCCGGCAGCTGCCACACCGCCCGACGAAGCAAGTGCAACGCCAGCAACGGTCGGTATCGTTTCACCAAGAGGCGGAACGATGCCGACGATCGAGGCCACGATCCACAGCGCAAGATTGCCGATTGCGGCGAGTGCTGCGCCGCGATTGACTGCGGCCAGCATTAGAAGCCGAGCTCTTCAGCAACGATCACCACGTCAATGCGACCTGGGAACTCGCCGTGAAGGGTCAGTGTCTTGTTGATTGCACTGTTTACGCCGTAGGCGGCCTGCGCGCGAACATCCTCGAGTGGCAGGGTGTACGTAGCGATGCGCTCCGTTGCCTCGGCAAGATCCTTCACGATCTTCTGTGCACCAACAACGAAGACCACGTGGCCTGCGCCATAGGCATACGCAGGAAGCTGCGAGCCGGTTGCAGAGGCAATCATTAGTTCACCCGTTTGGGTAATGGCGTGCACGCTGCCAACGGCAAATGCTGGAGCCGAACCGATGGCGCGCATCTCGGCGCTCTGCGTGTTGCGGTCAAGGCCGTACATCTTGTCGCGCAGGCTCTTGTACGGAGCTGCGTTTAGCGCCTCGGTGAGGCCAACGGTGTCCAGCGTTGCCGAGGTGAAGGTGAAGACCTCCGAACCGGCAGGAATCAGCGCGAGCACTGCATCCTTGGCGGCGGCGCCGTTGGCAACGACCTTCGCGGAGAAGCCGTGCTTGTTGAGCGCTGCTACGGCGCGATCGATCTGGGCGCTATCCGCCACCTGCTTGAATCGAGTTGCTGACATCGTGGCCTCCTTCAACTCAACTCCCGTGCGAACGCTCGGGTAGTTGCAGGTACAACTATACCCCTTGACCGAATTGATTGCAAGTGCAACTATTGCAAGGAATGGCAACAACAAGCAAGCCCGTAAGCGCCGAAATTGAAGCACTCTCTGCAGTGCTCGGTACCGACGCGTCAAAGCTCCTTGACCCCACAGTTGCAAGAGCGTGGATCGCTCTCCTCACGGCCTATGGCCGCGTGACGCGCGCGCTCTCTTCAGAGCTTATGGATTCGTCAGGCATGAGCCTTGCCGACTTCGATGTGCTGGCGCAGCTCGTCCGTTCTGAAAACTATGCGCTGCGCATGAGCGAACTTGCCGATGCCGCACTCATCTCCAAGAGTGGTCTCACGCGTCGTATTGATCGCCTTGCCGTTAACGGATGGGTGACTCGTCGTCGCTGCACCGAAGATGGCCGGGTGCACTGGGCAACCCTCACGCCACTCGGCCTTCGTGCCTTCAAGGGGGCTGCGCCCGGGCATCTCGCTGCAGTTGCCTTGCGATTTGGCAGCGCGCTACCCGCGAGTGAGATGGAACGGTTAACGCGTGATCTACTAAAGATCGCCGCAAAGAATGCGGAGCCGACAAACTCCTAACGCGCTCTGACTAGTTCCCTGCGAGTAGTGGCAACGCAAGACGGTTTGCGCCGTCAACAAAGATCCCAATCGCAAACGCGGCAAACATCAGCGCAGAGACCAGAGAGACTGCGCGAATCGTGCGCGCGCCAGCAAAGCGACGCGTTGCGCCGACTACGCCGGCAAGCACAACGGAGTGCAACACCGCCGCCGTCGCAAATCCTGAGATAAACGGAATGAATCCGGCAATACTCGTTGCCTGTGAGGCAACGACGCTGCCGCCAACCGTGGCGGTCCAGAGGATCAGCGTGGGGGAGCTGAGAGCGACGCCGAGGCCGAGGCCAACGGCACGCAGGCCGGTGGCGCGACGGAGTGGGGATGATTCATCAATGGAGCCGCCGCGCACCGCATCACGAAGTGCAGCAGCGGCGAACCAGCAGAGGATCGCGCTCCCGCCGAGCCAGAGGATCCATGCCGCTGGCGGCCACTGGAGCAGTGCGCTGACTCCGAGCGCACCAGCACAGGCCCAGATCACGTCGCCAATACAGGAGCCGAGTCCTATCAGGAGGGCGGGCCACGCGCCGCGATCAATCGCGGTACGCACGATCATGACGTTGACGACACCGAGTTCAATGTTGATGGAGAAGGCGAGGGCGGCGCCGAGGAGAAAGATCTCCACCCCTATTCGTGTCCCGATTCAACAACGCTCGTCGGCGTGTTGTGTGGATTGCTATGGGCGGCGGGGATCACGCCGAGCTTCCCAGCCTGGTAATCCTCAAACGCCTGCACCACCTCGTCGCGCGTATTCATGACGAACGGCCCAAGCCAGGCGACCGGCTCCTTAATGGGGAGACCGCCAAGGATCAGCACATCGAGTGCGGGAGTGCGCTGGTCCTGATGTTCGGATGCTTTGACCACAATGCGATCACCCGCGCCATACACGGCGAGCTGACCAGCCTGAATTCCAACGCGCTCGGCGCCAACCGTGCCGCGACCCGAGAGTGCGTAGACGAGCGCATTGAAGTCGGGGCGCCACGGCAGGTCGAGTTCGGCGCCAGGCTGCAACGTGGCGTGCACCAGCGCGATCGGCGTTTGCGTAGAGCCGGGTCCACTGTGGCCACCAACATCACCGGCAATCAGGCGCAGGAGCGTGCCGCCATCGGGTGAGGCAAGGAGCTTGACCTCGCTCGAGCGAATGTCTTGGTAGGCGGGTGGTGACCACTTCTTGGCGCGCGGCAGATTGACCCAGAGTTGGAATCCGTGGAATAGGCCGCCGCTCGCGACTAAGAATTCTGGTGGTGTCTCAATGTGCAGAATGCCGCCGCCGGCGGTCATCCACTGGGTATCGCCATCACTGATGCGTCCGCCACCACCGTTGCTGTCGCGGTGGTCGAGGATGCCGTCGAGCATGTAGGTGACCGTCTCAAATCCGCGATGCGGATGCCACGGTGTCCCCTTCGGTTCGCCGGGGGCGTACTCCACCTCGCCCATCTGGTCGAGCATGATGAACGGATCGATCGCTGCCAGCGGCGCGCCCATGAAGGCTCGGCGCACGGGAAAGCCTTCGCCCTCGAAGCCGCTCGGCGCAGTGCTGAGCGAAATCACTGGTCGCGGGCGTGCGGTGAGGAGGTCGGCGACGGGCGTTCGCGCGAGGAGCGTGATGTCGGGAACGGTCACTGCTGGCATGCGCAGATCATACGCGGGGTGGCGGAGTGCCGCCTATAGTCTGCGGGTGAGAAACCCCTTTGCGCGCCTTCGCCTCAACGTCGACGATCCGTTCCAGAATCCTGACGTGCGCCTCCTCTTCGGCGCGCAGGGGATCAGTTCACTTGGCTCCCAGGTTTCCCATATTGCCTTCCCCCTCATCGCCATCGACGTCATCAACGCGAGTAACGGCTCGGTCGCGCTGCTTGAGTTGGCCTACCTCATCCCCTTCGTGTTGCTTGGACTCCCCGCAGGCGCACTCCTTGATCGTCGAACGCGCCGTCCGGTGCTGATCGCCACCGACATCGCACGTACCGGCTTACTCCTGATCGTGCCGATCTGCTACGTCCTCAACATCTTGAACATGCCGATCCTGCTCGTCGTGCTCTTTCTTATTGGTGCCTGCTCGCTGCTGTACGACGTTGCACATCAGTCGTATCTGCCGGCCATTCTGCGCGGACCACAACTCGGCGTCGCAAATGGCCGCCTCATGGCGATGGAGTCGGCCACTGGCGTCGCAGGCCCGGCCCTTGCAGGTATCGTAGTCGCGCGCCTCACTGGCCCAATCGCCCTCGTGATTGATTCACTGAGCTTCCTCGTCTCCGCACTCATGGTGCAGCGTGTTCGTCATGTTGAGCAGGCGCCCACCTTTACCGAGAGAGAGGTCGAGGAGCGGAGCCTCTTGCGAGAGATGCGCGAAGGACTCGCGTGGGTGGTGCAGCATCCGCACCTGCGTGGCAACGCACTTGCCGCCCTCATCTTCAACTTCTTCGGCGGCTTAGCTAGCGGACCGTTGATCATTGCGTATGCGCGACGTGAGTTGGCACTTCCGACCGAGTTGATCGGATTTGTGATCGGTGCAGGAACGATCGGCATTGTTGTAGGCACCATCGTCAATGCCAAGGTGGTCCGGTGGCTCGGTATGGGGCGAACGCTAGTTCTCGGAGGTTTCATCTTGCCGGTGATGCCACTGGGCTTTGCGCTCCTCGACCGATCCATGGGGGTGCCACTGATTGCAGCGCTCGCAATTCTCACGCAGTTCGTCGCCTTCTTTGGGGCCGGGCTCTTCCACGTTAACCAGGTGACCTATCGACAGCTGATTACCCCAGCTCGACTGCTCGGGCGCATGAACGCCTCAATGAAGACGGTGATGCTGCTCGGGCTTCCACTGGGAGCCCTGATCGGCTCGGTCATCGCCGAGAACTTTGGGCTCCGCGCCGCCCTCTTTGCGGGGGCGGCTGGGATCATCTTGGGCCCCCTCCCCCTGCTGGCCTCTGGTATTGCCCGCGTCCACGCCCAGCCCGCCCATACCGAGGGCTGACGCCCAGAATCCGACCTACGCACTCGGGATAGCGGCGGAGCGCCCCCCGCCGAGGGCGCGTATCATCTCAAGCATGAAGAAACTCTCGGTGCTGCTGGGTCTTGCCGCCATTGCCCTCATTGCGAGTGGCTGCGACTCTGCCTTCCCCCTACCAGCCGTGACCGACGAGGCACTTGAGATTCGAGATCTCTACAACTTGGTCTTCGCTGTGGCGGCCGTCGTTTTCGTCTTGGTTCAGGGGCTGATCATCTGGTCGGTGGTTCGCTACCGCCGGAAGCCGGGCGACTCCACCCTCCCGGTCCAGACCCATGGAAACCTCATCCTTGAGATCGTTTGGACGGTGATTCCGCTCATTGTGGTCATCGCCCTCTTCTTCGCCTCAGCTCGCGTGCTCAACATTGTTGACGCCCGACAGCCTGAAAAAGTTGGCGTAAAGATTGAGGTGGTCGGCTATCAGTGGCAGTGGAAGTTCGCCTATCCGGCGGAGAAGATCGAAATCTTTGGTGCCGCCACGGCGTATCCCGAGATGGTTGTGCCGATCAACGAGCGCATTGAGATCACCCTGGTTGCGCAAGATGTGAACCACGGCTTCTACATTCCGCAGTTCCTCTTCCAGCGTGACATGGTGCCTGGCAAGACCAACTACTTTGAGTTCACGCCGAATAAGCTCGGCACCTTCACCGGTCAGTGCTCAGCCTTCTGCGGACTACTGCACCACCAGATGGGCTTCACCGTGCGCGTGGTGACACGCGCTGAGTACGACGCCTGGATTGAAGAGACGCGACCGAAGGAAGAGCCAGCCGCTACCGGTCCAATGCAGGGCGTCGTCAAGGAGTGGGGGATCACCCTCTCTGCCGCCAAGCACGTAGCCGGCAGCATCGAGTTCAACCTCACGAACGAGGGGACCATGGCGCACGAGTTCCTCGTTGTTCGCAGCGACAAGACCGCAAAGCAGCTCCTCGACGAGGTGAGCGAAACAACGAACCGCCTTGATGAGGCCACTCTTGACGTTATTGATGAGCAGGCCGAGTGGGAGCCGAACACGCCAGGGATGGTGACGGTTACCCTTGAGCCAGGCAACTACGTCGTGATGTGCAACATCGCAGGCCATTACGCGCAGGGTATGTACGCAGATCTCGTTGTAGTGGCGCAGCCGTAGAGGGGGTAGAAGATGTCGACAACTGCAGCAGGGGTTCGCCAATCCGCACCCTCAGCGCTCTATGACTACCTGACGACAACCGACCACAAAAAGATCGGCATCCTCTACACGATCTCGTCCTTCATCTTCTTGGCCATTGGTGGCCTCTTGGCGCTCGGCGTTCGCGCAGAGCTTGCGATGCCGGGACTGCAGTTCCTTGACGAGTCTTCGTACAACCAGCTCTTCACGATGCACGCCTCAGTCATGATCTTCTGGGTGATCATTCCATTCTTGGCGGCTTTCGGAAACTACGTTGTGCCGCTCATGATCGGTGCGCCAGACATGGCCTTCCCACGCATCAACGCGCTGAGCTTCTGGATGGTTCCGTTCTCGGGGCTCGTTGCCGCATCAGGCTTCCTGCTCGGTGGCGCCGCCGACGCCGGTTGGACGGCGTATCCGCCGGTCAGCAACCTGAAGTACAGCCCTGGTCCCGGAATGAACTTGTGGATCGTTGCCGTCATCCTTGTTGGAACGAGCTCCATCCTTGGCGCCGTCAACTTCATGGTCACCGTCTTCCGCATGCGCGCACCGGGGATGACCCTCTTCCGCATGCCAATCTTGGTGTGGACGGTGCTCGTCACCAGCGTGCTCGTGCTGATGGGCACGCCCGTTTTGACCAGCGCACTAGTGATGCTCTTCATCGACCGAAACTTCGGCGGGGCCTTCTTCGACCCAACGCTCGGTGGCTCGGCCATTCTGTGGCAGAACATCTTCTGGTTCTACTCCCACCCCGCGGTGTACATCATGGTGTTGCCAGGGATGGGAATCATCTCGGAGATCCTCCCGGTCTTCAGTCGCAAGCCACTCTTCGGGTACAAGGCGTTCGTCTTCGCCACCGCCGGCATCGGCGCCCTCGGATTCAGCGTCTGGGCACATCACATGTTCACGACGGGCAGCGTATTCCTGCCCTTCTTCTCAGTGATGACCTTCCTGATTGCAGTGCCGACGGGTGTGAAGATGTTTAACTGGATTGCGACCATGTGGCGCGGCCAAATCAGCTTCACCACGCCGATGCTCTTCGCGCTGGGCTTCCTTAGCATGTTCCTGATCGGTGGGATCAACGGCGTCTTCAGCGCCTCGGTACCTGTCGACTACGCCATCCACGCAACCTACTGGATCGTTGCGCACATCCACTACGTGCTCTTCGGTGGCTCGTTCGTGGCGATCATGGCTGGGTTCTACTTCTACTTCCCAAAGATGACTGGGCGCATGCTCGATGAGGGCCTTGGTCGACTGCACTTCGTCCTCATGATGGTGGGGCTCAACCTCACCTTCTTGCCGATGCACGCGCTCGGCCTTGCCGGCATGCCACGACGCATCGCCGACTACTCGCCAACGGCAGGTTGGAACGACCTGAACCTCGCCGCCACGATCGGTGGCATCTTGGTCGGCATCTCGTTGCTGCCACTCTTCTGGAACGTATACATCAGTTTGCGCAACGGGAAGCTTGCTGGTGACGACCCGTGGGAGGCAAACACCCTGGAGTGGGCAACCTCGTCCCCACCACCTGCGTGGAACTTCGACAAGCTGCCACCAATCACTTCGGAGCGCCCACTCTTTGATGCGCGCCATGGCCAAGGTGCAGACCACAAATGAGCGATAGCGCCGTCGCGCCATCAGTGCAAACTCCAGTGGCTGGTCACGCCGCTGGGCATGCGGCGGGTCACGGCAAGAAGGGGCTCGGCAACCCGGTCCTCGGGATGCTCCTCTTCATCGTCTCGGAGATCATGTTCTTCGCCGGGCTCTTCGCCGCCTACTTCAGCCTGCGAACGTCAGCAAGCGTTTGGCCACCCGAGGGGAATCCAGCGTTTGAACTGCACAGCGAAGCACTCTTCCCTGCAATCATGACCGCGCTACTCGTCTTGAGCTCCGTCACCTGTCAGTTCGCCGTGTGGCGCATTCGCAAGGGGGATCGACAGGGGATGAATCGCGCCCTCGCGATCACCGTGGCACTTGGCGTGATCTTCCTCATTGGCCAGGTGTATGACTACACGCAGATTGGCTTCGGCATCTCTGACGGCGTCTTTGGTAGCACCTTCTATGTGCTGACCGGCTTTCACGGCGCGCACGTGTTGGGAGGCGTGCTGATGCTTGCCGTCTGCCTCTATCGTGGCAGCCTCGGCCAGTTCTCAGCAGAGCACCACGACATGGTCGAGGCATCATCGATCTATTGGCACTTCGTTGACGTGGTCTGGATCCTGCTCTTCGCGCTGCTCTACTTCATCTAAAGAGATCGGACCCCCCTCCACCTTGGAGAGAGGTCCGATCGCAAAGCGCAAACGTTGCGCGATCAGGCGGGCATGAACACCCCGGTCCAAACCTGCCATGCAAGAAGCGTCTTCGCCACGAGCGAGAGGATCATGTAGCTGCGCTCACCGTGAAGGTAGTCAGCCCACTTTCCAACCTTGAGGCGCTGCAACACCATGTTCACTGCGAAGATGTTGAAGCTGATGAAGAGGCTCACATAGATCGTGATCAACACCGGCTTGAACTCTTCAAGGCTGCGGCCATTTGGCCCAATGCCCGTTGGCCAGTTTGCCAGCGAAAGACCGACGGTCGTGAACAGTGCAATCCACGGCGCGATGCCGGCGATGCAGCCGAAGATGTAGTGGCTCCACTGGACGTTTTTTCGCCCAATGTTTGCCTCTTCCATTGACCAACCGAAGAGGTTCATCGAGGCGTTGCAGACCGCAATCGCGATGAGTGCGCCAGCATCAGTGATGAAGCTCAGCGATGCAATACCGACGATCATGAGCGTTGAGCTCAGCGCATACTCAGCCCAGCGCATTGGGTTGAACTCGCGGGCGAGCCAACTCTCGTAGCGCTTGCGGAATGGATAGGCGACGAGGAAGTGCGCCAACGCCGAGAGGGCGAAGAACGCAGCAACGAGATAGGCGAGTGGGAAGCTGATGAGCAGCTCCTTCGCCGAATCAAGTCCTACGAACTGGCCGTCGACAATCTTCGAAACTGGGTATGTGCCTTCGAATCGCACGAGCGCATCCGTTGGGCTGATCCACCAGATGATGGTGGCCTGGATCCCGTGCAAGAGCACGAGGAGCCTGTTCCAGTTAAAGAGCTGCTTCGCGCGAGCGGCCGGAATGGCGGCAAACGATGTTGCAACCCCACTGCTCGATGCGGCCGCGCCCTTAAGCGCGGACTTCTTGGCTGTTGCCATGAAGGTTCCTCCCTATTCATTTCTGCAGGCTGGACTTCAGCCTGGTACCCCTGAGGGTAGCGTTGCAGAGGCGGTTTGCTCAAATCGTGCAGGAAAGTCACGTGTCTGGCCGTGCGTTTCCCAACGTACTCTCCGCTAGCAAATAGAGACCCTTGCGCTGTAGGTGGACGCGGGTGGCTAGCGATTCCGTTCGCTGCGAACAAAGAGGAAGGTACCGATTGAGAGCATGACGACTGTTGCGACCGAGATAACAGCAACGTTCCAGGCAGGATCGGCGAGAACCGCGGGATCATTCGCGCCGTAGTACGCACCGCGAATGAGGTCAACGGCATAGCGCAGAGGTGCAATGTGGCTGACGATGTCGAGGTACCACGGCAGGTTGCGGATTGGGTTGAACGCGCCGGCGAGGAAGAACTGCGGCAAGAAGATGAACGGGAAGAGGAGGTTTGCCGAGCGCTGGTTTGGCAGCACACTCACGATGAGGGCGCCGAATGCCGCGCCGAAGAGGGCGACCAAGATGAGCGCAGGGATGATCGCGAGAATCTGCGCCAGCGTGAGCGGAATGCCGAGGATGATGCCGAAGGCCATCACGGTGAAGGCTTGCGGGAAGGCGACGAGCGACTCGCCGAGGATCTTGCCGGCGAGAATCGTGCGGCGGCCGATTGGCGCTACAAAGATCTCTTGGCTGAAGTCGTTCTCGCGGTCCTCAAGGATAGAGACGAGCCCGAGCGCCGACGACTGCCAGACGCCTTGGGCGAGTTGGCCAGCAAAGATGAATGGGAGCAGATCGATGCCAGGCGACTCAAAGTTTGAGGCGAAGGCACCGCCAAGAACGCCGATAAAGAGAGCGGGGAAGACGAGTCCGCCGACAAGGCGGATCGGGTCGCGCAAGAGCTTCGTGACATCGCGGGCAGCGATTGCCCCAGCAGCTGCGACCTCGCGCCGAAGGCTGAACTTTGAGGTTGCTGAGTAGGTCGTTGGCGCGCTCATCGGCGGAACCCTCGTCGCGGCGCGTCATCGAGTGGCGACTCTTCACGATCATCGGCGGTTGCGGCAACGATCTTCAGGTAGGCGTCTTCAAGGCTTGGGCTGCGCACTTCGAATCGCGTGAGTGGTGACTTCAGGTCGCGAAGGAGCTGGTGCGCTGGTTCGGCACCCTTCACCTCAACCGCGAAACCGGCAGAGATCACCTGCGGCGTGTGGCCCAGGCGCTCAATCTCGGCGCCGAGCGCCACGCGATCGGCCGCTTCAAGCTCTACGCGTGTGACGCCAGTGCCAACGCGCAGTTCGGCAGGAGTGCCGTTCGCAACGATCTTGCCGCGATCGATGATGCAGACCTGGTCGGCAATCTCCACCTCGTCGAGGTAGTGCGTGGTGAGAACCATGGTGGTGCCTTCGCTACGACGAATAGCATCGAGGTAGCCGGCCACCGATCGGCGCGACTCAGGGTCAAGGCCAACGGTCGGCTCGTCGAGGAAGAGCACCTGTGGCTTGTGCAGGAGCGAACGGGCAATCTCGAGCTTGCGACGCATGCCGCCCGAATAGGTCGAGATCTTCTTAAAGAGATCGTCGCGGTCCAGGCCAACGAGCGCACCGAGCTCGACGACACGGCTGCGGTACTCCTGCGGCATGAGGCTGAACGCTGGGCGATAGGCGTATGCGCCATAGAGGGCGGCATGAAAGCGGCAGTTCTCTTCACCAGTCAGGGCGCGGTCGAGCGACGGCTTCTGGAAGATGATGCCGACGCGGCGGCGCACTTCTGACTGGTCGTGCGCAAGGTCTGCCCCGGCGATCTGCACGCTCCCCGAGGTTGCGGCAAGCGTGGTGGTTAGGATGCTGATCGTGGTGGTCTTCCCTGCGCCGTTTGGCCCAAGGAGGGCGAAGAGGGAGCCCTGCTCCACAGAGAAGGAGACGCCGTCTACAGCGTTGCGGTCAGCGCCCTTGTAGCGCTTGACGAGGTCTGTGACGACGATTGCAGGGGTAGAAGACATCGGCGCAATCCTACTCCTGTCAGGGTAGGCTCGTCTTATGGCTCATCTTGCTGGTCTCCTGCGCCTCGCTCATCCGCTGCCGACGCTCCTCAACGCGATCATTGCGGCGGCACTCACGACCACGGCGGGGGGCTCAACGACCCAAGCGGCACTCGCGGCCATCACCATGCTTGGCATCCATTCCTCCATCGGTGCCATGAATGACCTCCTTGACCAGGCGAGTGATGCGGGGAGAGCAGAGAAGCCACTCGTTGGTGGATCCGTCTCGCCGCGCGAGGCACGCGTGATGGTGGTCGTTGCTGCAACCGCAGGGCTAGCAGCGGCCTCTGCGCTCAACTCTACGAGCTTGGCGATTGCTGCCGCGGGTGCAACCCTTGGCTATCTCTACAACGCAGGGATCAAGCGCACACCAATCTCGTTTCTTCCGTTCGCCCTCGGGGTCGCACTGATTCCGGTGTTTGCGTGGAGTGCCGCAGGGGCACAACTCCCCGCCGCAATCGCCACACTGTGCGTGATCGCGCTACCAGGTGGAAGTGCCCTTGCGCTCCAGAATGCACTCGCCGATCGCGAACTCGATAAGTCAGTTGGGGCCAATGGTGCTGTGGTGCGGCTCGGCCGACAGCGAACGATCCTCTTGATCGCACTGCTTCACGGCTTCACGTATCTCCTCCTTCTCGTAAGTGCGCCAGTGACCGCCTCACCAGTGCTCCTCGCTGTTGGTGGGCTGCTCCTTGTTGTGGGAGTGACGTTGAGCACTCGTCTGGCGCGCGCCCTACGCCAACGTGGCTGGGAGGTGAGCGCACTCGCACTCGCCTGTTGCGCCATCGCAATCTCGCTCTCGTAGGATTGATGGATGAACATCATGCGCGCATCACAGCGCACAACAAAAGGTGGCTGCGGCACGCTTATCGTCGGGCTGATCATCCTGGGCGCAATCGGTTCGCTGTTCGATGGTGAGTCGGATACCAGTACGCCGCGGCCAAGCCCGGTGCCCTCTGCCACTAGTGGCCTCGAGCCTTCGCCCTCCCCGACGCCATCACCCTCGGTCGTGCCGTCGCTGCCGATTGCCCTTGCGGTTGACCCGCCAGCCGCGGTCGCCCGTGGCGCGGAGATCGTCCTCACCGTGCGGGCGAGCGCCGGCTCGGAATGCGAGATCGGGGTGCCAGAACTTGCGCGCGACGGCGAGGCCCCAGTCGCGCTGATCGTTCCAGACGGCGGGGTAGCAACCTTTTCCTGGCGAGCAGGCTCAACCAAGGGTGCCTGGTTCGTGACGGTGGTCTGCACCGCGGAGTTTGAGCGCGAGGCGCTCGAGGTGACGGTTACGATCAAGTAGTAGCGAGCAGGCGCCCGCAGGCTTCATACTGCGGTGGTCAGTCTCCCTCGGGGGGGTAGCTCAGTTGGTCAGAGCTCCGAGCTTATATCTCGGCGGTCCCTGGTTCGATTCCAGGCCCCCCTACCATCCTTCGTTCATACTCTCCTCATGGCACGACCAATCGCGCTGATCACTGGAGCTTCGTCGGGTATCGGCGAGCGCATCGCCCTGCGCCTGGCATCGAGCGGCCACGACCTGGTGTTGGTGGCGCGACGTGGCGATGAGTTGGCGCGTGTCGCCGGGCTTGCCGCCGCCGTTGGCGCCGCTAGCGAAACGATCGCCGCCGACCTCTCGCAGGCCGCAGATGTGGCAAAGGTTGAGGCCCGCATCTTGGATGACGCTCGACCGATTGAGATCTTGGTGAACAACGCCGGCTACGGACGATTCGGCAAGATCACAGAGCTTGATCCAACGGGTGAAGCGAATGAGATCGCTGTCAATGTCACCGCGATCACACTTCTGTCACGCGCGGCACTTGTTGCGATGGCGCCGCGTAAGCGCGGTGGAATTCTGAATGTTGCCTCGCTCGCCTCGTTCATCCCGTTCCCTGGCTTCACCACGTACGCTGCGACCAAAGCCTACGTGCGGCACTTCACTCTGGCGCTCCATGAAGAGGCGAAGCCGTTCGGCGTGAAGGTGACCTGCGTTGCCCCTGGATTTACGCCAACCGGATTCCAAGAGCGCGGTGGTCTCAGTCCGACGTCGGGAGTTCCAGGGTTCCTGCTCACCTCAGCCGATATGGTCGCGCGTGTTGCGCTCGAGGCGTTGCGTGACGGCCGAGCGCTTGTGGTGCCAGGCTGGATGAATGCCCTTTCAGCACGCTTCTTGAGCCTGATGCCAAGCTTTCTTCTGCGCCGCATGGGCGCGATCGGTTCCCGCTTCCCTCGTTAAGAGCGCAGGCTCCAGCGCGCCCCGGTCGGCTCGTCCACAAGCTCCACCCCAAGTGCTTCGATCGCTGCACGGAGTGCGTCTGCATCACTAAATCGGCGCTCGGCACGAGCCGTTGCCCGTAAGGCAATCATCTGCTCAACGGCGCTGCTCACATCCACCCCAGGCACTGTCGCGGGCGAGGGGAGGAGTACTTCGGTAGCCGGGAGGGCGGCGCGTGGCGCCCCAGCTGCAGCGCCGAATCGTGCGACAAATGTGGCCAGCGACTCTGTTGCGCCGCTGTGCATCGCGGTTTCACCAATCCCTGGAATGCGAATCGTTACCGCCCCCTTGCCACCAACGGTGACGCTCTTCGCGCCAAGGTCAATGGTGAGGGCGGAGTGTTCGTCGATACCAAGAATGGCGGCGCCATCAGGGAGTGCTCGCTCCAACTGCTGTAGACGCCCTTCGCCGATGAAGCAGCGTGAGGTGTCGTGTGTTGCACCTTCGTTGTTGTTCCAGTGGGGGACGATCGCAACGGCGAGGCCGGTGAGCGTGCCAATAACGTCGAGGCCGTCGAGCCAGACCGGGTTGGTCCCCGCCTTGTAGATCTCATAGACAGGGATGGTGTGCCGCCCCGATGCCGCCGCGGCGGCCGACGATGTGATCAGCGTTGCGCCGTTCTGAATGCGTGCGATGAGTTGCTCAACAATGGGTGTGCCGGCCCAGCGACGGAGCGCGCGGGACGGGGAGCCTGGTCCCAAGAAGATCAGATCTGCGGCGTTCAGCCCGGCGATCGTCGGCGCGAGCGCCGAAGGGGCAAGGTCAGCGCCGGCCCGGTCAGTCTCAGGGAGACCGATCACCGTCGTTGGAATGTCGACCTTGGAGCGGAAAAAGACGGCAATCTTCTCGCCCATCTCGGCGCGGTTCGTTTGAAAGTCGTAGCTACCATCGAGGGCAACAAGTGAAGAGGGAGTGCTTCGCTTCGGTAGCGAGGCGACGATGCTGCGGTGCAACGGTGCCATTGATGGACCGATCTCTCCTGATCCGATGAGGACGATTCTCCCTGGCACGTTGTCTGAGGTCATATCGTCAGTATGGCGCAGCCCCAGTAGGATCAGGAGATGGCAACGCTCTACCTCTCTGGTGGCGGACTCGGACGCTCAGCCCACGCATGGCCCGAAGCCCTGCACTGGCTCGCCGCGCAGCCTGGCCCCCTACTGCTCGCTTCGATCGCTTCAGATGACGATCGGCAGGCGCGCACCCTACAGCAACTCCTATCGGCCACCGGTCGCGAAGCGACTCTCGTTGCCCACCTGCCGCACGAGGTCGCCGAGCCGGCGACCCTCTTCCTCTGTGGCGGCGACGCGACACGCCTTCTGGATCAGCCTGAGCGCGTACGTGAGCTTTCAGCAGCGTTGGCCTTGCCGAACCTCACCATCGTTGCCGACTCAGCATCGGCGATGGCGCTCGGTCGCCGCGCCGCGTCGTGCACCTGTGGCGGACATGCCATTCGCGTGACTGACGGTATCGGCGCTCTCGGCGCGTGGAGCGTTTTGGCGCACGCTATTGGCGGCAACGATGAGCGACTTGCCGCCCTTGCCGATGAGTCGCTACCTAACGGTGGGCCGCGACTTGCGCTACCGGTCGGCGCCGCTGTTGAAGTTCTCGGCCTTGGTTCGCGTACATCGGGAGAGCCGGGCGGACTCGACTTTAAGAGCGCACCCTGGTCACAAGCGAGCGCACACCGCAGCGACGCGCGCTAGATAGCCCAACGCGCTATGGCGCGCGCTTATCTACGAAACGACAACGCGCCCGAATCGGGCAGCGCTCACAATCTGGTCGCAGCGCATCGCAGTGGCCGCGACCGTGACGAATGAGCGCCACGTGCGCTTCGTACACGCGAGATGGCTCAACCAGGTCAAGCCATGCGTCATGCGCGAACTGCAGGCTCGCCTTTGGCGGCAGCAAACCGAGACGCTTTGAGACGCGCTCTACATGCGTGTCGACGGGCATGAGCGGCACGCCGAAACAGAAGAGCATGACGATTGATGCGGTCTTCGGGCCGATCCCTGGAATAGCGGTGAGCCAGTTGCGCGCCTCAATCGGCTCCATCTTGGTGAGGAACTCTAGGTCGTACGAACCACTCTGTTCGCGTGTGGCGCGGAGTGCCGCCTTGATGCGTGGTGCTTTCTGCACGGCGAGCCCACCACTCTTGATCACGGCGGCAAGAGAGCGTACGGGCGCCGCCTCGACCGCGGCCCAATCTGGGTAGCGTTCGCGGAGCGACGTAAAGGCTCGCTCTGCATTCGTGTCGCTGGTGTTCTGGCTCAGGATGGTGGTGACGAGCTCGCTGATCGGGTCCATTCGAGGTTTCCAAGGCGGGGTGCCATAAAGGGTCGCCAGGCCTGAGAGGGCGTCCTCAACGAGCCCAGGACGACGACGCTTCAGTTGTTTCACCCAGGCCTGCGCGGGGCTGATCCGTGCGGAAACTGGTCGTGTTCGTGCGGGAGGCATGCCTGCATCCTAGCCCCCAGCCGCGCTGCATCACGGCGCACCGTGCGCGCCCAGAGGGGCATAACGCCCCCCAAGCCCTCATCCTGTGGGCTGACCGAAGCGACGGCGTGCCCGCGCCGCGCTACCGGCATAGGGGGAGGATGAACATGGCTACACGGAACGCCTCACGCGGCGTCAAGATCACCGTCCCGGCGACATGGATCGCTTCGTGGACCCTGTACGACCTGGCTAACACCATCTGGTCGTACGGCATCTTCTCGTATGCGATTGGTCTTTATTTGACCAGTGATCAGGGACTCGGTGAATCACAGGGAAACCTTTGGTTACAGATTGCGATCGCCCTCTCCGTAGGCGTGAACGCACTCATCTCACCAGCCATCGGTGCCATCTCTGATCGTGCTGGGCGCAGGCTTCCATACCTACTCTTCTTTACGATCCTTGCAATCGTTCCTGCAATCTTCATTCCTTCGGTGCCCGTTGGAGTTGGAGTGCTCCTCTTTGTGATCGCAAACTTTGGATATCAGTCCTCGTTGGTCTATTACGATGCGACCATCCGAATCGTCAGCACGCCAGAGAACCGCGGCTGGGTTTCGGGCCTTGGCAACGGACTTGGCTATCTCGGCACGATTCTGATCGGCGTGATCATCCTCTTCGGTGGTCTCTCTGTTGACCAGGTGTTTGTGATTGCGCCACTTCTCTTCGGAATCCTCGCGTTGCCTATCTTTATCTTTATTCGAGAGGTCCCAGAGCCAGCCGGAAAAGACACGGGTGAAAGTTCACTTTTGGCAACCCTCGGCACCATTCGTGAGCTGAAGAAGTACCCAGGCTTGCAGCGCTTCCTGACGGCGCGTTTCTTCTATACCGACGCACAAAACACGGTGATCTCAATCATGGCGATCTTTGCAGTGCAGGCGGTTGGCTTTACCCAAGGCGAGGCGAACTATGTTCTTGTGGCACTCGCATCGACCGCCGTTATGGGCGGACTTGTGTGGGGGCGCCTCACCGATAGCAAGGGGCCGAAGGCAACGTTGAACCGCGTCCTCGCACTCTGGGCAGTCGCACTCACCATCGGCGCGCTTTTCGTCTCGCCGATTCCGTTCATCGTGGCAGGGGTGATCCTCGGCTTCGGCTTCGGCGGCCTCTCGGGCGCCGATCGAATCCTCATGTACCGCCTGTCACCACCAAAGCAACTCGGTGAGTTCTACGGCCTCTACGGCCTCGTGGGTAAGGGCTCCCAGGTGATCGGTGGCTTGCTCTATGGCGCCACGATCTTCTTCCTCTTCCCAGTGCTCGGCAACGGCGCGTATACGGTCGGCTTGCTGACCCTGCTCGCAACGATGCTCGTGGGCTGGTACCTGCTGCAGGGCGTACCGGAGAAGCGCGAAGGCTGATCTAACGACACGCTCGGAGCGCTGCGTTACCGAATGCGCGCAGCGCTCCAGCGAGTCAGCGCTGGGCCCCAGGCCCGCTCGCCGTCGCCCTTACTGATCGCATCGAGTTCGACTAATCCATTGATCGCGTCGGCGATCTCTGCACTGCTCCACTTTCGTGCGGCCTCGGCAAGCTTGCCGGCGGGGAACTCGTGCATGCCAATCGCGCGCGCCGCGGTCGCTACTGACGCACCCTCAACAACGGTCGCGCCATGAATCTGCGCGAGGTCGCGCATCTTGCGATGTAGCGTTGCTACGACCATCGGCCCTGGCTCACTGACCGCACGTAGCAGGTGCTTTGAGACCAACGTGCCACTGCGCGAGACGATCGCGTCGGCGAAGGCGAAGAGTGAGCCAACGCCGCGATCAGCAACGAGCGCATCAACGGCGCGCAGCGAGATTGGCCCAGTAGGGATCGCCAGCATCAACTTCTCGAGCTCTACGACCGCGGTCATGCGAATGCCACTGCGATCAAGGTCAGGCTCGCGCACCTCGGCACCAAGTCGCTCGGCGATCGACTTCGCGGCATCGCCAGCGATCTCACGGCCGGCCCTCTTTGCGCGCGCGAGCAACCACGACGCCAATTCGCCAGGACCAGGGGAGATGCATTGGACGATGCTCCCGCCGCGATCTTGAACCAACAGGCCAAGTTCACCTGGTCCATCTGGTCGCATCCCCTTGAGGTTCGGTCGACGCGCGCGTTGATCAACCAAGACGACGCCGTTCCCTGGTGCCATGTTGGCGAGGGTGTCAGTGAGGTTGGCGCGCAGGTCTTTGGTGCGCCCGAGGCGACCAGCGCCAGCCACGACCATCAGCGAACCGCCACCGAAGAGGCCGCCCGTACCGAGCCGGCGACGCAACTCGCCGAGCACCTCAGCCCCGTCGCCAGAGCCCCGCCCTTCGGCCTTGAGGCGCACCTTCTCGGGGAGGCCTCCCCCCATCGCATCCTCGGCGGCCATGCGAGCGCCCAGCGCCGCCACCGCCTCTTCGATGAGGAGGAGATCGTCGCCCCAGGCTAGGAGGATCGGTGCCGTTCCCATGGGCGGATCCTAGCGCGTGGGATGGGGCAGCCTAGGACGTGATCAGCAAGTAGGGCAGTGGACGATCGCCGCGCTAGGGGCTGTCCTCCGAGTCCCTAGTTTCAACCTCCATCAGAGAAAGCACGGCGCTGGAGACGCGTTGACTTGGGAGGTTTTCCTTTTCAACCCTAGATCTAGTGGTTGTCAGTTCTGAAAGGTATTGAACTTCTAAGTCGCGGGTCAGATGAGAGCACGAACCCCCTTCCCTAGAGGGAAGGCGGTTCGCTCACGCTCGGGATTTATCGAGAGGGGGTCCCCCGGCAGCTTTTCTAGGGAGATCTATTCGTGAAGGGGATTACCCAATCCCGCGCCGATGGCCCCTTCCCTATCAGAACTGAAAGCTCAATATCTCTTCTTCAGAAAGATTTTTACAGTCTCACATGCGCCGCTCGCTTGGAACGCGTAGTAGCCAGGGCTGAATGTCTCCGAGTCCCAGTCAAACGCCGTGCCATAAGGAATGAAAAGGCTTTGGTCCAACATCAGGACTTCAGAAATGAGGTCTGCGCTGTTATTGGATCCTCGTTCAATAGCCTCGACCCAGAGGAAGCACGTGTCGGAACCATGAATGATCTGGTAACTAACATCATACGTCCCATTAAATGGCCACTCTGGACTCTTCATCCCGTCGGTCAAATCAATTTGAATCTGCGGCACACCAGTGACAGTTTCGGCGGGGGTACTTGGCTCACCTGTAGCGCTTGATTGAGAACTACAGCCGTGAATTACAAACATCAGCAGGCTCCCCAAGAAGATTTTTCTCAGCGTATACGCGTCTTTCACTCGTCACTCCTGGGTCTCTTGCCAGGCATCCCTAGCCGCCTCGGTGTTTCCTCGCCACTGCGAAGTTCAATTAGGTGACGCACTGCTCAGGTGTCTGCTTGTACTTCATCGGCTGAGGAAAATTCCCATTAGCCCACCGATTACTAAACCGTACGTAAAGCCTTGCATTAAAGCTTTACGGTGAATCTCGCCCTCCAACCGCTCCTGCCGCTCGCGTGCCGCATCTGCAGCGCGCTGCTCAGGTGTCTCTATCGGATAGGGCTCATACTTCCAAGACTTCATAGGCTATGGACCCTCCCATACTACTTGCACCTGGTAGAGCTCATTTCATCACCAAAACACTCTGTAGCGTACGCCTTGCCGAGTCAAAAGGCTCCCTCAAATGGCTCGTACAAATGTTGCTGCGCAAGATCAACCGAGCCTCGACGTCCCACCATTCACCGAGATTATGAGACTTTGGTCGCCGTCAACTCCAAGGTCGGTCAGGATCGCGATGATTCGCTGAGGGGTCACTTTATCTTGGCCGTAGTCTTCGAGAGCCAGGTAGTTGCCGTTGTTCGAAGGCTCGTTCCCGTCACCAGCACTGCCACATACTTGCCGCGCTGGGCTGAGGTGAGCTTGTAGGTGCTGCGTGTAGCGTCTTTGATTCTTGTACAGGTTGCGGGTACGGTTGAACGCGAAGCCGACACCGCTGTCGTGCAGGCATACCACTGGTAGGTAAAGGTTGGCGTCGGCGAACCAGTCCAGGTTCCCTTCGCGGCGGTGAGAATCTTGCCGACAACTGATGTGCCAGTCACGGTCGGCTTTACAACCGCAGCCGCCCGAGTGTCTGCGCTGGCCGTTGGAGTTCGAGACGCGGTAGGTGTAGGTGTAGGTGTAGGTGTAGGTGTAGGTGTAGGCAGACCCCATCCGGGAAACACCCAAGAACCCCCGCCTGTCAGCGATGGCCGAATAACAGTCGATGAGTACCAGGTACCACCTCGGTACGCCGATAAAACTACTGCACCGATACTCCAGGGGCCCTCAGGCCACGACGCCTGAATGCTACAAGAAGTACTTATCTCCTGAACACCTTCATAAGCCTTGACTGGGCCGCTTCCGATGTTGCTAAGACTCGTTGTCCGGCAAAAATAGACCTGTTGAGTAGATTCATTTACCGCATAAACACTTATCGAGTTGACGGCCATGTTTACCAAGCTCCAATATGGCTCACCAGTGATTCCATCTGGTGCCCAATTCGGCCAGTCAGCGGTTACGTCTACCCAGATAAGCGGCCCACTAAGCCCAAATAATCCCTCGTTAGAACCTGAGAGATAAGTGGGGCTACTGTTAAAGGAAACAGCCCGGATCTTCGAGGGTGTAGCTGCTGAGTTCCGCACTGTAATCATTGGATACGCCCTTGAATGAGGAAGTCGCGATTCAGCTGCATTTGTCCCGACGGGCGAGAAGGCTGCTACGACCAACAAGGCTACGATTAGAGCGGCACTAAAGGTGCGGCTCTTAATCATTTTTTTCTGGTAGCGCGATCCGTAAGAATTCATTTCTATTACCACGATGGAATCGCCGCCAAGCGCCAGGAACTACAAGTTGAATTGACATCAAAATAGTAATCGCCTGGATTCAAATCTCTCACAATTGTGGTGCCTGAATCACCAAAGTGCAAAAAACCAGGTAACGACGCGGAACTTTCTGAGTTGATGATTGCGTTAACGATGACCTTTTCATATGAAGATGATTCTGAGATCAGAGTGACAATCAAGTTACACTGAAAGATCGGATTCCCAGCGACCCAATCAATCCTATTCTCCCCGCTTAAGTAGCCCGAACCAGTTGATGTGAGATAAGAACCTGTGACTTCAAAAGTGACTCGTTTTGAATCATCTTCGCTTGAGGTCGCGGCGCTCTGGTCGGCAGTATTGATTCCTGCGCAGGCACCAATTACTAGGAACGATGCCAGCCAAAGTCCCGCTTGCTTAATTACGTTCGCAATAACTTGTTTGTGCATTCGGCAAGCCTCCACCATTAACCTGCGTCCACTTGGTTTGCCACCCAACTGGCACGTCATGTCGCAGACTACTCCACATGGCCGCTAAGACGAGAACCAATCTCACATCCCTTGAGCGCCTAGATCGGCAATTCCAGGCGATTACGGCCGACCGTGCTCAGGGAGACGCCTGGGAGAAGGCCCTGAAAGGCTGGATCAACGCTGGAGGGCACCCCGCAGTGCTCACTAGTTGTTTTCAATTCCGAAGAAATGAGTCAATCTCTTGCAAATTTCGAAATCTCACCTAGGTACCTAAACATGTTGTCGACCTTTTCTTGAGCCTTTATCTTCTCAATCGGCTCCATGGCATATCTATACGCCTCATAGTCGGGGTGCCATCGCCAGATACGACCAAAGTTTGGAAGAAGTTTACTGGCAGCAACTACCCCGCCAACAACTACGTAAACAGCTGCTATTGTCTTCCTTGCTGGGAGCCTCTCATTGTCCCTGTCAGCCTCAAGATCTTTCAATATGTCTTCTAGTGCTGTGATAGCTAAAAATAGGGTGTGATTCAGGTGGCCAAGACCTGCATCCATAGCTTTACTGTCTAACTCAACAAACGTTCCTCTTCGAAACCGTAGCGCGCTCTCTAGGAATTGATCATAGTTAGACGAATATTCCTGAATAACCAAACTCAAATAAAACACCGCTAATGTTAGATTTTTCATGTGCTCTTTGTGCATAGGAGAAATTGGCGTATTCTTCTTTTTCGGCATAGTTTCCTCCATGAAAGTTTAACGGGTATTAATAGACTGGGAGCCCTAGCCGCGGTACATGAACATCACCACTATCACAGGTTGATTCTAGTAAGCCAACTTACTAGATCTGCTTCAGCTTTGGCAGCACCTCTTCGGCGAAACGGATCATTGACTCCTCATCGTGCGGGGTAGAGAAGCCGGCAATCAGGTGGCGGTAGCCGATCTTTAGGTATGGAGCGAGGTGTTCCACAACCTGATCGACGGTGCCGACTGGCTGGTTCTCCCAGGCTGGCTCGATGCCGTTGGCGGCGAACTGGGCCTTGTGGATGCGCAGCGCCTCGGCGGCATCGTTGCGAATCACCACGTTGCCAATGCCGACTGTGCGGTCGATCGTGCCGGGATCACGGCCAAGGGTCTCGCAGTGCTTCAGCAGCACCTCTTCCTTGTGCGCGACCTGCTCAGGCGTGCCGCTGACGTTGTTGGCGTCGCCGTACTTGGCAACGAGTTTGAGGGTGACCTGCTCGCCGCCGCCGCCGATCAGGATCGGCAGGTGCTTCTGAATTGGGAGCGGAAGGTTGCGCACCGTCTTCGCCTTGTAGCGCGGGCCGGTGGCGGTTGGTTCGGTGCCGTCGAGCATGCCGCGCATGATCGGCAGGGCCTCGCCGAGCCAGCGGAGGCGCTCTGGGAAGCCGTCACCAAAATTCAGGCCGAAGTGCTCGTGCTCCTCTTCAAACCAGGCGGCGCCCACACCAAGGATGGCGCGGCCGTTGGAGATGTGGTCAAGGGTAGTGGCAAGCTTCGCCGTAATGGTTGGCTCCCGGAAGGTGTTGGCACCGACCATAAGGCCGATGCGAATCTTCGACGTGTTCTCGGCCCACGAGACGAGCGTCGACCAGCCTTCGAACATGGGGCCGTTCGGGTTGCCGATGATTGGGTACATGTGGTCCCAGGTCCAGAGGGTGTCGAAGCCCACGCGATCAGCGGTCACGCCCATCGACTTGACCGACTTCCACTCGGTGAACTGCGGCCATACCAGCGCGCCAATCTTGACCTCACCCACGATGCACCCTCCTTAACCACTGCGGCAGGCTGCCGCGTTGCACCTAGCCTACTCCGTTGTACAGCCCTCGCGTAGAGTGTGCGGGCTGCAAATCAGAACCTCTGGTTCAGCCCGCTAGTTTGAGGTGCACCGTGGCCAAGGAAACTGTTGATGGAGCCGTTCAGCCGAAGAAGAAGATGAGCAAGAAGCGCAAGTTCCTCATCGCCCTCGGCGTCATCGCTGGCCTCCTCGTTGGCGCATGGGTGCTCGTTGTCACACCTGCCATTAACAAGGTCGCAACTGAGCAGTTGCAGGCTGCCGGCCTTGAAGGCGCCATTGTCGAGATTCGTGCGGATGGTGCGAAGCTCACCCTGCCAACGCTCCCTGCCTCGGTGGGCGGTGGCGACCTGATGGCGACGAACCTTGTCATTGAGTTTGGTGGTTTTGGTGTTGATGACATCAACGGCCTGATGTCTGGCGCCAATTCGGGGGCGATCGTGCTTCCAGAGGGGACGCGCTTCACGATGACGGCGGACACCTTCTCCTCGTTTGCGGATCTGACCGTGGTCGGCACCGATAAGACGGCCGCACTTACCGGAACGATTTCCAACGAGCTCGCCGAAGCGCTGGCAGCGGCGATCAAAGATGGAAAGATCGAAGGTTCTGATGCAACGGCAGGGCTCCCCATGAGCGACATCGTTTTGACGCCTGGAACTGGTGGAACGGTAATGACCGCGACGATTGACGTTGCGGCGATGCTGGCGCTACTCGCGCAGTAAAAGGTGCTTGCGCAGCGCAGCTGCGCCGTTCGCTAGCCGACGATATTGACGAGGCGCCCGCCGGCGTGGATCACCTTCTTCGGCGCGCGCCCCTCAAGGGCGAGCTGCACCTTCGGTGAGGCGAGTGCGAGCGCCTCGATCTCGGCCTCGGTGGCGGTGGCGCTCACCGTGAGCTTGTCGCGCAGCTTGCCGTTCACCTGCACGGGCAGCTCGCGGGTGCTTTCGGTGAGCAGGCTCGTGTCGACGGTTGGCCATGGGCACTGATGGATTGAGGTCCAGCGCGGATCGCTGGCGCTGATGCCCGCGGCCGCCTGCACGCGGCTGTGCATCTCGTCGGCGAGGTGCGGTGCCATTGGGGCGATGCCGGCGAGCAGGTAGTGAATCGCCTCGTTCCACGCCGCGGTTCCAGCCACGGGGCTGCCGCGATACGGGAAGAGGGCGTTGGTGAGTTCCATCAGCTTGGCGACGGCGGTGTTGAAGCGGAAGGCCTCGATGTCGGCCCCCACGCCGCCGAGCGCCTTGTGTGCCGCGCGACGTACGGCGGCTTCACCCGCCGCCTGATCTTGGCCCTCTGGCAGAACGCCAGAGTTCGGATCACCCGGCTCCCTGCCGTGTGGGTCGAGTGCGAGAGTCCAGATGCGGCCAAGGAATCGCACCATGCCGCTGATGCCGCTTGACGACCATGCGCCGCCCTGATCCCACGGGCCCATGAACATCAAGAAGAGACGCACCGCATCGGCGCCATGTCGGCTCACTAGTTCGTCGGGGTCTTGCACGTTGCCGCGCGACTTCGACATGCGCTCGCCGTCGGCACCAAGGATCTGCCCCTGATTGAAGAGGCGCGTGAACGGCTCTGACTCACCGATCAACCCAAGGTCGCGCATCGCTTTGGTAAAGAAGCGCGAGTAGAGCAGGTGCATCACCGCATGCTCGGCGCCACCGGTGTACTGATCAACGGGGCACCAGGCATCAACCAGTTTCCGATCAACTGGGCCGAGCTCGTTGTTTGGTGCGAGGTAGCGATACCAGTACCACGACGAATCGACGAAGGTGTCCATCGTGTCGGTCTCGCGCTGGCCAGGGCCACCGCACTTCGGGCAGGGCACGTTGAGCCAGGCGGTGGCGGTCTTCAGTGGCGACTCACCGGTCGCCTTGAAGTCAACATCATCAGGGAGCGTGACGGGGAGCTGCTCCACTGGCACGCCGACCGGACCGCAGGCCTCGCAGTGAATGATTGGGATCGGAGTGCCCCAGTACCGCTGGCGGCTGATCAGCCAGTCGCGCAGTCGGTAGGTGACCTTCTTCTCGCCGCTCTTGCTGCTTTCGAGATGGGCGATCGCCTTGGTGAGTGACTCGGGCCAGGCGGCGCCGTTCCAGGCGGGGCTGTTCACGGCAACGGCGGCACCCTCGGCCTTCTCCACATACGGGAGCGGTACGTCGTTTGGTGTAGCGGCCAAGGCTGCGGGTGCCACGACCGACTTGATCGGCAGGCCGAACTGCTGGGCGAACTCGTAGTCGCGCTCGTCGTGCGCTGGCACCGCCATGATTGCGCCTGTGCCGTAGCCGGCGAGCACGTAGTCGGCGATCCACACGGGAATCTGCTCGCCGTTTACCGGGTTGATCGCGAACGCACCAGTGGCAACGCCACTCTTCTCCTTAGTGGTGGTGAGTCGATCGATTTCGGTCTTGCGCTTCGTCGCCTCGATGTAGGCGGTGACGGCGGCGCGCTGCTCTGGTGTGGTGATGGTGTCGACCAGATCATGCTCTGGTGCGAGCACCATGAAGGTTGCGCCATAGAGCGTGTCGGGGCGCGTAGTGAAGACGCGCAGCTTCTCACCACCGGCATGGTGCGCTGCTGGTGCAACGGTAAAGTCAACCTCGGCACCTTCGGATCGCCCGATCCAATTCGTCTGCATGGTGCGAATCGGCTCTGGCCAGTTGAGCCCCTCGTAGGAGAGCAACTCATCGGCGTAGTCGGTGATCTTGAAGAACCACTGGGTCAGGTCGCGCTTGGTGACTGGCGTTGAGCAGCGCCAGCAGATGCGATCCACGCCCTCTACCTGTTCGCGCGCGAGGGTCACCTGGCACGACGGGCACCAATCGACGGGGGCCTGCTTGCGATAGGCAACACCCTTCTCGTAGAACTTCAGGAAGATCCACTGGTTCCAGCGGAAGTAGACTGGGTCACAGGTGACGACCTCGCTCTTCCAATCAAACGATGCGCCCATGCTGCGCAGCTGACGGCGCATGTTCTCCATGTTGGCGTAGGTCCACTCGCGCGGATGAATTTTGCGCTTGATCGCGGCGTTCTCAGCGGGGAGGCCGAACGCGTCGAAGCCGACCGGGTAGAAGACGTTGAAGCCCTGCATGCGCTTGTAGCGCGCAATCGCGTCGGTCGGAGTCTTCACGTACCAGTGGCCAATGTGCAGGTCGCCCGATGGATAGGGCCACATCGTGAGCAGGTAGTAGTTGGGCTTGCTCGTATCGGTGAGGTCGGTGGTGTGGAGTCCAAGCTCTTCCCAGCGGCGCTGCCAGCGCGGCTCAATCTCGGTCGGGTCGTACCGCTCGAGTCGCTCGTCTTGCTCGGCCACGGGTGGGGCTCCTCTCCTTCCGAAGCGCGCCATGTGGCGGCTTGGTGGAGCTAAAGGGATTCGAACCCTTGACCTCTTGCATGCCATGCAAGCGCTCTACCAACTGAGCTATAGCCCCAAGGGGAGCGAGTGTATCAGCCGCTCCCGCCTCAGCCCCTCGTGGCGCCTCGTGCTGCGCCGCGTGCGGCGAGGGGGAGAAGTACGAGGGAGAGGGCGACGAGGACGAGACCACCAGCGAACGGGGTTACCCCAATGACGGCGGTGGCGCCAAGGCCACCCAAGATCGGCCCCGCCGAGATCCCAAGGTCAAACGAGAAGTTGAAGGCGCCATTTGCACGACCGCGCTCTTCGGGGGCACTGGCGATTGCAATCGCCCCTGCCGCCGCCGGAAAGATCAGCCCATAGCCAATGCCGTAGAGCACCATCGCCACCAGGTCGATGGTGAACGTAGGGCTGATGGCGAGCAGGGTAAGTGCGCCAACGAGTGCGGCGAGCCCAACGAGTGAGATGCCAAAGGGGCCGCGCTTGTCGACGCGCGTCGAGATGCGACTCAACATCAGCGCAATCGCGATGATGCCGAAGATCGTAAAGAGACCACCGCTCGCCCCCGCTGCGTATCGCAGCGCCTCCTCTTGTGAGCGACCCTCTTCGAGCGCGCGCTGGATGAGGCCATCTTTGATGAAGCCGGTCACCGTGCCGACGGCGGCCTCAAGTCCAAAGATCGCCAAGAGGGCAACGCGCACCCGCGGCTCGCTAAGGATTCGTCGCCACGCGCCGACGGTTGGACGTGTTGCTGGGGTGACCACGAGCGTTTCGGGAATCAGTGGAAGAACGGCGGCAAGACCAACGGCGATCAGGCCGGCAACACCAAGGAAGACGGCATTCACGTCAAAGAGGCTGGAGACGAGCGCCGCACTCGCCGGGCCAAAGACGGCGGCAATGCCGATGAGTGCGCCGGCGCGGCCGAGCGTTCGACCGCGCTCACCAATAGGAGCGGCATCACCGAGAAGGGCGAAGAGCGCCGCGGCGAGGACGCCGCCAGATGCGCCGTGCACCACACGCGCAAGTAGGAAGAGCGGCAACGAGTCGGCGAGAGCGTACACCGCGATGGCGACGGGGCTAACGATGAGCGCTGCAACAACGACGCGACGACGACCGATGCGATCGGCAAGGATGCCGCCAATTGGATTGAAGGCGAGGTTGGCGAGCGAGTAGGCGGCGATGGCGATGCCGACCAAGAGCGGGGTGCCGCCGAGCTCCTGCGCCCGCGGACCAATGACCGGGAGGAGGGCGAAGTTGTCGATAAAGGCGAGGAAGATTGCCGCGTAGATCGCGGCACGGCTCCGTCGCGAGAGGTTTGGGGTGGCAGTCGTCATGGGTAAAGCATCCCACGCGCCGAGAGATGCCGCCCCCGTGCGAAACTTTGCACCGTGAGTGCCCGACCGTATCGCCTGATTCGCAGCCCGCGTGCACGACGCCTCACGTTGCGCATTGACCCAGAACACGGCCTTGAGGCGGTGGTACCAGAGCGCTACAGCGAGGCACGTGCACGGCGCGATGTTGAGGCATTCATCGCCACGCGCCTCAAGTGGATCGACCGCTCCCTCGCCGAGGTGACCGCGCGTCGCACCGCACTGGGGACCGACGGGCGACTGGCCATTGGCGGACTAATCCCGTACGCCGGGCGTCCCCATCGCATCGTTGTCGGCACCGCAGGCAGCATCACGGCGCTCAACGGTGAGATTCAGATTCCCGCAACGATTGCTGGAGATCCTGACGCCGTGCGCCGCCGGCTTCTGAGTTGGTTACGCCGCCGTGCGCGCGCCATCGCCGAGCAGATGCTTAGCGTCTATGCCGCAGAGATGCGTGTCACCCCAACGCGACTGCGCATCGGCGACCAGTCAACTCGTTGGGGGAGCGCCTCGGGTGACGGCACGATCTCACTCTCATGGCGACTCGTCCTCGCCCCACCATCATGCTTTGAGGCGGTCGTGGTTCATGAGCTCGCCCATCTGCGTGCCAACGGTCATGGCGCACGATTCCGAGCGGTGGTGGAGCGACACCTCCCCGACGAGGCGGCACGGATGCGCCAGCTGCAGCGCCTCGCCCCTGCCCTCAGCGCGGTTCGCTAGCGGGTCTTCTTCTTGGTGCGGGCGGCCGCTCGTTCATCGTGCCGGGCAATCGTCGCGCGGGTGATCTTCTTAATGAGGGCGATCGGTAGCTGATGGTCGGCGGTGAAGTGGATCGTTGTCCCAGCGATGGTGAAGTTAGCGAGCTCCGAAGTGAAGAGCCGGTAGGTGTATCCGGCATAGAGGCTGAGCCCTCCACGGCGCGTGCCGAAGTGAATGCGTGAGCCGTTCGGAAAGCGAATGCCAGGGACCCCGTACGAGATCTCCTGCTTGCCACCCGGCGCAGCAGCCAGGATGGCGTCCCGCAGGCGGCGCAGGCTCTTCGCTTCAGCAGCGGGAAGTGCGCTGATATAGGCAGCGACTGTTGGTGCGGTCGGTCGAGGTTTCGCTACGGTCATCACACGCTCCTGCGCTGTAAGGGGGCTGGTGGAGCTGAGGGGATTCGAACCCCTTACCTCGACAATGCGAATGTCGCGCTCTACCAATTGAGCTACAGCCCCAGCGGAGCGGCAGAATACCACGCCGACGGCTAGCATCTAGCGATGAACCCACTCGTCCTCGCCCTGATCTCTGCCGCCATGTGGGGCGCGACCGACCTCGTCACGAGCTATGTCGGACGACGAATCGGCTCACTTCGCGTGGTGGTGATCGCCGTCTCTACGTCGCTGGTTCTTGCTGGCGCGGTCGCTATTGCGCGCGGTGCTCTGACCACGAACTACGACCCTACGATCGTTGGCGGCACGCTGCTCCTCGGCGTCGCGGCGGGTGTCGCATACATCGGCGTATTCACCGCATTCCGGCTCGGGCCACTCAGCGTCGTCTCACCGACGATCTCGGCCTACGGCGCACTCGCCGCATTCCTTGCAGTGATCTTCCTGAATGAGCGTCTCGCACCCACCCACGTTGCCGGCGTGATTGCGGTCGGCATCGGCATCAGCCTGCTCGGCCTTCAGACCACGGGCAGCGGTCGCGATCGACGCGCCTCACTGGCGAGCCCTGGCGTGGCCTTTGCGCTGGTCGGTCTCCTCTTCTTCGCGATCATCACCGTCCTGCTGACAATTCCAATCAAGGCGTACGGCTGGAGCACCGCGATCGCCCTATCACGCATCGGCAACCTGGTGACGGTGTGGGCGATCTTCTTCGTCCTCTACAAGTACCGCGCGCGCCTGCCGAAGTGGGGGCGCAACGATCTGCTGGGAGAGGGGCAGCGCCTCGATCGGGTCGGATTTGTACTCGCCACGCTTGTGGGGCTCGGTGACACCCTCGCCTTCTTCATCTTTGCCGCGGCGCTTGAGCAGGGGCCCACCTGGGCGGTCTCGCTGCTCAGCTCGCTCGGCCCAATCATCGTTGTGCTCGGTGGCCTCTTTGGGTACCGCGAGCGACTGCGCCGACCTCAGGTGATTGGACTGGGCTCCTTAGCCGTGGGGCTGGTGCTCGCCACCCTCCCGGCATAGCCCCTTGCGCAAGTAGAACGCCTGTTCTATTATGAGGCGTAGGCGAGGGCAGTATCCTCACGAGGTGTTGCCCCATCTCGGCCCTCGCCTAACTCCACCCCTTCAGCGCCGAGCTGCGCTTCTCGTGGCCATCCCACTGCTCCTGGCCGGTTGCTTCGGCTCGAGCAGCGCCACACCAACCCCCAGCCAAGGCACAACCACGGTCATCTCTACCGAGTACGGGCGCGTCTGGGGGGCGCTCCCCGCGGACTTCCCGCTGCTGGCGAGCGGCCACTCACTCGTACGCCTCGACGTACAGGCGAGCGGCGCGATCTGGAGTCAGCTGGGTGTTAGTGAAGCGACCGC